>Ga0182738_1003233_pt1 | contig 18813 bp, 13 predicted proteins | sample eDN5th30CBELigMG_FD_128876 | JGI IMG/M metagenome (GOLD analysis project Ga0182738, IMG submission 128876) | Enriched Miracle-Growth compost microbial communities from Emeryville, California, USA - eDNA 5th pass 30_C BE-Lig MG (version 2)... ... | reverse complement strand
CGACTCGATCCAGCAGCGATCGGGCTCGCTCCTCGGCCTCGGCCCGAGGAAGCCTCAGGACATGAACGGGTGCTTCAATGATGTTCTGCAAAACGGTCTGATGGGCGAAGAGGTTGAAGCTCTGAAAGACCATCCCCACGCGCTGGCGGATCGCTCGGCCGACCCGCTCGCGTTCGGCCGAGCGCTGCTGGGCTTCGAGCCGCAGCCCGCCGACGGTCACGCTTCCCCCCTGAAATTCCTCCAGACCGTTGAGACAGCGCAGAAACGTGCTCTTGCCGCCCCCGGAGGGGCCGATCAAAGTGGCGACCTCCCCCTGGCCGACCGTCAGGTCCACCCCTCGCAGGACGTCCACCGGCCCGAACCGCTTGACCAGCCCTCGAACTTCGATCATGCCATCGCCCCTCCCTTCCGAAAACCGGCGTCGGCCTGACACTCGGCCCATCGCGAGAACCAGGAAAGCGGAACGCTCATCAACAAGTACAGAAACGCCGTCGCCGCGGCGAACTCGACCACGCCGCCGGTGCTGTTGGCCAGGATCGAATACTGCTTGGTCAGCTCAACGAGCGTGATCACCGAGCAAACCGAGGTGTCCTTGAACAGCGAGATGAAGTCGTTGGCCACCGGCGGGATCACGATCCGAATCGCCTGGGGGGCAACCACTCGCCGCAGGGCCATCCCGCGCGACATCCCCAAGGCCAAGGCCGCCTCCATCTGCCCCCGGGGCACCGCCTGAAGCCCCGCCCGGAAAATCTCGGCCTCATAGGCGGAATAGTTGATCGCCAGCCCGGCGATCCCCGCCACCCACGGAGGCAGCCGAAGTAGGTAGAAGAGCACGAACAACTGGAGCATGAGCGGGGTTCCCCGGATTAGCTCCACGTAACCCACCAGCGGCGAGCGAACCCAGACGGGCCCGTAAAGCCGCCCAATGGCGATCAAAAGCCCGAGCGCCACCGCCAGGGGCATCGACGCAAACGAGAGACCAAGCGTCACGACCGCCGCGTCGACCAACCGGGGCGCGTACTGTCGCAACAGCTCCCAACCCCAAAGCTCGCGGCGGCCCGAAACCGGGGCGATCGGGCCGGAGAAGCAGGCGAGCTCCTCCTGCGCCTCGTTCCAAAGCCCATACTTTTCATAAATCCGTTTCAAGTCGCCCGAGGCGATCAATCGGCCGAGCGCCGCGTCGAGGGCGTCGCGAAGCGCGGGGGCGTCCTTCCGGGCGTAGATGACGTAGTAGCCCCGCGACTCGGGAGGGCCCACAATCTCCAACCCGGGGTATCGCTCGCGGTAAAAAAGGACCGCGGGAAGGTCTTGAAGCGTGTAATCGCACTGGCCGTTTTGGACCGCGAGCATCGCGTCGGTCGCGCCGTCGAACCGGACCACCCGAATCGTCTCGCCGGCGTGGGCGTGGGCGAAGACATCGGCCGCTGATTGGACCAGAACCCCAACCGTCCAACGGCGACCGTCGGGTCGAGGCCGGCTCAGGTCCGCCCATCGCTTCGCCGAGCCCCCCTTGCGACCCATCAATTGAAGCTGATACACATAGTACGGCCGGGTCGCCAGATAGTCGCGCTGGCGGGCCTCGGTCCATTCGTAGCCGTTGACCACGGCGTCGATCCGGCCCGAGTCGAGGACGGCCAGAAGCTGATCCCACTGCCCTTGCGAAAGTTCGGCGGCCACCCCCAATTCGCCGGCCACAAGGGCCATCATCTCGACCTCGAAGCCGGTGACCCCGCGCGGCGAGCGGGGATCGGGAAAAGCGTAGGGGCCGCCCCCCTCCATGTCGCTCCCGTATCGCAAGACCTTGCGGGCGCGGACGTCCCCCAGCGCGTCGGATCGCGCGGGATGATTCAAACCGACGATGAGAAGCAGCGGAAGCAGGCGGGCGAGGAGAACCGAAACGCGGCGCGCCGGGGCGCGCGACGACGACCGAGGCCGAAGCTCGGAGCGGGGGGCGAAAAGAGGCGGGCGGAAGGCATCGGATTCCGATGCGTCGGGGTTTTCTTCCATCAAGACGTTCCTCTCACGTTGGCGCGTTCAAGCCGCGCGGATCGCGCGCGACGCGCTCTCCCCCTTGCGATGAATCCTCAGCGCGCATGATTCGACACCATCATCGGCGAATCAAGCGGGTTTTTTCAATCGTTCGGTGATTAACCCGCGCCGGGACTCTCGGAGCAAAGCGGGTCGCGTCCGGCGATCGGAACGGGACGTTCCTCCACCGCCGGGTCGAGCCGTCGCCGGCCTTCGGCCTGGATGGCGACTCGGACGGGCTGGAGCCGGGTGAGCCGGCCGACGTAAAACCGATGCCCGCGCCATTGGACATGGCTGTTGAGCAGGCCGTCAAACCAGAGGGGCAGCAGCATCAGGTCTTTGATCGGGCTGTAGAGCCAGTGTTTGAAGCCCGGGAGCGGGCCTCCCAGCCATCGAGTTTGGAGCAGGTCGCGAGCGATTCCCAGGCCGACCAGAAGCAGCAGCCCTCCCCAGGCGATCCCCGACTCGCCCGAGAAGGCCCAGACCAGGCCGATCGTCGCCAGGTTGGCCAGCGGCTCGAACAGGAAGGGGATCGGCGCGAGCCGGCGGCGGATCTTGAACCATCGCGAGTGCCGGTTGAGGAACCAGGTGAAGCCCCGGTCCTTGTTGATGTTCTCGATCACGTGATGGCTCAGGCGGATCGCGTACCCGGCCTTGCGCGCCAGCATCCCGATGGCTTGATCTTCGGCCAGCAGGTTGCGAACCGCCGCGAAGCCGCCGATCGCCTCAAGAACCCGGACGGGCATCATCATCGACTTGCCCACCACGCACGTCACCCCCAGCATCGACGCCATCGCCACGCCGCCGGCGATGTAGCCGTTGAGCTGAAGGTTCTCCATCACGGCCCCCCCCCGTTCCTGCCCGACCCCGACGAACAGGTTCGTCACCAGGCCGACATTGGGCTGGGCCAGATAACAGGCGGTCTCGCGCAGGTAGGAGGGCCGAACGCGGACGTTCGAGTCGCTGATCAGGATCACGTCATGCCGACGAAACGGCTCCATCGCCGCCAGGCTTTCAACCTTGGGATTAAGGCCGAAGGAGGGGAAGCCGACCACCAGCCGAGCGTCCTGGTCGGGAAACTCGCGCATCAGCTTCTGAACGACCTCGATCGCCGGATCGTCGGCGTCGGCCACGCCGAAGATCAACTGAAAGGCCGGATAATCGAGCCGAAAGAAGCTGGCGAGGTTCTCCTCAAGCGCCTCGTCGAGCCCCTTGAGCGGCTTGTAGATCGTGACCGGAGGCGCGTAATCGGGCAGGTTCCGTCGACGGCGGAGCACCCACGCCAGGCAGGCCATCGCCGCGAGGGTCGAGCCCGCCGCCGCGATCGCCACGAAGCCCAATAGCAAGTCGGCGGCCTGGGAAGAGATCATCTCGTCTCCATCGAGCAAGAAGCTCTGGCGCGGCTTCGCGGGGACCGACCGCAACGAAGCGATCAACCCTAGGCGCGGGTGCATTCCCGGCCCGACCCGGAATTTGGATTATAGTGGTTGGCGCAATTCGCACCAGTCACTTTCGGAGCCGAAAGTGTGAACGACGGTTGGAAACCCGTTTAGGGTCCGCCGTGGAGACTTCCGGGGCGCGAGACGTATCGGCCGCCGCTTTGGCTGGCGATTTGTTTTAGGCTGTCGCCGGCCAGGCCGTCGGCCATGTCGACGCAGTGGATCGGAAGGTTGCGGGTGTTGGCCTTGGCGATGGCCTCGACGACTCCATCGGGGAAATCGCCGTCGGAGAGCAGGAACACGGCGTCGGGCCGTAGGGCGAGGGCCAAAAGCACCGCCGAGCGGGGACTGGTGCCGCCGTCGGGGTCGATCATCCGGAGCCAGGAGCGGAGCAACTCCTTGTTGCGCTGATCGGCCGGACGGGGGATGGGGCCGCCGGGCATGGTGGTCGCGTCCTCGTTGTAGACGATCACCTCGAACCGCTGGGGACTTTGCAGGGCGGAGACGCTCCGCCTCAGCTCGATCGTCGCCCTCGTCAATCGGTCGTCGTCGATCATGCTGCCCGACTGGTCGATGACGTAGACGAAGAACCGTCCCCGAGCCTCGACGCCGAAGAACGAGGCCCCGTCCCAGGGAGGCCGGTCGCGGGGATCCTCGACGTCGTAATCGCCGTCCGACGCGCCGGGGGGGCGAAGAAAGGGGCTTCGCTTCCGGGCCTCGGCCTCGGCTTTGGTGAGCATCCGGGGCTCGTCGTCCTGACCCCTTCGAGCCTTTTTCGGCGGATCGGACCTGGGCGGGGGCGAGTCGGCTTTCTTTTTCTCGGCCGGTGGCGAGGAGTCTTGCTGGGCGAGGCTCCGAGCGCTCCCCATCGCGAGGGCGAGGCCAAGCGCGAGGGCCAGGAGTCGCGACCAGCCGATGTGCGGTTGTTGACTCATTGCGAGAACGCCCGTGTAGGGACGGCCCCCCGTGGCCGCCCTCTGGCGACCGGCATGGAGCGCGCCATCCCACGAAGGGCGGCCACGGGGGGCCGCCCCTACAATCTCATCCAGCTCTCATCGCGCCAACCGCGCGCTTCTTCACGGGGCCATTTTGTCAATCTACGGCTTGCGTTTCCAGAACGTCGCGCAGCTTTTGAATGATTCGGGACTTCTCGTTGCTGACGGTCTTGGGGGCGACGCCCCAGCTCTGGGCGATTTCGGCGGGGGTGCGGCCCTTGAGCGTTTCCTGGATCAGCGACGCCTCGCGGGGCGAGAGCGCGCCGTTGATGGCTTCGCGGAGCGAGTCGCGGCGGCTCTGGGTTTCGGCGTCGGACGACGAGGCGGCGACGTCGATCGCGTCGAGGGGTTGATGGACCCGCTCGCGCTGGGCGCGCTTCTTCACCATGTCGACCGCCCGGAAAAAGTCGATTCCCTCGGATGTTTCGCGACTGAAGACCTCGCGAACGCCCCAGGCGCCGACCTCGCCGAGCAGCGAGTCGAAGCGAGCGCGGCCGAAGTGCTGGAGCAAGGTGGCGTAGACGGCCTGCGTGCAATCCTCCTGGACCCGGGGCGCCAGGCCCGCGCGTTGCCACGAGCGGCTCAGGTACTTGTTGAGCTGGTTCAGCCCCGAAACGGCGGCCTCGGGATCGACCGCGACCCGGGGTTCGGCCGCCGTCTGGGCGGTGGTCGTGGTCGGCGGGATGTCGAGCAGGGCCGCGTCCCAGGCGTCGCCGGAGACGGTCGGGGCGTCGAGCGCCGAGGGGGCGAAGGCCGGATAGTCGGCCAGCAAACCGTGCTCGGCCGGAGCCGAGGGCGGCGCCACCGTCGCGGTCGCGCCGGAGAGCAAGCGCAGGACCTCCATCGCCTCGACGGCCGGCTTGTACGATCGGCTCGCTCGCCGCTTGTTTTCCGATCCCCCGGTCAAGTCCCAGCTCCTCCTAGCAATCGAACCAACGACCGCCGAGGCCCCTCCTTCGGCCTCCCGCCTCTCCTCACGCCCCTCGTCGATTGAGAGGCGAAAACGATGCGCCGTTTTTCCAGAGTGAGAGGCCGCGCTTCCTATCTCAAATCATAAGACGTGGCGTTCCATTTCGGAACGGATGGCGTCACCTTAATCGATCTCCATTTCGCGTGCCACGCCAATCTCGCCCGCCACGTTCATCATAGAACCCATGCATGATGTTTTCCAGCGGCTTTTTTTGATCACCGGATGAAGTTCTGGCGTGCCAAGCTTATGTGTTGGATGATGCGGGCTTGGAGCGTCGTCCCGACGCGCCTTCACCGAGGATCGGACCTGGAGTGAAAAGGCATGCGAGCTGTCTTGATAACGCGCCGAGCGCTGGCCGGGTTGGCGTTTCTATTCGTTCCGGCGACGGCGATTTTCGCCCAGCAGGCGGTTCCTCCGGTCGCGCGCCAGGCGGCCGAGCATGAGGTCGCCGTGGAGCGCGACGTTCGGATCCCCGCGCGCGACGGCGTTAATTTGGCGGCCGACCTGTACCGCCCCGCGAAGGACGGAAAGCCGCTCGACGGGCGGTTCCCAGCGCTGCTGACGCGCACCCCCTACAACAAGGCGGGGATGGCGAAGGAGGGGGAATACTACGCGGCCCGGGGCTACGTGGTGGTCGCCAACGACGTTCGGGGGCGTTACGCGAGCGAGGGAACCTGGCGGGGCTTGATCGACGATCCGAACGATGGTTTCGACGTCGTCGAATGGATCGCCGCCCAGCCCTGGTCGAACGGCAAGGTCGGGACCTTCGGCGTAAGCTATCACGGGGGGACGCAACACGCCCTGGCCGAGGCGAACCCGCCGCACCTGACGGCGATGGTTCCCGTCGACGCCCTCTCCAACTGCGGCGTTGGGGGGATGCGCCACGGCGGGGCGTTCGAGCTTCGTTTCGTGAACTGGATCCTCCAAATCGGCGCGCCCAACAGTCGAGAGGCCCTGGCGTCTCCCGCGCTCCGCGAGGCCCTGATCGAGAACGGCCTTCGGATCCGCCAGCATGTTGACAACCTGCCCGTTCGCCCCGGAACGACGGCCCTCCGGGTGGTTCCCGAGTACGAGAAGTGGCTGGTCGACGCCCTTGGCAGCGGTCCCGAAGCGGAGTTTTGGCGGGTCAAGGGAATGTCGGTCGTCGACCACATCGACGATTACAAGGACGTTCCGGTCCTTCACCTGACCGGCTGGTACGATTCGTGGACCCGCTCGGTCACGATGAATTACGAGGCCCTGAGCCGGGCGAAGAAGTCGCCCCAACGGCTGATTATCGGGCCCTGGATCCACAACGCGCAGGGCTCCAACGTCGCGGGAGAGGTCGAGTTCACCAAGGACGCGGCCATTGATCTGAAGGCGCTTCGACTTCGTTGGTACGATCGCTGGCTGAGGGACCAGGCCAACGGCGTCGACGACGATCCCCCGGTCTGGATCTACGTCATGGGAACCGGCGACGACCGCCGCTCACCCGCCGGCCGACTCAAGCGCGGGGGCTTTTGGCGATCGGAGCGCGAGTGGCCCCTGGCGCGGGCCGTCGCCACCTCGCTCTACTTAAACAAAGAAGGCGCGCTGACGCACGAGCCGCCATCGGGCGCGTCGGCCGAGAGCGTCACCTACACGTTCGACCCGGCCAACCCCGCGCCGACGGTCGGAGGCAACATCTCGTCGAGCCAGGGCTTGATGCAGGCCGGGGGCTTCGACCAGCGAAGTCGGGACGACAGCCACCCCGCCGGCCCCGAGCTGCCGCTCTCCCAGCGTCGGGATGTTTTGGTCTATCGAACGGCTCCGCTTGAGGCCGACGTTGAAGTCGTGGGAACGGTCCAGGTCGAGCTTTGGGTCAGCTCAACCGCCCCCGACACCGACTTCACGGCCAAGCTCATCGACGAGATCCCCCCCAACGAGGATTACCCCCTGGGCTTCGACCTGAACATCGGCGACTCGATCATCCGGACCCGCCATCGCGAAGGGAACGACCACCCCGCCCCGCTGTTGAAGCCGGGCGAAATCGTCCCGGTCGTCGTCTCGTTGTATCCGACGGCCAACGTCTTCAAGAAGGGCCATCGGATTCGGGTCGACGTGTCGAGCTCCAATTACCCCCGGTTCGACGTGAACCCCAACACCGGCGACCCGCTGAACGATTACCGCCGAATGGTCCCCGCCGACAACACGATCCACCACGGCGCCGACCACCCCTCGCGGCTGATCCTGCCGGTGATTCCTTGAACCGGACGGGCCGCGGGCGCCGCTCGGAATTTTCCGCCGAGGGCGCTCACGGTCGCGCCGTGGTGGTATCATCATGAATAATGGAACGCGAAATCGCGGCGTTGAGGGGGTGGGAATTAAGGGAGAAGGAGGCTTCGATGGAACGATCAATCAAGCTGGCCGCGGCCCTTTGTTTAGGGCTTTGGCTCGCCGCCGGAGCGCCGAGCGTCTTGGCTCAGGACCAATCGCTCAAACCGGAGGAATCCGACCCGACCGCCGCGGCGCGCACCCGGATGGTTCAGCGCCACCTGGTCGAACGGGGGATCAAGAACCCCCGGGTGCTCGACGCCTTTCGAACCGTCCCCCGGCACATGTTCCTGCCGCCGGGGTCGAGCCGGCAAGCCTACGATGACGAGTCGATCCCCATCGGCGAGGGGCAGACGATCACCCCGCCGTATGATGTCGCGTTCATGACCGAGGTTCTCGACCCCAAGCCGACCGACCGGGTTTACGAGGTCGGCACCGGTTCGGGCTATCAGTCGGCCATTCTCTCGCGACTGGTCAAGGACGTTTACTCGGTCGAAATCCACAAGCCCCTGGGCGAGCGCGCCGCCGAGGTCCACAAGGAGCTTGGCTACTCCAACATCCACACCCGAATCGGCGACGGGTATGAGGGCTGGCCCGAGGCCGCTCCCTTCGACGCGATCATCGTCACCTGCGCCCCCCAGCGCATCCCTCAGCCGCTGATCGATCAACTGAAGGAGGGGGGCCGGATGGTCATCCCCCTGGGAGACCGCTTCAACCAGATCGTTCATCTGATCGTCAAGCGCGACGGCAAGCTCATCGACAAGGAACTGAAGCCGACCCTCTTCGTTCCCATGACCGGCAAGGCCATGAGCGAACCGGCCGAGCCGAAGTCGGATTCGAAGCCGAATGAAAACCCGAGCGCGAAGCCGGCGCCCGGATCCGGATCCAGCGACGGAGGGGCCTCGTGACCAAAGCCGCGCCATTCTTGCTTGTCGCCGCGTTGGGTCTTGTCGGCGGATTCGGGCCGGGGATGGGGTCGGCTTGCCTGGCTCAGGACCCGACCGCGAGCATCCCCCGCCCCGCCCCTCCCGCTCGCGACGATTTGGAGAAGGACGACAACGACGACGGCGTTCCCGATGGCTGGTACAACGCCCGGGACGCCTCGATCCAGACCTCCGGGGGCGCTTCGGGCCCCCGGTTCATCCGGTTCGAATGCCCCCGGCGCGGGCGTCCCGCCCGACTCAGCCGGGCCTTCGGAGTCGACGGCCGAAAGTTCGAGGCGATCGTTCTGGGGCTCTGGGTCCGCCTCAAGGACATTGAGCACGGCGAGCGCTCGGGCGAGGAGCCCGGCCTTTTGATCGACTTCCTCGGCGACGAGCTTCGGCAGCTCTCCCGCGGCACGATGGGGCCCTGGTCGGGCTCGGTCGGCGACCAATGGACTTATGTCACGAAGCGCGTTCCCGTTCCTCCCGGCACGCGAGACGCCATCATGTCGGTGGGGCTCCTCGGCGCGTCGGGCCGGCTCGACGTGGACGGCTTCACCTTCGAGTTGGTTCCCCGCGAAGTCACCGAGACGACGAACCTGGTGGTCAACGGCGGGTTTGAACTCGGCGATCCCGATCCAGCCTACTGGATCGTCAACAACGGCGCCCGCCGCGTCTTCCCCGGGCGAGACTCCACCTCGGCCGTCGAGTTGTCCAAATCCGGATCGCGAATTTTGACGGGGCTCGCGCCGCCGGTTGAGGGGCTTGGGTCGCTGGAGATCGCCGTTTACGCGAGGGGCCGAGGGCTTCGGGGTTCGGGAGGCGCGGCGGCGGCGGTTTACTTCCTTGACGACGCGGGCGAAATGGCGCCTGGCCAGCGCAACGGCGTCCAGGCGCTCCGCTGGGGAGGTTCGTTCGACTGGCGAGTTCAACGAACGGTCATCCAGGTTCCCCGGGGAGCGGTTCGCGCGGTCGTTCAGTTCGAGAAGATCGACGCCGTCGGCTCGATCCAGATCGACGACGTTCAGATCACCTCGTCCCCCACGCCCGAGTTGGCTTCGTGGAGCCCGTTTCACGTCCAGGACGACATGGAGGGCTGGCTGAAGGTTGGGCCCTCGCCGGAGATCGCCCCCAGGTCGGCCCTCGACTTCTCGTTCCTCAACCCCGAGCCCGCCGGCGCCAAGGGATTCGTCAAGGTCCGGGACGGTCGCCTGAGCTTCGATGATGGCGCCCGGGCGCGGTTTTTCGGCGTCAGTCTGATCGCCCCGGCCGCGTTCCTGGAGCCCGAGCGCGCCGACGAGCTGGCCGATCGCCTGTCACGGTCGGGCGTGAACCTCGTTCGGCTCGGCGACCTCGACACGGCGCTGGGGCCGGATCGGAGCCTCTTCGACGACGCCCGAGACGACACCAGGGCGTTCGACACCCACGCTCTTGAGCGGCTCGACCACCTGATCGCCGCCTTGAAGGCACGGGGAATTTACGTCGCCCTGGAGCTTCAGAGCAACCGAATCTTCCGCCATGAAGACCCGGTCAAGGAGCCCGGCCGGCTTCCCCCCGGCGGCGGCCCGGCGGCGGTCTTCGACCAGGCGCTCGGCAAGCTGAGCCTCGACGCATCCCAGGAACTTCTCAGCCGCGTCAATCCCGAGACCAAGCTCTCGCTCCGCGAAGAGCCGGCGTTGGCCTGGGTCACGCTGGCGGGGGAGGTCTCCCTGTTCGACCAGATCGACCGGCCCGACGCCCTGCCCTCCGCCTACGCGGCGGATCTTCGAGCGCGGTCGGAGAAGAGTTCGGGTGTCTCGGGCCGGCGGCTCTGGCGGACTCTCGAATCCGAACATTACGCCGGCTGGGCCGCGAAGCTCCGCGAGGCGGGCCTCAAAGCGCCGATCGCCGGCGTCTCGCACTGGCGGCGCGAGCCCGAGTTCGTCGCCGCGCTGGCCGCCCCGGGGCTCGATCTTGTGGATGACCGGCTCTACTGGTCGCCGCCAACCTGGGCCAATCCGGAGCTTCGGTCGCAACTCTGGAGCCTGGACGAGAGCCTGGCCGTCGGCGCGTCGCTGAAGAGGGCCGCGGGACGCCCCTACGTCGTGGGCCAGTGGTGCGCGCGGACGCTCGGCGCCTGGGCCTTCCCCCACGAGGCCGCCGACCAACTGTTGGCCTCGGCCACGGCCCTGTCGGAAGACTGGGACGCCCTGGTTCGCCGGGGGATCTTCGTCTACCCGAAGACCTGGGGAGACGGCCCGGTGGGAACCACGGGGGGCGAAGACATCTTCCAGGTCGCCGAGGCCGCCAACGCCATCCCCCAGGTCCACGCCCTCTGGCCTCACGCCGCCTCGATCCTGCTCCGGGGCGAAGGGACCACCGAGCCGGCCACGGCCAAGGGCAAGCTTCGGCCCCCGCCGGGCTGGGATCCAGCGCTGGGCCGGCTGACCATCGACACCCCGTTCACGCAGGGAATCGCCGGCTGGAACGCCGGCCGGGATGTCTCGTTCCCGACCCTGAAGGTCTCGTCCGAGTCGAACTTCGCGGTGGTCGTCGCCTCGTCGGCCGGGCCCGAACCGATCGCCGAAGCAAAGCGGTTGTTGGTCACCGCCCTCGGTCGAGTCGAGCCGACCGGCTTCCGATGGGTCGATCCCTGGAAGCGAGACGTGGCCGACCCCGGCCGGCCTCCTTTGCTTCAAGAGCCGGTCGAGGCCCGCGTCGTCTGGCGCCGCTCGGGGACCGTCGAAGCCTTCGCCCTGGACAACACCGGCGCCCGGGTTGGTCGCGCCAAGACCGAGCCGAACCCCGACGGCGACGGCGTCGTCCTGGTGATCGACGGTCGAACCCCCACAATGCATTGGGAGCTGATCGCCCAATGAGAATCATCGTCACCGGCGGCGCGGGCTTCATCGGCTCGCGCCTCGTCGATCGGCTGCTCCGCGATGGTTCCGAGGTGGCCGTGGTCGACAATTTCGACCCGTTCTACCCCAGAGCCGTCAAGGAGGCGAACCTCGCCGAAGCGCTGGCGAATCCCCGATGCCGGCTGGCCGAACTCGACATCCGAGACGCCCCCGGCGTCGACGCCCTGGTCCAGTCCTTTCGCCCCGAGGCGATCGTTCACCTGGCCGCCCGCGCGGGGGTCCGGCCCAGCATCGCCGACCCCGGGCTGTACGCCGACGTCAACGTCGTGGGGACCGTCCGCTGGCTGGAGGCCGCCGCGCGGTTGGATCCGAAGCCCCGGTTCGTCTACGCCTCCAGCTCCAGCGTCTACGGCGACCGCGACGACGCGCCCTTTCGCGAGTCCGACCCGGTCGACGCGCCGGTGAGCCCCTACGCCGCGACCAAACGGGCCTGCGAACTTTTGGCCCGGACGTTCCACCACATCCACGGCCTATCCATCACCGGTCTGCGGTTCTTCACCGCCTACGGTCCCCGAAACCGTCCCGACCTGGCCATCGCCTCGTTCGCCGACCGGATCGAGCGGGGCGAGACGATCCCCATGTTCGGCGACGGCCGAACCCGGCGCGACTACACCTACATTGACGACATCGTCGACGGCGTCGTCCGGGCCGTCGATCGCTGCGAGGGCCTTCACGTCTACAACCTGGGCAACTCCAGCCCCGTCGAGCTTCACGAGATGATCGAGGCGATCGGCGAGGCGATCGGCAAGCCCCCGCGCGTCGAGAGGCTCCCCGAACAACCGGGAGACGTCCGCCAGACCTTCGCCGACGTCTCGTTGGCCGAGGCCGAGCTGGGCTACCGCCCCTCCACCCCGTTCCGCGAAGGCCTGGCGCGCTACGTCGCCTGGCGACGAACGGGACGGGCGTAGCGGGGGGCAAGTTGCAAGGTCCCCAGGTGGATGATCAATTCGAGACCGATGGCGGGTGGCCCGGGTTCGCCCCGAACCCGGGTGGACAAGCCACGGCCAGCGTCCCCGGGTTCGGGGCGAACCCGGGCCACCCTCGGAACAAGAGACGCGCCTGGCAAAACCGCTCCCCTCGCCTCACTGGGCCGCGGAGACCGAGCCGAGCGGGCTGCCGCGGATCGCCATGCCTTCGGGAAGCGGTCGAGCGGCGACGCTGAAGCCGCGGTCGGTCAACTCGTCGCGAAGCTGGCGGTAGAGGCCGAAGCTGTCGGGGTAGATCCACATGGTGATGACGGCGCGGCCGGGGTTCAGGCGGTTGATCGCCCGGGTGTACTCGGAGATCGGGTTTCGGGTCGCCTCGTAGGTCTCTCCGCGCGTCTCGGCGGTGGGGACGACCTCCCAGCCCCTGACCTGGAACCGAACGCTCTGCCGCTCCAACAACTCCTCGATCCCCGACGTGGCCCTTCCCAGCACATAGGTAAGCGAGAACCAGCCGACCGGCCCGACCTGCGACGTCAGCACCCCCGTCCGGTCGGCCATTCGAATGCGGACCTGGGCATCGGACTGGACCAATTCCATCAGCCGATCGAGGTTGATGAAGCTCACCCGCCCTCGCCTTAGCTCGAAGTGGAACTCGTCGCTCCCCGCGGGTCGCGAGACTGGGTTTTTGCTCAGAATCGAGGTCGCCTTCGGTAGGGGAAGGCTCCGCAGCGAGGCCACCTCGGCGGCGATCTGGTCGCGCTCGGCCTTGAGGAACCCTCCACGGGCCGACGCCCTGGCGACCCGGGCGGAGGGGTCGCGGGTCCGGAAGGCCAACTTGCGGGCGTTGGAGGCGTCGAGCGCCGCCTGGTTCGCGGCCTTGGCCAACTCGCGCTTGGCCGCCTCGGTTCGCGCCTCGGCTCGGGCCCGGTCTCGGCTGGCCTCGTCCAGCGCCGCCTCGGCCTTCGCCACCGCCGCCTTGTCCAACTTGGGAGGCTCGGGAGCGACCGCGACCGGTTCCGGTTTTGGGGCGGGCACGGGTTCGGGTTCGGGTTCGGGCTCCGGTTCGGCGATCGCCGCGACGGCCTCCACGACCGATTCGGCGACGGGAGGCGGGAGCGGTTGCTCCGCCTCGCGGGGTTGGTTCACCACGACGGTCAGGACCGCAATCCCGGCCAGGACGCTCAGGATCGGCAGTCCGAGTCGAACGCGCGAGATCATGGAAACCTTCTCATCCTTGATATCGTCGTTCATCGCCACGCCTCACGGTCGAAGAGACGGGGACTCTGCCCCCCGGCCACTTGTAACGACATCGGCCAGTTCAGGTCGGCGAACAGGATCTGCTTGCGCGCCTCCCAGAAAGTCGATCCCCCGTCCCGCTCAACGAGGAACTTCACCCGGGGTTGGGGCCGAATGTTCGGGTCAACCTGCGCCCGGCGACGAACCGACGACGCCAGATATCGAACCAAGAGCTTGTCGGCGCGCCCCTCTTGGAGCGCCGCGGCGGTGATTCGATATCCCCCCGGCTGGATCGTCAGGCCGCTCGCGCCGCAGACAACCGTGATGTCGAACGGCACGTCGATGACCGCCGCCGGCCCCTCCGAAGCCCGTCGCTTCGCCAGGGCCGCCTCCAGCGCGTCGTCCGACCCCGAGGAATCGCCGCTCCCGCCGGGCTTGGAATTTGAACTCGAACTCGAACTTGAACTTGAGCCCGCGTCCGACCCGATCATCAGCCCCGACCCGCCTCCCGACGCGCCGGTTCCTCCGCCGTCCGAGGCCCCGCCGCCAAGCAGCCCCGCCAAATCGCCGAGCTAACTCAGGCCGACGCCGAGGCCCGGCGGCGGAGGGCCTCCGCCGGCCGCCGCGCCCTTGGGCTCGCGCTCTCCATCCAAACCAAGCGTAATCAAGGGGCGAGGACCGCTCCCGGAGCCTCCCGCGTCGTTCGCGCCGGATGGCGACGAGGACGAGCCGGCCTTGGCGGAAGCCTCGCGGCCGCTCCCCGGTTTGGATCCGGGTCCAGCTCCGGGTTTGGTTCCAGTTCCGGTTCCGTTCGCCGACGCCGCGCCCGCGGCCAGCGATGGGCCGTCGCCCCACATCAGACCCGCCGAGTTGGGCTCGCTGGTCGAGGGGGCCGAGCCTCCCGAGCCGGGCGTCGTCGCTGGGGCCTGATCAAGCCCGACGAGGTTCGCCGAGCCGGCGGGCGCCCGGCCTTTCCCGGTCTCGTCGCCGCCGCCGTTGTCGCCGCCGGTTCGCGGCCCGCTCGGGCCGGGGCTCGGGCCGAATCCGCCGCCTGGGCTTGGAGGCGAGCCAAAGGTAGCCCCGCCCCGCTCTCCCAATCCCGGCTTCGCGCCGTCCTCGGCCGGTTCAAAGTCCGGGAGCGAGCCCACCGTCGAGTCCAGCCCCCGATCCGGGAAACGTCCATCGCCTTGTTGGCGCCCGAGGCCCCCGGAGGAAGAGCCGGCCGGGAGATCGACGGTCCCGGGAGAAGACGAACCCGCCGGCGAATCGGCGTTTCCGAAGGGGGAACCAAGCCGATCGGACGGCCGACCCTCCCGGGAAGCCATCCCCGACGATCCCACCCTGCCGTCGAGCAAGCCCGCGCTCCCGCCGCCGTTCCCCCGGCCCTCGAATCGTCCCCCAGGAGCTCCCGACCAGACGAAATCGTCGGGCGAATCGCCGTTGCCGCCGTTGGTTCGTCCGCCTCGCGCGCCGCCGGGCGATTCGAACGCCCCGGCGAGCGCTCCGGCGCCTGGTCCCGTCTCGCGGCGATCGGTCCCCGAGCCCCTCGGCGCGCCGGGCCAGGTTAGGCCGGACTCAGAATCCGATCCGTCGCCGCCTCCACCGCCCGAAACGGCGCCGCCGGTGATGTTCACCGGTGGCGGCGGCGGTCCCCCGAGCGAGCCGTCCCAGGTGGCCAGGTCATCGTAATCAGGAACGTCGACCTTCAAATCCTGATCGATCAGCTCGTAGCCGAAGGCGATGCCCAGGGGTTCGAGCCGGGCGCGGGCCTCGTAGTAGGGGCGGATGCCGTCGGGTCGGACCAGGAAGACGAAGTAGGGGACGACGGGGGCGCCGTCGGGCGAATCGCTCGACTGGACCTTCAACAGTTCGCGGGCGATGGCCACGATGACCGGGCTTGACCGGGGGTTGATTAACCCAGAGAGGTCGAGCATGTTGAAGGTCGGCCCGTTGGGCTTGATCACCACGGTGCCGTTGACGCACTCCATGACGATCGGCCGCCGCCAGGTGCCGTTGGGCCCCTTGTAGGGGAGGACCGCGTAACTCCCCCGGCCTTCGGCCTTGGCGTGGGCGGCCTTTAGTGTGTCGCGCACGCGGGCCAGAACGTCGCGCTGGGCCGCGTACTGGTCGGTTTGGCGATCCAGAGCGTCGGCCTTATGGGTCATCTCGGCGATCTGCCGCTTAACCAGCATGTCGCGCCGGCGCCACTTGTCCGACTCGGCGACCGCGGCCCGCCTGGCCGCGTCCAGCTCCCGAAGGCGCTGGTCGAGCCGGTTGGTTTCGGCGATCTCGCGCGCCGTCGCCTCCGACAACTCGGCCAGGGCCTTCTCGGTCGGATCCTTTTGGGGTGGAGGCGATCCCACGGGCGAGGCCGGTTCGGCGGGCGAGGCCGGTTCGGCGGGCTCGGGAGGCAAAAGCGCCGGGGGTTCCGCCTCGGCGATCACCGGGGGGGGCGGAGTGGGCTCGGGGTCGGGTTCCGTCTTGGGTTCGGTGGTCGCGATCGTTGAGGGGGACTGGATGGGGACCGGGCCCGGGGTCTCCAGCGCTCGGCGATACACCGAGATCGTCAAGAAGAGCGCGCCGGCCAGGCTCGCCAGGATCAACGCGACAAGCGTCCGCTCGGTCCAGACCGTCCCGTTTGCCCGCCTCGCCAACGCCCACCTCCGCATCCTTGCGACACGCCGGCCCGCCCTTTCCTCCGGGGTTCGACGATTCCGCCGAACCTGATCTTGAAATCGGTTGAATCGGTCCCACGCCTTGAGTCGCCCGCGCCGAAACGCCCATCGATCCGACCCCGCGTCAGGCGGGCCGCCGAACCTCGGCGCCGGAGAGCAGGGAAATCAGGGCCTCGTGGTCGATGGGCTTGACCAGGTAGTCCGCGAAGTGCAGCTCGCGCCACACTTGGTCATCGGCGGGCGTCTGGCCGGAGACGGCGATCAGCGAGGTGTCCTCCATCCCGTCGGCCCTCAACCGAGCGGCGACGGAATAACCGTCGATGTCGGGGAGCGAGAGATCCAACACCAGAAAATCGGGATCGAGGCGCTTCGCCTGCTCAATCGCCGATCGACCGTTGTAGGCGACGTTCACGTCAAAACCACGCAATCGAAGCAGCGCGGCGGTGGCGTCGGCGGCGTCGTGATTGTCGTCGACAACCAGCACCCGAGTCGTCGTTGCTTTGGGAGCCAGACCGATCATGGTGGGCAACTCCTTGAAAGTCCACCCGAGACCCGTCGACATCGACGGCGCCGGGCCCGAGGAGCGGCGAACTCAATTCACACAAGCATACAGGCTCCAAAACGCGCGATAAGGAATTTCGCGGCCCCCTCTCGCGTAAAAGCGCCCTCTCCAACTTAATCTACGCACCGGTTCTTGTTTTCTTACGCGCGAACTCCCTCTAATAAACTTTGCGTTGATTGTCGTCGGATGGGCCCCCGAGATTTTATTTCCACCTCCACGCCGGGGCCCCGGGGCCCGACCGCGGGGCTCCGGCCCCGGTTCCAGAATGATGGATTTCCCCCAGACGTTGCGGCGGGTCGCGCGTTGGAGCCGGACCTTCACAACCACGCAAATCATACGCCAAGAATGAGTGGAGGTTCCTCGGCCGGGTATTTAAATTTCGGACTTTCGGGTTGGATTTTGAGGCATGGCGAAAGACGCGGCCCAGAGGTTATGCTAGGGCGTGTCGATCGCGCGGGCGGGCGCGGAGGCCTCGCCCCGAACTCGTGAACGCGAGACGGTGGGAGACGACGTGGGCGCGACGATCGTGCTGGCCGAGGATGAGAGTGATCTGCGACACGTCTACGCCGAGTGTCTCCGCCGAGCCGGACACACCGTCTGGGAGGCGGCCGACGGCGCGGAGGCGGCGGCGATGGTCCGCGCCTACAAGCCCGACCTGCTGCTTCTGGACCTTTGGATGCCGATCCTCAATGGTCTGGAGGTCATCGAAGAGCTTCGAGACGCGCGCGAGGCCATGACGACGAAGATCGTGATGCTGACCCACCAGCGCGACTCCGACTATCGGCTTGAGGGGTTCGCCCTGGGCGTCGTGGCCTACTGGACGAAAGACCTGTCCCTGAGCGAGCTCGGCGCGAAGATCGAGGGGGTGCTGGGTTGCGTCGACGTTCCCCCGCGACCGGACGACCAACGCTCGTGAGGCTCGGCCCTGGAGGAGTCGTTCCCGACTTCATCTGAAATCGCCATGCTCGACGCCCATCAGGATTGTCTCGACTACCTTCACGGTCGCCTGAACTACGAGAGCCGGGGGATGCCCAGGGGCCTCGCCGAGCTTCGACTCGGTCGGATGCGCCGGCTGCTCCGCGCGCTGGGCGACCCCCAGCGCGACCTTCGGATCATCCACGTCGCGGGGACCAAGGGGAAGGGCTCGACGTCCGCGATGATCGCCTCGGCCCTGTCGGCCTCGGGGGTTCGGACGGGCTTGTACTGCTCGCCCCACCTCCACGCGCTTGAGGAGCGATACTCCATCGACGGCCGCCCGATCGAACCGGCCGAGTTGGTCGCGCTGGTCGGGCGAGTCCGCGCGGCGGTCGACCGGATGGAGGCCGGGGCCGGCGACCCGCGAACCCGGGGGGCCACCTTCTTCGAGATCACCACGGCGATGGCCCTGGCCCACTTCGCCGAGCGGGGGGTCGGGGCGGTCGTCCTGGAGGTCGGCATGGGAGGTCGGCTCGACTCGACCAACGTGGTCCGCCCCCTGGTCTCGATCATCACCAGCATCGCGCTCGACCATACCCGGCAGCTTGGCGACACGCTCGGGGCCATCGCCACCGAAAAAGCCGGCATCCTCAAGCGAGGCCGGCCGGCCGTAAGCGGCGTTTGGGAGGATGAGCCCCGCGCCGCGATCCGACGAATCGCCGCGGCCAGGCGCTGTCGGCTCCGCGAGATCGGCGTGGACTTCCATTATGAGGCGTTCGACCCGACGCCCCCCCTCGACCGTCCGACCGGCTGCCGGGTGGCGGTGAGGACCTGGCGAACCGACTGGGGGACGTTCGAACTCCCCCTGCTGGGCCGACATCAGGCCCACAACGCGGCGGTCGCCCTGGCGGGGCTCGACTCGCTGGCGGAAGCCGACCCGACCCTGGCCGTG
>Ga0182738_1003232_pt1 | contig 18817 bp, 14 predicted proteins | sample eDN5th30CBELigMG_FD_128876 | JGI IMG/M metagenome (GOLD analysis project Ga0182738, IMG submission 128876) | Enriched Miracle-Growth compost microbial communities from Emeryville, California, USA - eDNA 5th pass 30_C BE-Lig MG (version 2)... ... | reverse complement strand
GTTGCGGATGCTGATGAACAACCTCGACCCGGATGTCGCGGAACGTCCGGACGACCTCGTGGTGTACGGCGGCACCGGCCGCGCGGCGCGAAGCTGGGAGTGCTTCGACGCGATCGTCGCCACGCTTCGTCGCCTCGAGTCGGACGAGACGCTCCTCGTGCAGAGCGGGAAGCCGGTGGCGGTCTTCCGGACGCACAGCGCTGCGCCTCGTGTGCTGATCGCGAACAGCAACCTCGTGGGGCGCTGGGCGAACTGGGACACGTTCCGCGAACTGGAGCGCGCGGGCCTCACGATGTACGGTCAGATGACCGCAGGCTCGTGGATCTACATCGGCTCGCAGGGGATTCTCCAGGGGACGTACGAGACCTTCGGTGCGGTCGCGAAGACGCACTTCGATGGTTCACTCTCCGGCAGGCTCGTGGCGAGCGCGGGGCTCGGCGGAATGGGTGGCGCGCAGCCGCTCGCGGCCACCATGCTCGGCGCCGCATTCCTCGGCGTCGAGGTCGATCCTGAACGAATCGCCAAACGCGTGGCCACCGGCTACTGCGACAGGCAGACGGCGAGCCTCGATGAGGCGCTCGCATGGCTCGAGGAGGCGCGCGCCGAGCGCCGGCCGCTCTCCGTCGGCCTCGTGGGAAACGCGGCGGATGTGATGCCGGAGCTCCTTCGTCGCGGTGTCGTGCCGGATGTGCTGACGGACCAGACCAGCGCGCACGATGCGCTGAACGGTTATGTGCCTGTGGGGCTGACCCTCGACGAAGCGGCCCGCCTGCGTGCGAGCGATCCGCGCGAGTATGTGCGGCGCGCGTCGGAGTCCATGGCCACGCACGTTCGTGCGCTGCTCGAGCTGCGCGCGCGGGGAGCCGTCACATTCGACTATGGCAACAACCTCCGTACGGTGGCGTACGACGCCGGCGTCACGAATGCGTTCGACTATCCCGGCTTCGTTCCCGCGTACATCCGCCCATTGTTCTGCGAGGGGAAGGGCCCCTTCCGCTGGGTCGCGCTCTCCGGCGACCCGCGCGACATCCACCGTACCGACGATCTCATCCTGGAGCTCTTTCCGCACGACGAGCAGCTAGCTCGGTGGATCACGCTCGCACGCGAGCGCGTGCACTTCCAGGGACTCCCCGCGCGCATCTGCTGGCTGGGCCAGGGCGAACGCGCGCGCTTCGGCGTGGCCATGAACGACCTGGTGGCGTCGGGCGAGATATCGGCGCCGATCGTGATCGGGCGCGACCACCTGGACACGGGAAGCGTCGCATCGCCGTTCCGCGAGACGGAGGGAATGAACGACGGCAGCGATGCCATCGCCGATTGGCCGATCCTCAACGCCATGCTCAACGTGGCCAGCGGCGCGAGCTGGGTGTCGTTTCATCATGGCGGCGGGGTCGGCATCGGCAACTCGCTTCACGCCGGTCAGGTGATCGTGGCAGATGGTACGCCCGAAATGCGCGACCGCCTCCAGCGCGTACTCACCAACGATCCGGGGATCGGCGTGGCGCGCCATGCCGACGCCGGATACGAAATCGCCATCGAAACCGCGGGCGAGGAATCGATCGACATACCAATGCTGGAATAGATGCTCAGCGCTCGTTTCAAGCCGTGGCACGTACCGCTGTTCGCGGTGAAGTACGCATATCTGCGCCTCAGAAGATTTCCTCTGGTGGTGCACTTCGAAGTGACGATGCGGTGCAACGCGCACTGCAATTTCTGCGACTACTGGAAGACCGAAGCGTCCGCGAAGGCGAGCGAGGTGGCCAGCTTCGCCGATGCGGCTCGTTTCTTCGATCCCATCATGGTCACCTTCACCGGCGGCGAGCCGCTGCTGCGCCGCGACCTCGAATCGCTGGTGGCCGGAGTCGCGAGCGCCATCCGGCTCAAGTACATCAGCATGATCACGCACGGCGCCATGCTCACGCCAGAGCGCGCCGGCTCCCTCTGGGACGCGGGGATCAACCAGTTCAACATCTCGCTCGACTTTCTGGACGAGCGGCACGACGAGGCGCGCGGCATCCCGGGACTCGCCGCGAAGATCTTCGCCAACATCCCGCGCATGCAGGCGAGGGGGATCGACAGCATCCGCTTCAACACTGTCATCAAGAAGGAGAATCTCGACGAGATAGTGCCGCTGGCGTATCGCGCGCTCGAGATGGGCGTGGGCGTCTCGTTCAGTACCTACACCGAAATGAAGAATGGGAACGCCAGCCACTACGTTACGGCCGAACAGCTCGAGCAGCTCGACGAGGTCATCGCGGAACTCCTTGCGTTCAAGCGCGCCCACCGGGGAGTCATCACCAACACCGGGTACTATCTCCGGCGCATCCCGCTCTACTTTCGCGGCGAGCTGACCGAGCCGTGCGAATCGGGAATGCGCACCATTCATGTCGACCCAACCGGCATGGTACGCCGCTGCCCGGACTTCCCGTCCGATTTCCACTGGAAGGACTTTCGCAAGTACGAGCCGATCGATTGCAACGCCTGCTTCTATGCCTGCCGCGGCGAATCGCAGGCGCCGTTGACCATAGAGCGCGTGCGTGACATCATGGCCTGATGCCAACCGAAAAACTCTTCGTGAACGCCTCGCAGGTCGTGACCTGCGCGGGTCCCGCCAGGGCGCGCCGTGGCGCGGAGATGGCGAACGCCGGGATCCGGCGCGATACCGCAGTGCTGGTGCGCGGCGACGTCATCGCCGAAGTGGGGGATTCGGCCGCCCTGGAGCTGAAGCACTCCGATGTCGAACGGATCGACTGTGGCGGTGCCGTCCTGACACCAGGCCTCGTGGACTCGCACACGCACGCCATCTTCGGCGCGCCGCGCTACGAGGAGCAGGGACTTCGCGCCGCCGGCGCCGGCTACATGGAGATCGCGAGCGCCGGCGGTGGAATCCACTCGTCCGTGCGGAGCGTTCGTGCCGCGAGCGAGGACGAGCTCGCGGAGCTCGCGCACCGGCGTCTCGCGCGGCTTGCCAGCTACGGAACCACGACCGTGGAGGTGAAATCCGGCTACGGCCTTCGAGTCGAGGACGAGCTCAAGCAGCTTCGCGTCATCGCGCGCCTCCAGGGCACGCTCCCGCTGCGCCTGATTCCCACCTGGCTCGGAGCCCACGAGATCCCGCCGGAGTTCCGCATCAGCGATGCGGCGCGGCGCGGTTACGTGCGCGGGCTCGCCGAGGAGATGCTCCCCAAGGTGGTGGAGGAACGCCTGGCACGCTTCGCCGACGTCTTCTGCGAGCCGGGCGTTTTCACGGTCGACGAGACCCGCTACGTCCTCGAGGCGGCCCGTGGCGCCGGTCTCCTCCTCAAGCTCCACGCCGATGAGCTCGAGCCCTCGGGGGCAGCCGAGCTCGCGGCGGCGTTGGGCGCCACCTCGGCCGACCACCTCGCCGCCATTTCCCGCGCCGGCGTCGATGCGCTGGCGGCGTCCGGCACGGTGGCGACGCTTCTCCCCGGCACGATGCTCTTCCTCGGACGCGGCCGGCAGGCGCCAGCGCGCGCGCTCATCGAAGCGGGGGTCGCGGTGGCGCTGGCCACCGATTTCAACCCGGGGACCTCGCCCACTGTCAGCCTCCCGCTCATCCTGACCCTCGGGGTGAGCCAGCTCCGGATGAGCCCGGAGGAGGCCATCATTGCCGCCACTGTCAACGGAGCCGCCGCCCTCGGACTCGCCGACCAGGTGGGACAGATAGCGCCGGGCTTTTCCGCGGACCTCGCCCTCTTCGAGATGGAGGACGTGCGCGAGTTGCCATACTGGTATGGTGAACGTCGATGTATGAGTACGTGGCTGCGCGGCAAAACTTGTAACGAGTATCAGTTACCCGTATCTTGAGGGTCCGCTGAATCCTGCCCTCACGCGACGCAGACCCGTTCAGCTCAGGGAGCTAACAACGCGCAGATGTCCAACGTCGCGAAACTGAAGAAACGAGCGCTCGACTACGAGCAGAAGAAGCAGTTCGACAAGGCGCTCGATGCATACATGCAGGTACTCGGCGCGCTCGGCGATCACATCGAGGAAGGCGATGTGGCGCTGTTCAATCGCGTGGGCGATCTGCTCCTGCGCCAGGGGAATGTCGGCGCAGCAGTCGATCACTACGAGCGCGCTGTAGATCTCTACGCCGAAGGCGGATTTCACAACAACGCCATCGCGCTCTGCAGCAAGATCCTGCGCAACGCGCCCGGACGCACGTCGATCTACTACAAGCTCGGACGCATCTCTGCGCAGAAGGGCTTCACGAGCGACGCGAAGACCAACTTCCTCGAGTATGCCGATCGGATGCAGCGGATCGGCCAGGTGGAGGAGGCGTTCCGGGCGCTCAAGGAGTTCGCAGATCTCTGTCCCGACCAGGACGACATCCGCCTCATGCTCGCCGACCAGCTCGTTCGCGCGGACAGGAAGCCGGAGGCAGTGGAGCAGCTCCAGCTTCTGTACGACAAACTGCAGCTCGAAGGACGCGCTCAGGAGGCGAAGGCGACGCTCGATCGCATTCGCGCCATCGACCCATCGCACCAGCCGACCACGGGCGTCTCTCGCCCGACGCCGAAGGCGAACGATCTCATCTTCATCGACGTCGGCTTCGATACCCCCGGCACGTCGACACGCCGTGTCACGGGGAGCATACCCGTGGTTCCCGCTGCCGACGCCATCGCGCCGACAGCGCCTCCCGCAGAATCGCCTGCTCTCGCGGAATCGGAGCAGCCGCTCCCGCTCATCGACGTCGGTGACATCGGGAGCGATGATGACCTGAACATCACCCCGCTCGACGGGCTCGCGACGGGCGCGATGTTCGACGCCGGCGGAGATGGCGCGGACGTCGATGCGGGTGGCGCGGAGCTCGAAGAGGTGGTGGCGCAGGGGCCGGTCGATGGATTCGAGGAGACGGCGCTCGGCGCGGCCCAGTCGGTCGTCGAGGAGATCGCTCCGCTCGACGGGATCGAGCAGTCTGCGCCACTCGCGCCTTCCGAAGGCGAGGACGGGAGCGATGCGCAGGCCGACGATGCACGCGTCGACGTGGCGCAGGCCGCCGAGGAAAGTGCTTCGACGTCGAACGACACGTTCGAGGAGGCCGGTTCCGGGCTGCTCGACATCTCCCTCGATCTCATCGACGACTCGCTTCCGGAATCGAGCGACGGCCTCACTTTCATCTTCCCCGACGGCGATACCGGTACCGACTGGCGTCGGGAAGACGCATCTGCTGCGGACGAGGAGCCAGCAGCTCCGGCCCTGGACGGGATCGACGAGGCGAGCCTCTCCACCGAGCTCCCCGAGCTCGCCGAACCCGCGGCATCGCCGGATGATTCACTGCGCTTCGAACCGCTCCTCCAGCTTCCCGAGCTCGAGACGCCGGACGAGAGTCTGGAGGCGATCGACGGAGCCTCGGATCTCCCACTCATATCCCTCGAGGACGAGGACGAGGACGGGGCCGGGGATGGGGCCGCGACCCTCGTGTCTTCCGAGGTGGATGGGGAGCGGGCGGACGGCGACGCGGTCGATGAAGTGGAGGCGGAGGATTCCTCGACGGAACTGCTCTTCCTCGACACGGGCGCTGATCAGGAGCTCACATTCATCTCGGCGCCTGACCTTTCGCCGGCTCCGGCGTCGGGAAGCGACGAGGTCGTACCGGAGCTGGCGACGCACGCGGACGCCGCGCGTGCGGATCGACAGGCTCCCGACGCAGGCGAGGTCACCTCACCGGCAGAGCCGGCAGTCGCGGACTTCGCCGAGCTTTCGACGAGCGACCTGCGCGCCGTCGTCGAGTTGAATCCGGACGACTGGGAAACGCGGCGTCGTCTTGGCGAGGCGCTCCTCGAGGAGGGCGATCGCGGCGGCGGCCTGGCGGAGCTCGAGCGGGCGATGCAGACGATCGAACGCGTCGGAGATCTTCGCGGTGCCACTGCGATCGTCAACGAGCTGATACGCGTGGAGCCGCACTCGGTGGTCTACCATCAGAAGCGCGTCGAGTATGCGGTGCGCTCGAACGACAGATCGCTTCTGGCGGAATCGTACTATTCGCTGGCCGAGAACCTCTTTCAGATGGGGGAGATCGGCAAGTCGCGCGCGGTGTACACGCGCGTGCTGGAGCTCTCTCCCGGCGACGCGCGGGTGCGTGCGGCGTTGCAGGCGATAGACGACGAAGACGATGAGAAGGAGGACCAGGCTGCTCTGCCGCCGTCCAGGGCTTCGCGCCCGGAGAGAAAGGAAGCGCCTGCGCCGCCGACCAGGGAGGCGGAACTCGAGCGGCGGGCACCGGTCGCGGCCGCGCCGGTCGTCCCCGCCGATGCGCCACCGTACACCCGGACGGGTGAGATACCGCTGCTGGAGTCCGTGGCCGAGGAACTTCCGGTGGCGCACGGCCGCGATACCGACCTCGATGCCGCGGTGCTCGGGGGCGACTTCGTCAACCTCGCCGACTGGCTGGATGAGGATGCTCCGACCAGGAATACGCGGATGGTGGTGGATGTCAAGGAGCCCGAGATTCAGGAGCAGGTGGACTTCGCGGAGATGCTCGCGATGTTCAAACAGGGAGTCGCCGCCAACGTGGACGAGGCAGACCATGAGGCCCATTACGATCTCGGAGTAGCTTACAAGGAGATGGGCCTGCTCGACGAAGCGATCTCGGAATTTCAGAAGGCACTCCGTGGAACCGGAAACCGCGCGCGGACGTACGAGGCGCTGGGCCAGTGCTTCGTCGAGAGAGGGCAGTACCAGATCGCGGTTACCATCCTCTCCCGCGCGATCGGGGACAAGAGCTATACTGATGACATGCTAGTCGGCGTTCTATATCTGCTCGGATACGCTTCCGAATCGCTCGGCCGGTGGGCCGATGCGCAGCGCTTCTACGAAAGAGTCTTCGCCGTGGACATCGAGTTCCGCGACATAGGCGACCGCCTCGCCGTCGCCGAGCGCGGGGGAAAGTGAGAGCTACCATCGACGCTCAGACGCCCTCGGCGCCTACGCTCCACGACATCCAGGCACCGATCCGCGAACGACTCGCGCAGACCGCGCGAGAGCTCGAGCGCATCGTCACATCGGATCTTCCGCTCATCGATGCGGTGAACGCGCATCTCCTTCTGATGAAGGGGAAGATGTTCCGGCCCACGCTCGTGCTTCTGGCCAGCGAAGCGGGTGGTAGACCGGAGGCGCGCTCCACCACGCTCGCCGCGACCGTGGAGCTGGTCCACCTGGCGACGCTCGTTCACGATGACTCGGTCGATCATTCCACGCTCCGGCGTGGGATGCCTACCGTCAACTCGCTGTTCACGCATCAGATCTCGGTCATCATGGGCGACTTTCTGTATTCGCGCGCCATGGTGGAGCTCGTGCGCACCAGGGACATCGAGATCCTGGGAGTCCTCGCCGATGCAACGAACGAGATGACGATCGGCGAGATGCGGCAGCTCACCGCACTCGATGCGCTGGCATTCACCGAAGACGACTACGAGGCGTTGATCAAGGCCAAGACGGCATCGCTGCTCTCGGCGGCGTGCGAGATCGGTGCTCTCGTGGGCGGCGGGGATCATCGCGAGCAGCTCGCGCGCTACGGCATGTCGCTCGGCATGGCGTTCCAGGTCGCGGATGATCTGCTCGACTACACCGCCGAGTCGGCAGTGATCGGGAAGCCGAGTGGGCTGGATCTTCGCGAGCACAAGGTGACGCTCCCGCTCATCTCGGCGCTGCGCGAGATGTCACCGGCGGCTCGTCGCGATGTGGAGGAGCTCTTCGCGACCGCCGAGCCGAGCGAGCAGCAGATCCAGCGGGTGATCGCCTCGGTGGAGGACGCCGGCGGTCTGGAGTATGCCTCGCGTCGGGCGGACGAGTACGCGGCGGCCGCGGAGACCGAGCTCGAGGGACTTCCGGACTCGCCATCGCTGCGCGCGCTGCACGCCGCCATCGCCTACTCGATCCACAGGAACCGCTGATGGCCACCGGATCTTCCAAGCACCGGCCCGGCTTCCACGCGCTGGTCCTTGCCATCGGTTTCGTGGTGGGAGGGGTGCTAACACAGGTGAGTCGGCGCTATCTTCCGGCAGGGCCGGTGAAGGAGTTTCTGACCACGGGTGTGACGCCGCAGTTCGGCCCGTTGCCGATCGACCTCGTGATATTGAAGTTCGCGATTGGCCCGGTGGCGCTGGACGTCTCGCTCGTGAGTTTGCTGGGCGTTCTTGTGGCTTACCTGATAGCGAGATCGCTCTTTTAGGAGGCTGGCACTATGGGTTTCGGAAACCTGGGCATGGGCGAGATCCTGGGGATACTCGTCATCGTACTTCTTCTCTTCGGGGCGAAGCGCATCCCGGAGATTGCGGGGTCGATGGGGAAGGGGATCCGCGAGTTCAAGAAGAGCATCAACGATGTTCAGAACTCGGTGCAGAGCGACATCTCTGCAGCGGAAGATCGCGACCGGCTCCGCCCGCGCGAGGCGCAGCCGCAGAGCGAGACGGAAGCGGCGCGACCCGAGCCGAAGCGTCTGCTGCAGTAGATCGGGGTCAGGCACCTGATAGTAGAGGTCCCGGCAGCCAGGCTGCCGGGACCTCTACTATCAGGTGCCTGACCCCTACGACGTAGAGGGGCCGGCAGCGTCGCTGCCGGCCCCTCTACGTTCGAGTACCTGACCCCGCAGTTCAGCTCGCGACCTGCCGGTTCTGCTGGGCGATCTCGCGGCGCCGATCCTCGACCTTGGCGCTCTGCCTCAGGCTCGCGAGGAACTGCTGCACGCGCTGCTGCCGCATCCCCTGCAGCACTCTCGAGCGCTGATCAGTCTTCTGCTTCTCCCAGGCGGCCCGGTCGGCCGAAACGCGATCGTCGACGCGTATCACGAAGACGCCGTTCTCGGAGCGTATCGGCTGGCTGACCTCTCCCTTCTTCAGGCCGAATGCCGCGCCGACCGCCTGCGTCGCCTGACCCAGTCCGGGCACGGTGGTAGTGCGTGCGAATTCCGGAGTCTGCTCCACCGTCAGCCCTGCGGACTTCGCGGCAGCTTCGAGTGTCTCTCCCTTCGTCACGGCCGACGAAATCTTCTCGGCGCGCGGGAGCAGCAGCTCGAGCTTCTTCTGTCGCTTCAGCTCGCGCTCGATGTCGTCGTGCTCCGTCTGCAGCGTTGCGTCGCCGCCTTCGGTGAGCGAGTCGAGCAGCGCGACGTAGTACGCGTCCTGCCCGTCGATGAGATCGCTCGTCTCGCCCGGCCGGGCGTTGAACGCCCACGCGCTCACGCTCGGAACGTACTTCCCCTCGTGCGTCAGCGGCTCTTTCTCGGTCGCGCTGGCCTGGAAGGTCTCGAGTCCGAGTGCCTTGGTGATGCTGTCGAACACTGCGGGCTTGTCGGAGCTCGCGGCCTTGGCGAGCGAGTCGGCCCGGCTGTCGCTCCACGATGCCGACGAGTCGCTCTGCTGGATGCGAAGCAGGATGTGACGGACGCCGATGGAGTCACCCTTCTTCGCATCCACTTCGATGAGATGGTAGCCGAACGGAGTCAGAACCGGCTGCGATATCTGGCCCGGCTGCAGGGCGAAGGCCGCGCTGTCGAACTCTTCGACGAAGCTCCCCTTCGTGACCATCCCGAGATACCCGCCATCAGCGGCGGAAGCGGTGTCCGCGGACTCGCGCTTGGCGACGTCGGCGAAGCTCTCCTTGCCCGAGACGATGTCGGCGCGGAGCTGCTCGACGTGCTTCAGTACCTCGGCGCTGTCGACCGCCGTGACGGTCCGCGGAACCACCGCAACCGTCACCACGGCGCGGCCGGGCCGCTTCTGGAAGTCCGCCTGGTGCGCCTTGAAGTAGTCGGCGATTTCCTTGTCGCTCACGGTGACGGCGGAATCGGAGATCAGGTCGGGCGCGAAGCGCACGTACGATACGCGCGCCGAGTCGTGGCTGTCCTGCCAGATCCGCCAGAGCTGAGCGTCGGTCACGTAGACAGCGCTCGCCACCTGCTCGAAGAGTTCCTGTCGAGGAAGCTCCGTCCGGTAGTACTGCTCGAGCTGGAAGCTCACGCCGGACTGCTTCGCGATGGGACTGGAGAGGAAGCGCCTGTATTTGTCGATGTCGAACTGTCCCTCGGTCTGGAACTCCGGATTGGCGAGGAACTGTTGCGGCGGCTGCTCCAGGGCGGCCTGCCGTATCTGGGCGTCCGTGACGGTGATGCCCCGCCGTTCGTACTCCTGTCGCAGGAGTATCTCGTTCACGAGGTCGTCGAAGGTGGCGTCCTCGATACGGTTCTCCTGGTCGAGCGTGAGCGGCTGCGGACTCTGTGCCTGCGCCTGCTGGATTCGCTGCTCGCGTGCCCGGAGCCAGGTGTCATAGTTGATGTCCGTCCCATTGACGCTGGCCACGGTGGTTCCGCGGGTAAGCGCACCACGGCCGGTGAGGCCGGAGGTCTCGGCGAACACGAAGACGACGACGAATGTGAGAACTACGAACCACCAGATGTACTTGGCGGAGCTGCGCATGCTTTGCAGCACGTGGCGTCACTCCTGACGACTGGGTGTGAAAGGGATGGAGCGGGAGGGACCTAGAGGGCGAAATGTACCAGCGGCCGTCTCGTAAAAGCAAGCTGGAATGTCACTTCCGATTGACTTGAATCGTCTGCTACTTGTATCTTGGACACTCTTCCGCCGCCCTTCCAAAGGCGGCCTTCCCGAGGGCAAAGCATGGCCAATTCCGCCCTGATCGACGATCTCCTGAAGCAATTCGCCGAGAATCCGCGCCGCGTTTTCGCGCGGCTCGCCAACGAGTATCGCAAACGTGGTGAGCTGGATTCCGCCATCGAGATCTGTCGCAGCCACGTCCCGCTCCAGCCGGGTTACATCAGCGGGCACATCGTATTGGGGCAGGCGCTCTACGATCGTGGTTCCGTGGATGAAGCGAGGGCTTCGTTCGAAACCGCCCTCACGCTCGATCCGGAGAACCTGATCGCCCTCCGCCACATGGGTGACATCTCGCAGGCAAACGGCGACGTGGAAGGCGCTCGTGGATGGTACCGCCAGCTCCTCGAGATCGATCCGCAGAACGAGGAGGTTTCCGAGCAACTCGCCTCGCTCGGCGCATCGGCGGGCAGCGCACAAGCAGCTTCGCCATCGCCAATGGACGAAATCGCGGGCTGGGGCGCGGTAACGCTGGAGCCGATCGACATCTCCGTCGGCGAGGCGGAGGAAGCGGAGGTCGCCGCTGCCTCGGAGCCGATCGATTCCGACGACCGGATGGAGGAGCGGTCGGCGACTGTCGTCGAGACTTCCGATGTCGAGCACGACCACGAGCTGTCGGGAGCGGTGGAAGTGGTTTCGGAAGCGTCCGATATGCAGGATACCGCGCTCGAGGTGGACCGGATCTTCGACGACGTACTCGCCGTCGAGTCGTCCGGCAACGCGGTCTTCGACGACGCCGACGATGCGCCTGTTGCGATCTCCGTGGAAGGACTGGACGTGATGTCGTTCGGCGTCACGGAGGATCCGCCGGAAACGACGATCGATGCGCTGCCGGAAGAGCGCAACGACGCCGCCTGGCATGAAGACTCGTCCGACACCTTCGCCACCGAGACGATGGCGGAGCTGTATCTCCAGCAGGGCTACGCGGATCGTGCGCTGGGCATCTATCGCGATCTCGCTGCCCGCAATCCTGAAGATGAATCACTGCGTGAGCGCATCGCCGAGCTGACGGCTGGCGAGTCGGCCACTCCTGTGGTGGACGAAGCTGCGGAGACACCGGTGCGCACGGCGCGGGAGTTCTTCGGCGCACTCGCTTATCGGCGGGCGCCTCGCGGCGAGTCGTCGGAGTCGGCCGCTCCTCCCGAGTCGGAGAGCGATTCCGAGGAGTCGGAGTGGGAGTCGAGCCAGGACGCGGGATCCGTGGTCGAGTCCGAGTACTTCGCGAGCGCGGAGACCGTCGCCGAGCCCGAGTACTTCGCGGGCGCGGAGGCCGATCCGTTCGCCGAGCGCGACTCCGGGTCGGAAGCCGTGGAGGAGAGCGAGGTCGAAGGTGTCGAGGCGCTCGCGGAGGAATCGCCGATCCAGGCAGAATCGGTGGACACCACCGTCGTGGAGGAATCCATGGACGTGGAGCGCGAGGCGTCGAATGGTCGACCGGGAAGGGAAGCCGACTCCGCGCTCTCCCTGGACAACGTGTTTCGCGATGTTCCAGGAATCGAGGACTCGGAACCCAGGAACGGATTGTCGTTCGACGAGTTCTTTGCGCGCCGCGGGAACGGAGAGTCCTCGCAGTCGCAGGAGGGCGCCGTGCAATCGGCGAGCGCCAACGGGGCTGCCGCGAACGGCGACCTCGATGGCGAAGAGCCGCATGATCTCGAACTGTTTCACGCCTGGCTGGACGGGCTCAAGGGCTAGTGCGAATAGCGATTCTGAACGGTCCCAACCTCAATCTTCTGGGAACGCGCGAACCGGAGATCTACGGCCGCGAGACGCTCGCGGACGTGGAGCGGCAGCTCACCGCGGTGGCTGGCGAGCTCGGAGTCGAAGTGGAGTTCTCGCAGAGGAACGGCGAGGGTGAGCTGGTGGAGGTCATCCAGTCGCTGCGTGGCCGTGTGGACGGGGTGGTGATCAACGCAGGCGCCTACAGCCACACGAGCATCGCCATCCAGGATGCGTTTCGCGCCGTCCAGATTCCCTATGTCGAGCTGCACGTGAGCAACATCTTCGCTCGCGAGCCGGAGCGACGGCACAGCACTCTGGCGAGCGGCGCGATTGCACTGCTCTGCGGATTCGGGACCTACGGCTACGAGCTTGCGCTGCGCGGCCTGGTAGCCAGGCTCGCGGCACGTGGCTGATCGCCGGCCCGACCGGCTGCAGGCGCTTCGCCGGGCACTCGATGCGGCGAAGCTGGACGGTATACTGCTCACGTCCCTCCCCAACATCCGGTACCTCACCGGGTTCAGCGGATCGAGCGCCCTGCTCGCCGTGACTCACTCCGAGTTGCTCTTCGTCACCGACTTTCGCTACGATGTACAGGTCGGCGAGGAAGTCGGCGATCTGGCGCGCATTTCCATCGAGCGGCAGAGTCTATGGGATGGGCTCTGGCGCATGCTGGGCGAAGCACATTCGGTGGAGCTGATGGGCTTCGAGTCGGCGCAGCTCGTTCACAGGGATTTCGAGCGTCTGCTGAACGCGGGTTCGCGATGGCAGTGGCGCGCGACGGTCAACGTGGTCGAGGTTCTGCGTGAGAGGAAGGATGCCGGGGAGCTGGCGCTGATCGCGGATGCGGCGCGACTTGCCGGTCGCGCGCTCGAGCACACGGTGAGCGGCGTGCGCGCGGGAATGACGGAGCTGGAGGTGGCGGGCGCGCTCGAGCGGGCGCTGCGCGACGGCGGGAGCGAGGGCTTTCCGTTCGAGACGATAGTCGCATCCGGACCGCGCTCCGCGCTTCCGCACGCGCGTCCGGGATCGCGCCGGATCGAGCGGGGGGACTTCCTTCTCGTGGATTTCGGAGCGATAGTGGGCGGTTACTGTTCCGATGTCACACGAACTTTCGTGGTCGGGCGGGCGGACCAGGCACAACGCGAAGTCTACGAGGTGGTGCGCGAAGCCAACGCGCTGGCCTCGCGCGGTGTTCATGCCGGGATGACGGGCCGGGATGCCGACGCGCTGGCGCGGAGCTACATTGAGGGTCGCGGGTACGGCGAGGAGTTCGGGCATAGCCTCGGTCACGGCATCGGTCTCGAGGTTCACGAGGCCCCTCGCCTGGCGCGAACGTCCGATGCCACGCTTCCCCCGCACGCAGTCGTCACCATCGAGCCGGGCGTATATCGCGCGGGCTGGGGTGGTGTCCGCATCGAAGACGACGTTGTACTCGATCCCGACGGCCCGCGCATTCTCACGGACGTATCGCGCGAGTTGCTCGAGATCGGTTGAATCGACGTGAACGAGATCACCATCACCTCGCATATGATCGACTTACGGTACGTCAAGAAGCTGGTCGAGCTGCTCGACGGCTCGAGTGTGGACTCGATCGAGATCGCATCCGACAAGGGGATGAAGATCCGCATCTCGAAGACGCCTCAGCGGGGTGCGGTGCAGGCGGCGGCGCCGATGCAGCTTCAGCCGATGGCTCCGGCGCCGACCGTGGTTCAGCAGCTCACGCCGGCCGACGGAATCGCGACAGTCCCGGCTCCGGCGGCGGCGCCGAGCGCTCCGGAGCCCCCGCGGGAGAATCTTCTGGAGGTCAAGTCTCCCATGGTCGGGACCTTCTACCGCGCGCCGGAACCGGGAGCGCAGCCGTACGTCAGCGAGGGCTCGCGCATCGAGAAGGGACAGATCCTCTGTATCATCGAGGCGATGAAGATCATGAACGAGATCGAGTCCGAATACTCCGGCGTCATCAGAGAGGTACCGGCCTCCGACGCGCATCCGGTGGAGTACGGGCAGGTCCTCTTCCGAATCGAACCGAATGGCTAACCCGACCACGGCGCGCTCGCCGTCGGAGCAGCCCCTCCCCCCATCGCCAGGCGCTCCGCAGGGTGCACCAGCCACGTTCAATTTCAAGGCGGTTCTGCAGCGCATGATCCAGCAGAGCGCGTCGGATCTTCATCTCAAGGTGGGCAGACCTCCCGTGCTGCGCACCAACGGCGATCTGACCACGCTCGATCTTCCACCGCTGCGTCCCGAGGATCTCAAGACCCTCGCCGAGCAGATCATGACGCCCAAGCAGGTGAAGGAGTTCACCGAGCAGAAGGAGGCCGACTTTGCCATTGGCGTTCCGGGTATCGGGCGTTTTCGCGTGAACGTGTATCAGCAGCGTGGTACCATCGCGTACGCTCTCCGATCGGTTCCGTACCAGGTGCGCAACTCCAGCGAGTTGAATCTTCCGCCGATCGTGGAGGAAATCGCACTCCGTCCGCGCGGCCTCGTACTGGTCACCGGGATCACGGGATCGGGAAAGTCGACTGCGCTGGCGGCCATGCTGCAGCACATCAACGAGAAGCGCCACGCGAACGTCATCACGATCGAGGACCCGATCGAGTTCCTCCACCGCGACATCAATTCCAGCATCAACCAGCGCGAGGTCGGCGCCGACACGGGCGGGTTCGCGCAGGCACTCCGCCGCGTTCTGCGCCAGGATCCCGACGTGATACTCATCGGCGAGATCCGCGACGTCGAGACGCTCGAGGTAGCGCTCAAGGCCGCGGATACCGGCCACCTCGTATTCTCCACGCTTCACACCACCGACGCGACGCAGACCATCAACCGTGTGATCTCCTTCTACGCGCCGCACCAGCAGAACGAAGTCCGATTCATGCTGGCGAGCGCGCTCGCCGCGGTCATCTCCCTGCGGCTCGTGCCGCGCTCCGACCGTCCCGGCCGCGTACCGGCGTGCGAGGTTCTCATCAACACCGCTGCCGTGCGAGATCAGATCCGCGACATGAGCAAGTCGCTCAACATCCCGGATCTCATCAAGGAAGGCACGGTCCAGTACGGAATGCAGAGCTTCGATCAGTCGCTCATGCAGTGGTACACCCGAGGCGTGATCTCGTACGAGAGCGCGCTCTTCTACGCGACGAACCCGAGCGAGCTCGCGCTGCGCGCGCAGGGTGTGGAGGGGTCCAGCGACACGAGCTGGGACGGCTTCCAGCGTGACACCGATGGCTGAAGCGCCGGTGTCCAGCCGCGTGCCCCGTTCGATCGAATTCTGAACCGGCATGTTCAAAAAGATTCTAATCGCCAACCGCGGCGAGATCGCCCTGCGGGTGATCCGGGCGTGCAAGGAACTCGACATCCAGACGGTCGCCGTATACTCCGAGGCCGACCGCGAGTCGCTGCACGTTCGATTCGCCGATGACGACGTGTGCATCGGTCCGCCGCCCGCCCGTGATTCCTACCTCAAGATTCCGCGTCTGATAGCGGCGGCCGAGATCACCGGCGCCGACGCGATTCATCCCGGCTACGGTTTCCTCGCCGAGAACGCGGAGTTCGCGGAAACGTGCGCTGCATCCAACATCGCTTTCATCGGTCCCACGGCGGAACAGATCCGCGTGATGGGCGACAAGGCGGCGGCGCGGAAGGCCATGGCCGATGTCGGCGTGCCGGTGGTACCCGGCACTCCCGGTCCGGTGGAGGACCCGGACGAAGCGCTCGAGTTCGCGCGCGGCATCGGCTTCCCCGTGATCATCAAGGCGGCGGCGGGCGGCGGCGGTAAGGGGATGCGCGTGGCCAACGATCCCGACGAGTTCGCGCGCGCCTTCCAGCTCGCTCGCTCGGAGGCGCTCTCCGCGTTCGGCTCGGGCGACGTGTACGTCGAGAAATACCTCGCACGTCCGCGCCACGTCGAGTTCCAGATCATGGGCGACAAGCACGGCCACGTGATCCACCTGGGTGAACGCGACTGCTCCGTCCAGCGCCGGCACCAGAAGCTCGTCGAGGAAGCACCGAGCCCCGCCGTGACGCCGGAGCTGCGCGCCGCGATGGGCGATGCCGCGATCCGCGGCGCCGCCGCGATCAACTACGTCGGCGCGGGCACCATCGAGATGCTCCTCGACGAGGATGGCTCGTTCTACTTCATGGAGATGAACACGCGCATCCAGGTGGAGCACCCGGTCACCGAGATGCTCACGGGCATCGACCTCGTGAAGGAACAGATCCGCGTCGCGTCCGGCGAACCGCTCTCGATCACCACCCTCCCGCCGCTGCGGGGGCACGTCATCGAGGTGCGCGTGAACGCGGAGGATCCAGCGCGCAACTTTCAGCCATCGCCCGGGCGAATCGACGTCTTCCATCCGCCCGGCGGCCCGGGTGTGCGCGTGGACTCGCACGTCTACGCCGGCTACACGGTTCCGCCGTACTACGACTCGCTCCTCGGGAAGCTCATCTGCCAGGGACGCGACCGGGCGGAAGCCGTGAAGCGGATGCAGACCGCGCTGGAGAGTTTCGTCCTCGAGGGAGTCACGACCACGATCCCTTTCCTGGGAAGGCTGATGCAGAATCCGCGCTTCAAGGCAGGCGAGGTGGACACGAAATTCCTGGAGCGCGAAGGCGACCTGTTGCGGGAGCAGTAGATGCGACTCGACGTGTTGTTCGGGCTGGCGACCACCGCGCCGGCCGCCGTCACGGGCCGCGTCGTGGCGGTGATCGATGTCCTGAGGGCCTCGACCACCATCGCAGCCGCCCTGGCCAATGGCGCGAGGAACGTAGTGCCCCTCGAGAGCGCCGAAGAGGTGATGACTCGCGCGCGCAACTTCGAGCGATCCGAGGTACGTCTGGCGGGCGAGCGCAAGATGCTCCCCATTCCCGGCTTCGACCTCGGCAATTCGCCTCTCGAGCTCACGCGCGACTCGGTGGAGGGGCGGACGCTGCTCATGACCACCACGAATGGAACCGCGGCGCTGGCAGGCATCCAGGGCGCGCGCGACGTGGTGGTTGCATCGTACGTCAATTTCAGCGCGGTATCGGCGCTGCTGCGGACAGCGCTGCGCGGCGGCACCGCCGTCACCATCCTCTGCGCAGGGCGCGATCGCCTCTTCTCGCTCGAGGATGCAGCGTGCGCGGTGCGCTACGCCCGCGATCTCTCGGTGAACGTCCCCGAAGTCGAGCTGGGCGACGCCGCGAACGTCTGCATGATGCTCGAAGAGCGCTACGGCGACGACCTCGCGCGACTGTTCGCCGAATCGGAGCACGGGCGTGCCCTCGCGGAGGCCGGCTTCGAGAAGGATCTGGAATTGTGCGCCACGATCGACGCGTTTCCCGTGGTGCCACTCTACCAGGACCGCCAGATAACGGCGCTCGGTCCGCGCCTCGAGAGGTAAGACGGTGGGCGGCCCCCAATCGAGGCGGGAGCTGGTGGGCGTGGCACTCCTCCTCTTCGCGATCTTCCTCGCCGTCGCGATACTCGGAGGCCACGACTCGGCGGGCGTGAGCTGCACGCGAGCGACGTCGCCGATGGGACCGGCCGGCGCCTGCGTGCGTGCCGGAATAGTCGCGCTGCTGGGCACACCGGCCGCCATTCTCCTTCCGCTGATTCCCGCGGTTCATGCGCTGCGCCTCTTCGGGCGCATGCGCTCGGATACCGATCGGTCGTGGCTCTTCTTCCTCATTGGCGTCGTCGTGCTCCTGCCGATCGCCATCGCGCTCTCGGTGGATGCGGGCCGCGAGTCGACGCGACTCTCCGGGCTGTGGGGCGGGTTCGTCGCCTACTACCTCGAGGCGGCGTTGCACTGGGGGGCGTGGCTGGCGGTGATCCTCGCGTTCAGCGCGCTCACGATCCTGACGCTCGCATGGAATCCGATACGCGTTGTGGTGGGCAGCGTCCCGCCGCGTGCAGCAGCCGGCGCGGACTCCGATGCGGACGCCGCGGAGGAGGTGACGAGCAGAGGGCGCCGGAAGCGGCGGAGGGAAAGTGCGTCGGACGGCGCGGAGCCGACGGCGCTCGAGCCCGCACCGGAAGAGATGCCGGCGATCGACCCATCGCTGATGCAGGAAGAGGCAGCGACTCCCGAGCCGCAGCATCGCGAGCTCTTCCCGCTGCCGCGCCGCGGCAGGAAGGGGAAGGGGCTGGACACCGCCGGGCACGATGAGCGGATAGCCGCCGCGATAGACGCGAGCGAGGAGGTCAGCGAGCGCCATCAGGAACTGCCGCCGATCGACCTCCTCACGCCGGGGCCGCCGCGAAACACCGATGCTGGACGCCGCGAACTCGATGAGATGGGCGCCAAGCTCAAGGAAGCATTGGGAACGTTCCGCGTGGAGGCGGAGATCACAGGCCGCACCACGGGGCCGGTGGTGACGCAGTTCGAGGTCGAGCCGGCGCCGGGCGTGAAGGTTCGTCAGATCGCGAGTCTCGCCGACGACCTCGCGCTCGCGATGCGCGCGGCGAGCATCCGGATCGTGGCGCC
>Ga0182738_1003231_pt1 | contig 18821 bp, 15 predicted proteins | sample eDN5th30CBELigMG_FD_128876 | JGI IMG/M metagenome (GOLD analysis project Ga0182738, IMG submission 128876) | Enriched Miracle-Growth compost microbial communities from Emeryville, California, USA - eDNA 5th pass 30_C BE-Lig MG (version 2)... ... | reverse complement strand
GAAGAATCCTTGTATGGGGAATCGATTGCGAATGAAGATCTCTTCACAGAACTTTTGTTCGATGCGAGGAGATTTGAAAATGTTGAAGAAATTGGTCTTGTAGCCACGTTCACCAACAAATATGTTGTTGTTTGTTTTCATTCAGATCGTTGTGGTTTGATGTGGATTCTCTTTGGGGTCTAGGGATAATGATTGATTTGGAAAAAATTTTTATTGTTTAGGCTAAAATTTCTTTTGTGAATTTAATCATAAATTTCTTATTTCTTATAAAAGCAAAATTTTCTTTTCCCTTTCAATTTTTAAATATCATATCTTTACATCATTATTCCCACATTTTCCTCGGCCTTAATGGCTTTGCAAAAATTCAAACTGAGTCTTCAGAATCCACTTCTTGAGTTTGAACTGCATAAGTTCAATTTAAAAGGCCCAATTTATTAAATGAAAAACTAGAGATCAATTAAACTAGCACAATCCTCAGACTCGACCATGCAAAGCCCAGCAGAACGATGAAGCAAATGAGAGTGTTGAAATTAGCCTTGAGATTGAGTTTAATGATGTTGGACTCATTTGGTGGGAATATTTGAATTGAAAGCAAGAAGATGACGGGAATTTGATTTGATTATTGGAATAGAATTTAATTTAAATTAATCCTTTGTATACAAAATCAGTAAAGCCTTAAAGTCCCACCTCTCTCTCTCATCACGCTTTGTCAAGCTCATTTCTTGATCTTTCAATCAAAAATCAACCTCTTCCGTCTCTTCAAACAAAAAGCATTTGTCTTTAGGAAGGAAATGAAGACTCTTCATTGTGGAAGAAAGTTCGATGGACATGTGAGCTTGAAAATTTTTACTGGCTTTCTTTTTTAACATAAAGAAGCTTCGAATTCTTGATAAATATGGAAAATGGTACGAATAACTTTTGAAAAGAAATCAGCAGTTTTTGTACATTCTAGAGGACTTTTCCTTCGAAATTTATAAGCCCTAGAGAGATGGAAATTGGCATGAGAAAATTTGAAATTTTTTGTTCAGGGTTTTTCTTCAGAAAAGTAATTTTATCACAATAAGAATAAGGCATATAAAATGAAATTAATGCATTCAAAAAAACTCCCATAAACAATAAGTAAACTAACAATTTCTTTTGAAAATTCATATCATATCAACTCAAAACCCATTCATCATTATCAATCAAACAAACAATCTCAATGTCTCTTCTCATTATCCCATTTCTCACCCCTCTCTCACAAGAAGGGGCTGCTGGGATATTTATCCAAAGTTTGCGCATAATGTTTCGATATAGCTCTACTCAGCTCATCCAAACTCACCGGCTTCTTCAAAAACGCATCCGCCTTTATCAGTCCCTTCTCATCCAAGCATTCCCTAATCTCTGAATCCACACAATTCCCGCTAATTATGACAATCATACACGGTCTTATCCCTCTGCTTTTCTCTACTTCTCTTATCCTTTGAGCACAAACCTTCCCATTCATCACCGGCATATCAAGATCCAACGTTATCAAATGAATGTTCTCGGGACTTCTAAGCCTCTCCGCAAATCTATTATACGCTTCTAAGCCATTTTCCGCTGTATCTGATACATTCACTTGTAAATTCTTCAAAAATCCTTGTATCAAGTTCCTTGAATAAACCTGATCATCGACCACCATTGCCCTTAAATTCTTCTTCCCTAACAACGCCTTCATCGACCCCAAATCCATCAGATATCTCTTCTCATCAGCTAGCGACTCCACAGGCAAACATATCACAAAGGCTGTCCCTTTTCCTTTTTTACTATAGACGCGTATTTCTCCTTTCATCCTTTGGCATAATTCCTTTGTAATAAACAGCCCGAGCCCTGTGCCTAACTTCTTCTTTGAAACATCTGTTGTCACCTGCGTAAATCTCTGGAAAATCACTCCAAGATCTTCCTTGCTCATCCCGATTCCTGTGTCACTAACAATTATTTTCAAGACGCCGTTTGTAAGATTTCTTGGGTCAGATTTTATCTGCTCTTTGTTTATCTTCTTGAAGCCAAAACTCAAAAAGATATAGTTACTATCCAATAAAGAAAAAGCCTGCTTTTTCTCAAAGATCCCTTCGTCCATTTCGCTCTGATCATTAAAAGGATGTGGCTCAAAGCATTTCTCATTCACGTTTTCACCGCTATCTACCCACTCTACATTCACATCTATCCCTCCTGCATCAGTAAACTTCACAGCATTTCCAATCAAATTCAAGAAGATCTGCGTTAGTCTATAATGATCCAAGTTCAAAACCTCTGGTATATTCTTCTGTATCTTCAAGCTTCCTCTCAAACTTTTCCTCTTTATTAACTCCGAACATACGCTCCACATTCTTTCCATCGTATCATAGATCCTCACAGGGCTTGGATTTATCTCCAAATCTCCTATCTCCACTTTCCCTGTGTCTAATATATTATTCACCATATGCAACAACAGCTCCGAGCACACCTCCGCATTCATTAATAGATCCTTTACCTTCATGCTAATCATCTCAAAAGTTGCCAACTTCACATTTCCCATCAAGCTATTGATCAGATTCCTCAGCTCATGCGAGAACCCCAACAGAAACTGCTTCTGTCTTTCTGAATTATCTCTCTTCTTCTCCGCTTCCGAGATCCTTACATACGCATTCTCTATCATAAAATGCGTCAAAATCACTGTTATCATACTAAAAGCAATATTCTGATTCGTATGATATGTAAAGGACCTCACCAGATCTTCCGGGTCCATCCCTCTGACCGCATTCTTCAGAGCACTTTGATGATACGTATTCATTATTATCGTCTGAGCTATATAATTTATCAAATAGTGTCTCAAGCTCCCTGTGAACAAATACACCAAGCTAGGAAACACCAAAGTCGCCAGCCAGGCACCTGCTACACCCTCATGGCCATGCTTTACAAGGCTAACGCCGTAGAGGCAGTTTATGATGTTGTAGACGATGCGGAAGAGCTCAGGATGGGACCGGCAAGTTGAAAGAAAGATTCCAAGAACGATTGTTACAGAGATAGCACCTTGGATATTCTCATAGATCTGACCGGTTTTGGTAATGATATTGATAAAGAAGAAGATTATGCAGGCTATGCAGATAGCGACATAGGCTTTGTTTCGTTGGTGGACGAGCTCTAGTTGGATTTTGTTGGGGTTGAGTTTGGGATTTGGACGGGTATATTCGTGAATGGAGCTGATGAGAGGCTTAAGAAAGTTTGTGTAAAAGGTTTTTGTTGGCATGAGTAATGATGGGAAATTAATTATAGGACCAGTCAAGTCCTTGGGGATATTAGAGTTTTAAAGATTGAAAAGTTAAATTAAAGGCCCGTCGAGTCGGGTTTCAAATGATTTGTCTCAAAAAAACTTTCTCTCTTTAAAAGAATTATTGCACTTCTGAGCTAGTTTAGCTCATGTGGAACAAGAGTTTTGGATTAGGCTAGAGCCTTGAAAAAAGAATAATGACGAAGAGTTGAGGACGGCCTTTGAAATATTGAATTGTCCTAGTTTAAATTTTGAATTAAAATCTATGCAAAATTTAAGCTACTACTATTTTTAATAAGGAATTATGAGGCAAAAACTTGCCTGAATCTGACTTTCAACATGAAGTACAATTTTATTTAAACGAAATCTCAATTTAGAGAGAAGTTCATCCGCTTTCAAGCTACAAAACTCTTCCTTCCAGTCGAATAACTTTCAGAAATTAGAAGATAGAATAACTTCATAAAGAATGCCAATCCCTTAATAGCACTAAATCATCTTCTGTGAGTAGTTTTTTTAGCCTGTTGAATGCCTGAGACTTTTATAGTGAAAATGAGAGCAGTTTTCTTCCATAGATTTTCCCCCACGAGAAAGAAAAGTTCGCCCATAAATTTACTGATATTGCAAAAAAGACATATAAAAATCAGAGGTGTAATTAAAAAAAGTCCTAAGTTTTTATTAAGAAAAGAATTGGAAATGAGGGGGTTTCCTTTTGAAAAATTCCATTTTTTTTCAAGTCCATTCTCTCTTCCGTTTTTCAGGTCCTGTCCTTCTCTAAATATCATTTCAACGACTTTGAAAATCTTGGTCGAAAAGTGAAAAGTAATTCATTTTTTTTTGAACGCGAAATATGGAGAGATTGAAGAGGAAAATTTTTTTGAGGGATTCTTATCGAAAAAAATAAACGGAAAAATATAGTGGAAACGAGAAAAAGAGTAAAAAGTTTTTTGGAAAAATTTGGGCGTAAAAAGAAGAAAAAAACGTAAAGATGACATCTCTAACAAAAATACAGTCTAAGCTTTCTTTATGATAAAACCAAACCTGATTGTCTTAGACAAAGGGAAGGCTTATAATGAAAAATTCTGTATGTTTGTTTGTTCCAAAGCCTATAGTCCCAAATCAATTTCATTGGTTTCTCAGGAAAATCTCATACTTTTTCCAATCTTAATCATCAGTGTACAGTAAACATATCAAGTCCAAGTTCAATAATAGACTCAATATATCAAATATAGTAATATTCAAACAAAGAAACAGCATTCATTCTCAATTTCTCTAGTAAAAAACATTCCTAACCCTTACTTATCTCATAAAAGATTTACTACTCCCCGTCTTTTGTACCAAACAAGGAGCAAAGTGATTCGCAATAACTCTCCCAAGGTCTTCAATGCTGATCGGCTTCTTCAAAAACGCATCAGCTTTCACCAATCCATTCTTATCAACACACTCTTTTATCTCCGAATCCACACAATTTCCACTGATAATGATAATCATACACGGTCTTCCACCTTTTTGCTTCTCCATTTCTCTTATTCTTTGTGCGGCCACTTTTCCATTCAAAATTGGCATATCCAAATCCAATGTTATTATATTCAACATATCCCCTTTATTCGACCTTTCCATAAACTTCAAATAAGCACTCAGCCCATTCTCCCCAATATCAGTTACATTCACCTGCAAATTACTCAAGAAATCCCCAATAAGCGTGCGGCTATAAGCCTGGTCATCCACCACCATTGCTCGGAGATTTCTTCTGCTTATCACACTTTTCATTGACTCAACATCACTGAAGTTTCCACCAATTTCCAATGAAGGCTCCACTGGTAAACAAATAATAAAAGCTGTGCCTTTTCCTTTTTTACTATAAACTTTAATATCTCCTTTCATTCTTTGCACGAGCTCCTTTGTAATAAACAACCCTAAGCCTGTTCCCAATTTTCTTTTAGAAACATCAGAAGTGACCTGTGTGAATCTCTGGAATAGTTTTCCTACATCTTCTGGATCCATTCCAACGCCAGTATCACACACAATAATCTTAAGGATTCCACTGATTCGGCTGTGAGGAGGTCGTAGCTGCTCCTTGTGAATTTTCTTTGAGCCAAAACTCAAGGAAAAGAAGTTCTCGTCAAACAAAGAAAAAGCTTGTTTTTTCTCAAAGATTCCTTCGTCAAAATCACTTTCTTCAGAAAAAGGATGTGGCTCAAAACATTTCTCATTCACCTTTTCACCGTTATCTATCCACTCTACATTCACATCTATCCCTCCTGCATCAGTAAACTTCACAGCATTTCCAATCAAATTCAAGAAGATCTGCGTTAGTCTATAGTGATCCAAGTTCAAAACCTCCGGTATATTCTTCTGTATCTTCAAGCTTCCTCTCAAACTTTTCCTCTTTATTAATTCCGAACACACGCTCCACACTCTTTCCATCGCCTCATATATCCTTACAGGACTCGGATTTATCTCTAAATCTCCTATCTCCACTTTCCCTGTATCCAAAATATTATTCACCATATGCAATAGCAGCTCCGAGCAGACCTCCGCATTAAGCAAAAGCTCTCGGACTTTATCACTGAGAGCAGTTTCCAAAGTCGCCAGCTTCACGTTTCCCATAAGACTATTGATCAGATTTCTCAGTTCATGAGAAAATCCCAACAAGAAATTCTTTTGTCTTTCGAAATTCTCTCTTTTTGTCTCGGCTTCTGAGATCCTCACATAAGCATTTTCTATCATAAAATGTGTCAAGATCACAGAGATCACACTGAACGATATCGTTTGATTCGTATAATACGTAAACGATCTCACGAAATCTTCAGGCTCCATTTCTCTCACACTTCTCTCAAGAAATTGTGGCAAATATGTATTCAATATAAATGTCTGTGCGGTACAGCTCAGGAGATACTGAGGAAGGCTTCCTGTGAATAAATACACAAGACTTGGAAACACGAGCGTAGCTTGCCAAGCCCCATGACTTCCTTCAAAGCCGTGCTGGGTCAAGCTGACCCCATATAAGCAGTTTACAAGATTATAGGCTGTACGAAAAGTTTCAGGATGGGATCGACAAGTCAAAAAGAAAATAACAATAACGATGAGAGAGGCGATTGTACCTTGGAGATTGGAGGAAAGAGGTCCAGTTTTGGTGAAGAGGTTGATGAGGAAGGTCACAATTACGAGCATTTCGATTAAAACAAAGGATTTGTTTCGTTGATGTACGAGTTCGAAGGTAATTTTATTGGAGATGTACTGAGGGCTGGGCCTTGAGAGCTCATGGAAGTGATTGCTAAGGAAGGTATAAGCACTTTTGAGGTGCTGGATCGCAAAGATCATTTTGATGAGGGTCTGTTTGTAAATAAAATTAAATGTTGTCAAGGATAAATTACATCGGGTTTATCAAACCAAATTTAGATTGACAGCTTTTACTGGCTTCTATAATTATAGATTTCTAAAATTGTAAGACTGGATTAAAACTTTCAAAAAAGAGAACCAAAACAGTTTTATACGCTCATAAACTTCGCATGAAGAGGAAACCGAACACAATTTTACAGGTCATTTTTAAAGGCTCTTCGATAATAAAGAGCCACCAAGAGGAAAGCTAAAGTTAGGCATTGAGCGTTGCTGATTTAAAAACAATGCGATTCTCTATTATCTGAATTTTAATAAAATGGGGTTAATTGTTTCAGATTAATTCAATTTTTTCAGTATATTAAAATCCATTTAATTTATATATTTAGCGGGTAGTTTATTGAGAAAACTTATTCCCTAAGATGAGAGGATTGATCACAATCATCAAGCCTTGAAACGGTTTGATCTCAATCCACTTTGTAGACAGGCTCTTTGCTTTCAATATTTCGCTAAATCCTGACGTATCCTTCAATCCTGTCTTCCCTTTAAGCAAATCAATAGTCGTCCGTCAGAAAATCGATGATCACTGATTAGAGAAGATCCGATTCCAGTAACAACAAAGACAGTAGAATCGCTCATTAATCTTTGAATAGTTAAAAAAACTTCGACTCGCATTCAATAAGTTTGAAACTATCATCTTCAAAACTCTTATTATTTCGGAAAAGGCGGTCAACTTCTTTCATGATTTCCTCAAAAAGAACTTTGAAGAACAAAAATCTCAAGCTCTTCTCTCATTCAAAACCTGAATGAAGAAACTGAGCTCGAGTTTAAAGACAGATTTATTTATTTTAAAAACTCACATCTGTGACTCACCCAAGTCCGAAAAATTAATTCAAGAAACTTCCTGACTTGACAGTCGTTAATATTCAAAAATACTGATCACATTGACCAACCTTTCATCTTTCATACTCTTTCTCCATTACACTCTTAAATCTCTAATTCCCATTCTTCAGTTTCCTTTTTTTCTAGACATTTTGAAAGCTCTCCCAAAATCATTATTATACATATCTCTCCTTCTCCTCACTAAAAAAATTTTCTTTTTTCAAAGCCCAGCAGGCCAAAATGCCTAAAGAAAGCTGCTACTCTCACCTTGTTTCTCTCGATCCGACCCAAATTAACAGAATTCTTAGCTTTAAGGTGAATGCTTATAGGTTATATTTATGTCTTTTTCTAGAGTTCTATGCGATAATCAAGAAGAGTTTGAGGAAGAAACCAATGAAGGATGTGAAACTGAAGCTTAGGTGATGGAAATAAGGATTTTCGTCTTTGAGAAGGGACTAAAAATGCTAAGCTTGTTCCTTAAAAGTTAACTTTAAAGACTTCTGAGAACAAATTTCATGCATCAGGTTTTGAAGAAACAAGAAAATTATTCAAATAGGGCGAAAGGAAACCTTATTCAGGTTGTCCGGGAAAATGAAATGAATTTATGAAACTTATCATTTTCTGCATAAAAGTGCTTTCAAAGGATTAATTTGATTTAAACTTTAAAACTAATTATTTACTAGACACTCCTTCAGTCCTCTTCTCTAAAAATTCGAATTTTCCAAGGCCGAGAATACGAAATTACTGGATGCTTTTTTTGAGACCTGGTCATGAGATTGGAGATTCTCTTCACCTCTAAAGGGAGAAACTCCTCAGTTTAACATCTTTTCTCGAAAAGCGACAGCTGTTTTTTGAAGGTTATAAGACAAATTTTTTATTTTGATCTCTCACAAAAAACCAAGGGTAAAAATTTATTTTCCTCTTTGGACGTTAAATTATAAATTTTAATGACTTCTGAATTATCTTCATTATTCTCTCCAACGGAAAAGAAAGGGTTCATTTGTCGAGTAGGTTCACTCCAGAACTTTAATTCAGCCCTTGGAGAGATAATTGCCAACAAATACTCAAGAAAACTTCCCAATAATGATTGGATAAATTCCCCTTTCCAACCTATGACTGGCTCCATGGAGGTTTCAAATCATGTTGAGAATGGCAGTTATTCCATTGAGATTTATTTTACGATTAATATTTGCTCTTCTGTCTTTATTTCATCCTTGACATAAGGAAAAGTTTTAAAGCCTATAGATTTGTATATTTACTCCTTTAGACTTGGCTTGGACTCTCAAGGTGGGCTCAAGGCATCAAATTTTTTCAAAAGATCCTAACTGAAAATATTTGGCCTCATAAAATTCCTTTGAAGAAATAACAGAGACTCAAAATTCGAGCTAAAGCTATTCGACAAAACGCACAACGCAGATTTTTATCAAAAACACTGAATATCCAGCAAATTAGCAAAAGTAATAAAAGACAGATGGTTTGTTAGGAAAAAGATTTGGAGGTTTTTTTAAGAGAAAAAACAGCTTTCCAAGGGGCAAAACTCGAACAAACTCTGCCCAAAATTTAGGCAATTCATTCCTTCTTTGAAATTTTGGGCAATTCAAAAAAATAGTTTTGAAAAAAAATTCAGCATTATTCTTCGAACATGATATAATTCTGCGAAAATATGAAAAAAACTTTTCTGAAAAGAAATGAGAAAAAAAAGAAAAATCGATCCTTGAATCAGAGCTGTTAAAAACCTCATTTTTAGAGTCCGCGGATGATACAGGTCATTGGCGACGCTGAGCCAGGGTTTGATATCCTATAATCTTTCAACTTTCTTCAATATGATGATGCCCTGTGACGCTCTGGATAGCGTCCACTTGGACGCCCGCCCATACGTTTTTGGTGACTTCTATTAACAACCCTATTAACAACCCTGCCTTGAATGGTTCTTTGTTGCATTGGAAGGTAAAACAGAAAATAAGGAGCTAGTATTTGAAATTCCAGAGAATATTAAATAACTAAAGCTCATATCTTCATCAGTATCTTCAAAATAGAAATGCTCACAGAAAATGGATTTTTAGGCGGTTAAGTCTGAAAATGAAATTTGGGGAAATGGGACAATTGAAAACAAGTCTAGGAATAACCCTGGAGAAAAAAAGTAGTTTAGTCAGCAAAATCATTTTTTCATTAAAAATTACTTTGATCGAGATCAAAAATTTTCTTGATATCCAGCCAGAAAAAACAAAAACAAAATTTATCACTTTTTTCAGTCCTAATTTCTTGTTTAATCCAATAAAAATATCCCAAGAGTTTCTTTTCTTTTTAAGAGAATATTGCAACAATTAATATTTCTTGATTTTATTCGTCTTTCCTCTTAACAGTTTTCGAAGATCTCAAAGTTCATTCGATTGAAGAAGAGTGAAACAACATTTCACCAAATATTCCTCTATTCAGATATCGAAAATTTAATGGAGAAAAATCCTTTTTTAGCTGAATAAAGTGTATAGAAAAAGAAGAGATTTTCCCAAGTCACCTATCCTTCTTTGGAAATCAGAGAATTTGAACTCTCTCAAAATGTCTGGAATATCCGCTTTTGGAAAAGAAATGCCTTTTTGAGAAGATGAGATCGGACAAAAGAAAAAAATTTTCTGTCCGAATCAACATTTTTTTTCCGAAGAAATTTTATGAAGAAAGAGATGAAAGAACTCAGAAAATGCAAAGGGAATGAGAATGTGCTTTTGGAGAGTCAAGCAAAATTTTGGCTTAGAATATTCTCTTCAGCCTAAAATCCAATTGTGACCAAAATAAAAAAAAAATTTTAAGAAAATTCTTTTTCAATTAACCAAAAGTTTTCTCAGAAAAATTTCTTTTTCTTTTTGAAAAAAAATCCTCCGTCGATCATCACCAAGTTTCTTACAAATTCACAACCCTTCTCTCCTTATCCCAATCTCAAGAAACAAAACGTTAAATTTATGTCATCTTCATCTTGTCATGTATTATATAATTATAATAAAGGTTTTTTGGTACTATAAAACATCAAGGGATATTTATCAAAATATAAAAGATAAATATTATAATCTCATCTATAAATTTTCCTTCTTCTCTCACTTCAAAACTTTTAATTCGGTCTCAGCAGTACAAAGTAAGACATACTGCTAAACCTACTTCTCAAAAAAAGGATCTCTCCTTCTTCCTTCTTATTCATTTAATTGCGAAATCATGGCTACACCTCTCTTTACCCACCATTCTTTTGGTTTATCTGACTTCAAGTACACAGGCAAAATCTATTAGAAATTAATTAGTCCACACCCTCAAAAAGTCCTTACAAAGTTGGTAGAATGACCAGTAGTTGACAAGGTTCCTCTTCTATCTGACGTCTTATACACGGGGCATGTATAAATATCAGGGACCTTATTGTAATCCTTTGCTTCTTCTGTTGGAATAAACCGAATCTAAAGAACTATTATTCAAGATTCCTTTGTTAAATTTTACAATTGGCATTGTTTTATAAAGCTGTTTATACACAGATTCTGCCAAAACTCCTTTCTCAGAATCCCATGTAGCTCCTATAAATTATCATAAGACTCTCCATTCACATAAGATCATCTACCTTCGAGGTATAAACCGGTGACATAACAGCCAGTTTCCGGGGCTTTTTCAACAGTCTCGCCCTCTTTCAACACATCAAAATCAAACCTCAATTGATCAATAGGAATAGTTTTAGCTCTTGCGTAGTTCTGCAAGACTCCTGTCAGGAAAGATTGTGGGAAATAGAAGCCAGAAAGCCAATAAACAACAGGCTGGCCATGATCAATCCAATCCTGTAACGTCTTCAATCTGACTAGCAAATCCTTAAAGTAGCCTGCTAAAGGCTTGAGTGAAGGATAAGATCTCTTGGCCCAGAGCTGTGGAATCAAGTTCTTTGTGAGGCTTTCTGCCATGTTTTCGAGCTCTGAGGACATCACAATAAATCCTCCCATTGCTTGGATTAATTGTTTCAAAGAGTTTCTGATGTTTCTCAAAAGCGCATTGTAACGTGCCAATTCTTGTAATAACACTGTGTTCATGCTTTCATAATAATTGTTTGGATGTGTTGTGCTCACCTAAAGAGAGTTATTTCTTTGATAAAAAGTCAGCTTACATGTTCAACGTTAAAGTCAGCGGGTAAAGATTGTAAGAACTCCTGAGCTTGAGTGATGATCTTCTTATTCAGATCTCCACCACCTTGGACTGCAGTCTTGGGACTTATCAGAAGAATTGACGTCAAAATCTGCGTGGCTTCATTCAAGTTTGAGGAAATTTCAGCGTTTGCGTGTAATCCAAACAACTCTGGAGGCTCATTATTTGGCAACTATTAATAAGTTAATTGAGCAATTTCTCTATAAAAATCTTACTTCTTCGCTGAAGGCAATAGCAGAAGGAATATCCATATCAATCTGAGGGATCTGGAATTCCTTAATAGCAGAGAAAGAATAGGCGCCTTCTGATGCATAAGGATTATAAAAGTCCTTTAACAAAGTCAATAAGGTTCTTCTATCCCAATCGTCAGTGACTCTTCCACCATAATAACATTCACCAGTGAGGTAAATAAGAGCTTGGAACGGGACTTCAGTGTAGCTGTTGAGCATGTGATGGAGCTGTTTCATGGAGATCTTGAAGTCGGACATGTTGAAATCGTATTTAATGTTCCAGCCGACAGCGCCGTATCTCTTTCTTTCTCTAATAACTGCATGGAAGAATCCAAGAGACAAGAACAATTTTCGCCAATCTTCTTGTTTCTGGCATGAATAGAAGAAGTCCTTCTCAGCTTTACTTCCTTGTAGACTGTTGTAGATCTGCACGAGGTTCGATTTCACACCTCTTGGTGGATCCTTTGTCATCTTTATACTTGTCTGTAACAAAGAAGCTGGGAACACGTCAGATGACGCGGTCGTCAGCCATAATCTAAAGGACTCGTTCAACCTCTTCGCATGAGCTTCTTTTGGAAGGTTCTCCACGATATCCTCCAAGCTTCTCATCCAACTTGCGGCTAAATGACAATTTTGTAACAAGACCCATGTGCCTTGGTTCATTCCTTCTTTGATTTGCTTGGTAGCGAACTCTCCTTGTCCTTTTCCTAAGGATAAAGGAACCAATATTCTTGATTTTTCTTGTGCAAATTGTCTTAATTCCTCCTATAAATAACTTGTAAATAAAACGTCTCTCAATCACAATACCAAGGGATCATCACCAGGAGAGAGGATAAAGACTAAAGGCGTGACAGGAGTGGTCGATTCCTTGAAAGAATCATCAAGAGTGAACACAATAGGCGTCGTGAAGAAATCACCAAGCACATCATTAATAAACTTCTTGGTCTGAGCAACAAACAAATCAGGTCTCAACACCTTCACAATAATCAATTGTCTAAAGGGTTCAACAGCATCATAAGGAGCAGGAGCTTTATTATTCTCCACATCATTATAATAAGCCTTCCAATCTTCGAGATTTTCAGCGATTGACTCGGCAAAACCTGTAAATCTTTTCAGATTTGATGCATGAAGAATTGTTTCCCAAGCAGTCTCTGAGAAGAGATTTGGCTCAGGATTAGCGATTTCTGCAAGGGGTTGGCCTGAGAGACCAGTCAATAAGAACATCCATTCGGCTTGGTCAAGAGCATCATCAATACGAAGGATTGTTGTTGTGAGCAAGAACGCGAATAATAACTTGTCTTTTTCAAAGAGAGATCGTGTGACTTCTCTGTACATTTGTTTACAAAGGGCTTCCAGCAAGTTCTTGACTCTTTGTTTCACGTTACGACCGGGTGGTTTTTCGGCTAATTTCATCGTCTTCAAGTAATTCTCTATTAAAATTTGTTAGCTAAGAGGTTCTTTTGTAACCAAGAAATTTACTGATAAACCATTCTAAAGAGTATTGGTACATAGGATCCAGGCTGCTAAGCTGAAGAATTGTCAGGTAAATATGACTGGCACGAATGGCAACAGGTTCATAATTAGCTCTGTTAGCGTTAATTCTGTCTTCGGTAATCTTAGCGTGTTTGAGTCTTATTTCGATTTCTTCGGATGTTGATTTGGATTCTGTCAATGACTTGATCAAAGTTTCATTCTCAAGGATTTTGCCCTCTGATGTTGCTAAAAGTTCAAGGATCTTGTCTTCAAGCGCCTTCTTCTTAGCTTTATCTGCACTTGTCTCATACATCAATCTAAGGGATTTTTTGTAAAGGGAATTTTCCAATAGAGTTTTACTTGACTTTTTCGTCCTCATCTTTTGGTTCTTCTTCTTTGGCAACAATAGAAAGCATCTGATCTTTAAGACCTTCGTATGTAATAGTAAAGTTCAGCAATGTAACTTTCGTCAGCACTTCAGGCAAATAATGGGGATTATTCAAATTTGACACCAAATATAATCTATAAGAGGGTTAATATAAGAAACCCCATCATCCTAATTACCTGAAATCGTTGCTATATTCGACAGGTTGGTTGCCAATATTGATGAACTTGATACCACCGCTAATATAGGTAGCTTTTTGAAGGATAGGATCCAATAAAGGATCGATAGTTTCTCCGATATTTTCAATCAAAAGTGTGCCTCCCATTCTGATAACATGCTCCAATGTTCTTGAAATATTCTCGGATGGCTTCACTACATAGAACATCGTATCTCTCTCCTTTGCTTCCTTGTTCTTGATGAATTTAGATGCTTGCTTCTGTGGATCAATAATCAATGGCCACCTTTGTTATTATTACATAAGGGAATATTCTCTTTGGAAAATCTCTTACAAAGTGGATTCTTTCATGTAAATGGCATTGTCAATAGAAACAGAATCCAAGGGAAGACCGTTGAGGATCCAATCTTGGATTTCAATAGGATCACCGATGGTGCTTTGAATCGAAAATCCTTCAGAACAGATGATATTCTCTTGTCGGATCTTCTTCACCCAGAGCTCTTCTATGATTTGGCTTCTGAATTTACCAGTAAAAGCGCCCAAATATGAGATGGAACCAACAGCCAGCAAGATATCTCCCAGTAAATTGTTCAGTTCTTTTCGCAATCTGACGGCTTCTAAGCCCCATCTTTCTCTTTCTGAGCCCAATCCTGATGTCAACTACAGGTTTTTACGTAAGGAAAATGATTTTTATGAAAGGAAAATTACTTGGAAAGCACGTTCTAATTTGATTTCACATTCGACTTTCTGGGCTTTCAACGTCTGTTTCTCAAGATTAGCCTGTTCGAACTTCATTCTTAATCCCAAAATCTTCTCTTCAATCTCTCTCAACATAGCTCTCTTCTTTGCCAATTCTTCACTGGCCTCCTTCAATATATCATTTGCTCTCTTCAAATCCTCCTTCAATGGCAAAATTGACTATAAAAATTTAAGCTACTATGCCCCCAAACATCCCCATACCTTGTTAACAATGCTGTATTTATAAATAGCGAGCACCCAGAGACACAAACCTCTAGCGGCAACTGAGGCATTAGCGACAAATTCAGGTTTAAAGCTTGGGTTATCCCTCAAGAACTGCGCCAACTTCTCAGTGACCTTCTCTGGAATATTATCTCTGTCATATGTCTCCAACCTGGCCATCAACTTCTTTGGCTCATTCACTTGTTTCTTCGCTTCCACCATATATCCTTCACTGTCCTATTCATTTTTTTAGCTCTTTATATAACTCCTAATCCCTTCTTACCTTTGCAAATTTACCCAACATGATACAGACGGCTTCCATGGTCTTTCTAATAGGCAAGGGAGGCTTATTCAGCGTAGCTTTCATTTCAACGAAATCTTCTGTTTTCAATGTCTTCAACGCCTTAATAGCGGCTTCGAGGCCAGGCAGGGCTTCGGAGAGCTTCTCCTGACATTGTGCTTGGAGCTCTTCGGCACTGGCGGCTTTCTTGGCGGTTTCTTCTTCGTCTGCAACGACGATAACTTTGGTCTTTTCAGCTTCTATTGTCTCGATTTCGATATCTTTGATAATTTCTTCGGTTTCCTTTTCTTTAGCAGACAGCTTTGGCTTCAAGTCTTCCAGCTCGATCTTGGTTGTTTCGACAACTTCTGTACATTGCTCAAGCTTCATTATACCATTCTCGTATTTCTTGATAAGTCCTAATGATGACTGTTGCTTCTTCAATAACAATCTTTCAAGATTTTGCAATAACTGCATGTAGCTGATCGGAGTCACATAGTAATGACGGCCAAGCTCTGCTCTATACCTGTGAGAAGCTTCATTGACTGTTGTATGGAACTCCACGCAAATGTTGGCCACAGACACTTTTTGCTCTTCAGTCAATTGGATATTTACATTCTCTTGTAAGAACGAGGTCGCCACGGCTGACAAAGCTCCTTCGCTCCATGGTAAAATCCACACTAACGATGTACAACTCACCAATGAAGGGAAGTTTCTTAATCTGTGTGAAGATTTAGCGGGGACTTCTTCTCAAAGATTTACCTGATACGGAGTTTTTCACCGATAGGAGAAACAGCAAGAACGACGTGAAGATTGATTTTACAGTTATTCACAAAGACTTCCCACACAGCCAAGGGACTCAAATTCCTCTTCTCCTTATTCTCTTTGTCTTTCGCCAATGTCTCCTTCAAATCCGAAATAATCTATTATAAAAGTTAACTCTCTCTCTTAAAGAAATTCCCATGATACGGCTTCTTTCTCATCAGCAGTAAAGAGGTTGGGGATTTCACCGATATTAAGTAAACTATTAATGTCTTCAAAGTATCTATCGTCACGGATCTGCGAATCAGAGACCAAGAACACCACTTGCTTCATCTCTTGGCCCACAGTCTTCAACATTCTCTTCAAAAATTCATACCACTCTAACGTCGTCAACTCCTTCTCCATCTCAATCTATTTAAAGAAAATTAACAAAACCCTTCCCTTTAATCCCATCATTACTTCGTTTAAGATGTAATCTTGCATATAAGCGGCTAATCTAGACATGGTATGTCTACCGGAACCACCAAGGCCAATCAACAATGCGTTGCCAAAAGGACTAGCGATGATTCTATTAATCTTCATCAACAAGGCGATAGCTTCTTCGAATAAATAGATGTTGATCTTATTCGACTTGGAGATGCTGTTATATTCTCCAATATACTCCTCTAATGTTCCAACCAACTTCTCCTTCTCTTCGATCTCCTGGTATTCCTTGTCTTGTGCGTGCATTTCCATGAAGTTTCCGTAATATAATGAGGATTCAGAGAGCAAGTTTTCGAGGTCCAAGCTGTATTCTACACCGATTTTCTCTTTAAGAACTTCCATGAACAACTCCTTGTCTTGCTTATTGACCAATCTGTCACTGTAAACACAGATACTTTCATGGATCAACAGCTTAATAATTTTGGACTTATTATCTCCGGTCGCCTCATATTTATTAAAGGGAACTGCCAACAGTCCTTGGACAACCTTCAACATGTCTCTCATGTTGAAAATGTAATGAGATTTGCTTGGCAATGGCAAGAAGTCTTTGGAGGTCTGGATATGCTTATACGTCTTGAAGATAATGCTTGTTATTCCATTGATCATAAACTTGACCTTATCCACATGTCTACTGAAGCCCCATTCCAAAGTCTTCCTCACGATCATCTTCAGCGTTTCATCGCTCATTTCGTTCAAATACACAATGTTAAAATGCCTCAACAAACGGTTCGAAATCGGAGCTCTTCCAACACCCATTGCCGCCACAAACTGTATATCAGCAATTGTCTTGAATTCCAAGCTCTTTCTATCATACCAGCCTTTGTAATCCAGCCATTGTCTTATCAATTCTAGCGGAGGCTGAGCGCCATATCTCTCTTTAGCAGGCATATTCAAATCATCAATAAAGATGATATTCGTAAATCCAACAACAGGCCCGTACACGCCCTTTCTTCTTTTCTGCTTTTCAAGCTTGCTTTCCAACACGTCTTGTGCGTTTACACATGTTGTATTGGCACTGAACACCGTAATTGTTGGGATATAAGCGCTTTGGTCAAGCTCATTCAGCAACAACTTCTTTATACAAGTCGTTTTTCCTGTTCCTGTCTTACCAATAAACAGCACAGGATAATCATGCGTCAGCATCTGATACAAGAATGATGTATTTCTGAGGTTTTCCAGCGTAGGAATATACACTTCGTGGAACTTTATTTCTTCAGGCAATTTGAATTCAGTCAAAGTTCCAAGCCAAAGCTTCCAAGCCTTCTTCTCAAAATCGTAAAAGCTCTCATAAACAGACTGCTCAGCAGGCAGTTTTCCTTCTTTTCCGACTTCACCCAAGCTAGCTCCTTCTTCACAAGCAGTATGCGCGGCTTCTCTTACAACTCTCTCAAATTCTTCTTTGCTTGAGTCATCTATTACAGAGCTAAAAGCCCAGACCAAAGCACTGATGTAACAAGCGTAGATTTCGGTCTTTTCTTTGGCCGTTACTGGCTTCACATCTGATGTCAATTGCTTTGGAACTTCTTTTCCTTCAAGTCTCAAGGCAGCTAGCTTAGCCAAATGCTTCTGTTTCTCAACTTCTATTTCTCTTTGCAAGTCAATTCTGGTCTTGTCTTTGAAGATATAAGCTTCGAGAGCTTTCAAAAACATGTTGACGATCCATGTAATATAAAGAGGAACAAGAAGCTTGACTTTTCCGCTTGTGAATAACTCAATAACAGGCTCCAGAATAAACTTGTTCAGATCATTGTAAACCTTCTCAAACTCTTCATTTATATGGGTTTCTGGTAAATGAGCCTTCCATTGGTTGTATAAAGATTGCCATTCTAACTGTGAAGACTCCATAAAGACCATGCCGCATCTACTGACTGTAGCGGGAGAAGCTTCCATAAGATCTTCTACCTCGAAAATAATGCTCATAACCTCGGTTAATTTGATCGTCTCTCCACTCATCAAGCACAATTTCTTGTTATCATCCAGTACTGTATTCATATTCTCGATCCACAAGGCATCGACTGGCCCATCAAAGATGATCCATTTCAAGTTACTTGTTGCATCTTCTTTGCATTCTCTGAAGATATCAGCAGTAATACCGTCTTTCCATTCATTCGAAGCAGGGTCTACGGCACCGTACAACATCTGGATCGTCACGGATTTTGGATTCAATGAATAGATCTTCACTTTCTGCCCATCCTAATATGAAAGATTAACAATAACTCAATCTCCTTTGTACTAATTTAGTATTGGCAATGGTTTCTTCAGGGACACCCTCTTCTCTTAACTTGGCGATCTTCTGCATATTGCTAGCTTTTTCAATAGCAGCCGAAAGCACCTTGACAAGACTTGATTTTCCGCACATTGTTGCTCCGACAATCATCAGACCATGTCTTACTTGAATTGTCTCATACAGTTCCATGATCTTT
>Ga0182738_1003226_pt1 | contig 18832 bp, 15 predicted proteins | sample eDN5th30CBELigMG_FD_128876 | JGI IMG/M metagenome (GOLD analysis project Ga0182738, IMG submission 128876) | Enriched Miracle-Growth compost microbial communities from Emeryville, California, USA - eDNA 5th pass 30_C BE-Lig MG (version 2)... ... | reverse complement strand
TGTTTAAACTGTTTGTTCGCCATCCCTGGACTCCCGTTTGAGTTACGACGCTCAGCGTCGACGATTTCACAAACGAAGTCCTAACACATCACCACCACCCACGCAAACCCCGTCTCGCACCCCAGCCGAATCTGCCGGTCAGGCTGCTCTTGACCTGGCTTCTGAAATCGAGCTAACGTGCCGCGTTATTCCCTGAATTTTCAAGGACGAAATCACAATGTGCGGCATTGTCGGATATGTTGGACAACGAGATGTTTGCAACTTTCTGGTCGAAGGTCTGCATCGACTCGAGTATCGCGGCTACGATAGTGCTGGAATTGCCGTCGCCACTGATGGCGAGATTCTGATTCGCAAAAAGACCGGACGTGTCCAGGAATTGTCTTCTCTCCTGGAACAAGCCCCGGTTTATGGCACTTCGGGAATTGGACACACGCGCTGGGCCACGCATGGTGCTCCCAGCGATACCAATTCACATCCCCATATCGGCGGTTCCGGAGAAGTGGTCCTTGTCCATAATGGCGTAATTGAAAACTATGCCTCTTTGCGGGATCAATTACAAAGGCTGGGTTACAACTTTCGCACCGAAACCGATACCGAAGTTGTGGCCCATCTGCTGGCTCATCACCTGGAAGAACAGGTCAAGCTGGGCGAAGACCCCACGCAATCCGCCTGCTGTCTGCGTGCTCTCGAAGTGACATTGCGAAAGTTGAAAGGGACCTATGGCCTGGCAGTGATGTTTCGTGATTGCCCCGGGATGCTGATTGCCGCTCGAAACGGTAGCCCGCTGGTGGTGGGGATTGGCGATCACGAATATTTCCTGGCCAGCGATGGCACGCCGCTGGTCGGATATACGGATCAGGTGGTGTATCTGGCCGATCACGAATTAGCAGTCTTGACCCCTGATGGCATGGAACTGTTGCATCGGGACACCGGTCGGCAATCTCCGGCAATCAAGACACTGAATCAGGTTTCAACAGACATCGAGCTGGGTGATTATTCGCATTATATGCTCAAGGAAATCTTCGAGCAGCCGCATTCCATCGAAAACGCCTTGCGAGGTCGCCTCAACGATGATGAAGCCACTGCCCGTTTTGGCGGTTTGAACCTGACATCCCATCAGTTAAGAAGAATTGACCGGATCATCCTGACCGCCTGTGGAACCAGCTGGCATGCTGGACTGGTGGGGGAGTATCTGATTGAAGAATTTGCAAGAATTCCGGTGGAAGTGGAATATGCCAGTGAGTTGCGCTATCGCAATCCACCATTGTCCGACCGGACCATGGTGTTTGCCATTACACAAAGTGGAGAGACAGCAGATACCCTGGCCGCCATGCGTGAATGCCGCAGAAAAGGGCACCCTACGCTGGCGATTTGCAATGTTGTTGGTTCCACAATCGCCCGGGAAGCGGATGGCGGAGTCTATCTGTATGCTGGATCTGAAATTGGGGTGGCATCAACAAAAGCGTTCACCTCACAGGTTTCCGTCCTGACAATGCTGGCCCTGTATTTTGGCCGCATGCGACACATGTCGTACCAGGCCGGAAAAAACATTATTCGTTCTTTAAGAACCATCCCGGAAAAAGTCGAACGGGCATTGCAGTGCAACGACGCTGTTCAGGAAATTGCCTCCAAATATTACACCTGCTCCAACTTCCTCTATATGGGCCGGTTATATAATTTTCCGGTCGCTCTGGAAGGAGCACTCAAACTCAAGGAAATTAGCTATATTCATGCCGAAGGTTATCCCGCAGCAGAAATGAAACATGGTCCCATTGCACTGGTCGATGAAAATACTCCCAGCGTGTTTATCATTCCCAAAGGAGGAATCTATCCCAAAGTGCTCAGCAATCTGGAAGAAGTCAAAGCGAGAAATGGTCCGGTGATTGCTGTGGCCTGTGAGGGAGACACGCGCGTTGCGGAAATTGCGGACGATGTCATTTATGTTCCCGAAACTGATGAATGTATGTCTCCGCTGGTCACCAGCATTCCATTGCAACTTCTTGCCTATCATATTGCCGTGATGCGGGGCTGTAATGTCGACCGGCCACGCAATCTGGCCAAGAGTGTGACTGTAGAATAAAGCACGTTGCAAGATTCGGGATTTGATCGCGAGGCGGCGCAGCTGTCAGAGGTGGTTCTGCTCGCAAGCATGCCCGACAAATGGGGAAGTTATTCCACAACCTCCCACCGGCTCCGCCGGCCCAAAGGTTGCAAGCAACCTGGGCCACCCGCGTCCCTTACGCCCACGTGGATCAGGGACTTGCGACAAATATGCCAGCAAGCTCCCGCCGCAGGCAGAAGACATAAACAAACCTCCGTGAAATCGCTTCGAATCTCCGTAATATCCCCCTATTCTACGTACCACCGCCAAATGTCAACAAGCAAAAGCCCTGCTTGCTCTCGCCCCCCTCTCGCGAGGTCCAATGAATCGTACTATACTGGGAAGGACGATATCGGGAAGATGGTCAACGAGGAATTCTTGCTGGTCGCGATTTGCGGTTGTCGCGTGATCTTCAGGCCAGACGGACATCAATCAGGTGGTTTTCGATGAAAGTGCTCGTGGTGGGGGCAGGCGGACGTGAACATGTTCTGGCCTGGAAACTCAAACAGTCGCCGCAGGTGACGCAGGTTTACTGTGCTCCGGGAAATGCCGGAACGGCAAAAGATGTGACCAATATTGATATCAGTGCTGAAGATGGAGAGCGGCTGGCAGAATTCGCTCGCAAGGAACAGATCGCCCTCACCGTAATCGGCCCGGAAGTCCCCTTGGTGGCGGGCATTGTCGATCTCTTCAAAAAGCACAAGTTGCGTGTATTCGGCCCCACAAAAGCCGCTGCCGCCCTGGAAGGCAGCAAGGCTTTCTGCAAGGACATCATGCGGCAGGCCAATATCGCCACCGCGGATTATCGGGTTTTCAAAGACGCCGAAGCTGCCGAACACTTCATTCAGGAACGGGAAGAAACTCCGCTGGTCGTCAAGGCAGACGGCCTGGCAGCGGGCAAAGGAGTTGTGGTTTGCTCCAATAAAGCGGAAGCCATCGCCGCTGTCGGCTCGATTATGAAGCACCACGAATTTGGAGATGCGGGCAAAACCGTGGTGATTGAAGAAAAGCTGGTCGGTCAGGAAGTTTCCGTTCTGGCGCTCGTTGATGGACGAACGATCATCACCCTGGAAGCGGCCCAGGATCACAAGGCAGCCTACGATGGAGACACCGGACCGAATACCGGCGGCATGGGGGCATATAGCCCTGCTCCCTTTGCGACTCCGGAACTGATGGATACCGTGATTGAAAAGATCCTGATCCCCACGGTCCATACCATGCGCAAGAACGGAAACGAGTTTCGCGGCGTCCTCTATGCCGGCCTGATGCTGACCACCCAAGGTCCAAAGGTGCTGGAATTCAATGTTCGACTGGGAGACCCGGAAGCCCAGGCCATTCTGATGCGGCTGAAAACCGACTTGTATGATGTGCTGGTAGCCGCAGCCGATGGAAAACTGAAAGACCTGCCGGAACTGGAATGGGATGACCGGACGGCCGTCTGCGTGGTCATGGCCTCAGAAGGATATCCGGGAACCCCTTCCACGGGACATCCGATTCGCGGGATCGCAAATGCGGATGCACTTCCGGATACCAAGGTCTTCCATGCCGGGACAAATCTTCAAAAGGGGGAAGTTGTCAATACGGGCGGCCGGGTTCTGGGAGTGACGGCACTGGGAAACGATGCTTCCGACGCCAAACGCAAAGCTTATGAAGCCGTCCGTTGCATCCGCTGGCAGGGCGCCTGGTGCCGAAAAGATATTTCGGACAAAGCCCGCTCAACCATGTGAGGAATCGGAAAAAGGAGCTGGGGGAGAGAAACATCCATTTCAGTGGTGTCTTGTTGAAGTCTATTCATTTTACGGGCCGTTGTTCCGCAAGTCCTCGCTCCCCCCGCCTCCCCATTTCTCTCATCGCTTGATAAACAAATGTCGCAGAATGCCGTATTGGTCTGGCCATTCATCGTGATCGCACAGCAGTTATTTCTGATCGCTTTTCAAGTCAAAATCCACATTGGACTGGTTGGTTTTAACTTTATAAGTCAGTACGGAATCCGCGTTATATATACTGGGGATATTTTCTTCGACAACATCTTCAATCGGACTGTCTGGCGTATCATAAATTTTGCGAGTCCCCACAACTTTGGGAGCGGAGATTTGAATCCTTGCCTCTCCCTTGGGAGCTTTTAATGAGTACTTGCCTGCCTGGACAATCGCGCCTGCTGTGGGAGCTAAGCCATCCGCGGGGATAAAATTGATTGTCCCTTTTTCTACTGGCTGGCCGTCAAGGGTAACAATCCCACTGATGGTCGCTGTAGGAACGTCCAATCCGTGATGACCACAACCTGACGCCATACACCCGATCAGAATCATCCAGCAGACAACTCGTGTTAAATTTTGAATTAGAAGCCCTAACAACTCAGGCTGCGAATTTGCTCGCGGAAAGAAGATTTCCCTTGTCCGCGAGGTTTGGTTCGCGGCTCTTAATACAATACGAAGCATACTCTTTTCACCTCAACTTGACTGGAGGAGCGACTGCCCTGACAGGGCGCTCGTGCGCATACACTCCGCACTTTCCGCGTCCCGTCTCGTGGCATTCAATATTGCATCAAGTCAGAAACCCTCACAAAACATGCAGCGAACTTGCTTACAGAAAGAAGATTTCCCTTGTCCAAGAGGTTTTGTTCGCGGCTCTGAAATACTTCCGCCGCGGATACAACTGCGAGAGCAACCTGCTCTCACAACTGTGGGAAATGCGGCGTGACTGCATTCATTGAGCATCACACTCAGAATTCGCCAACAATTTCATTACCGGACATTGTGCCAATCGCCTGCCAGGTGCTTAGGCTCAGGTTATTGCTGACAAAACGGACAGATCCATCCGCCAGCATCACCTGAACACCTCCGGTGTGGCAACTCCTTGCAGCAGTTCCGGTCAGAGACCCTGTCGAACAGGGGGCATTCTGTAGAGTTCCGGACCCCACACAGGAAGCAAAAACATCTGCCGCACTCGTGTTTGGTGTGTTTTGCGTGGTATAGCAGAATGACATGTAGTTGAGGTCATTGTTCATCACATCGCCTCGCGTGTCCTTTTCGCTGGTACCAGACGGAGTGACAATCTCCGACATCAGCATGGTATTGCTGGTTCCATCCGTGAACGCTGCAATCTTTGCGCAAAACGGCTGATTCTCCTGGCTGTTGTTGTACCCAAACGGGGCCTTTGTCGCTAATTGTGACCAGGGATTCGCAGCAGTTTTATTTCCATAATTGACAAGATAGTTCAGGCGGACACGATAACTGGGATCTGCGGTCCAATGCGATGCGCCAGGATTGCTGGGACAGTAATACACGGGAATCTTTGTCGCAACAGGAGAGTCCAGCGAGTTTGCAACGCAATTGGGCCCCCCGGTAAATCCGACAGAAAAATTCCAGCGAGTATAAAGTGGAGTCTGATCGAGATAGGGCCACAACGAAGGAACCCATGTGCGGCGAGGGTTTGTATTCCCCGTGCCTGCAAAAGGAAATGTCCCTGCTGTGTCATGATAGTTTTGAAATGCCAGCCCCCACTGCTTCAGATTATTCTTACATTGTGAGCGGCGGGCAGCTTCGCGGGCCTGTTGGACAGCAGGCAATAACAGGGCGATTAGAACGGCGATGATCGCGATCACGACCAGAAGTTCGATCAGCGTGAAGCCGTTTTCAGCAGATGGCAAAGCCCTGCAAGGCGTCGCTTCTCGATGGCCAGTCAGCTTTGACAGACTGGAGGGGGGGGGTAGCCAAGTCGAGGTAGTCGTGAAGGAGTGCGCATCGTATCTCTCCAAAAAGTAGACAATAAAACGACCGAGAAATGATGATCAAAACGGCGTATCGAGACACTCGAACGAGTATGTCACGCACGGCATGCAACCGGCAAAATCAGAAAATACCTTCGCCGACCGCGATCAAACGCTCAACAAACCTCAGGCGGACGCAGTACCACATTTCAATCAGGAGCGAGAACCGAGATGACTTACGGCTGCCGAATTTGAAGATGATGATGTGAGCTGAAATGTGGATTTCACTTCGGTGATGCTCGAATACAAAACTACATATCAGTCATCCGCAATGTCAAGCCCGATCATATTCAGTTCAGTCACGATCTACAGAATTTTTCTTGATGTTGATAGCAATTAGAGCAAGTTGCACTGGCCGGGGCCCGCGCAACTCGCGTTTCGATGCGGGATGAATGCATTCTACTTTCGTCGACGACGCCTTGTGACATGGAATGCAGCCCATAAATCAGCCCGGACACATTCGTCGCTGGAACCGGCGGGAGCAATTTGTTCTCGTTTTCCCCCGAAGTTGTATCTGCGTGCGCCCGCGTGATTTCTCTGTTTTCGAGCCAAGTGCCCGGAGTCTCCTCTCGTGTCGGGCGAATCGCAGGTATCTTTCTATTCAGAGCAATTGGAAGACTTTTTTCTGAAACATAGAAAGACGCGGCACGCCCGGGGTTGATCCATATGCCAAGATCAATGAACGCATTGTACGGAGTTTATCTTCTTGATCGGGATGAATGGGTTCAAATTAGCGAACACAAACATCTGGATCTCGCCATCGAGAGGGCGCAAGATGCACATGCCGTGCTGAAAACTCGTGTGCGCATCAAGTCCAGCTCTGGCATTGTCATGCTCGAACTGGAAGCCAGCCCGGTCTTCAGAGATCTTTGCCTGCATCCCGCCACCCAGTCGCACCCAGCCTAGCGCCAAGTTCCCCGGTGGGGCTGAAAATTTGTGGTTTTCAAAATTCTTTTCGGGTTGATTTCGGCGTAAGTTGTTTGCTGTCGGATCTCGATGGGGGTGTTTCTGGCGGGTGAAGTGCTCGAAGGCGTTGTCGTGAGAAAATGGGGGCTTGTGTCTGGCGGGCTGGCTCGTACCATCCGCTTCCTTGAAGGCATTGAATATCTTCAAAGATCAGGCTCTGGCCCCCACTCTTCAACCCCAATCCACCAACACAACGCACTCAAAACTACGAAAGTCGAAGTAAGGTCTCTCCGATTTTTCAGAGTTGATACAGCAGAAGTGCTGCACCGCAGCACGAGCTTCAAATGGCGAGAGCAAGTTGCTCTCGCCGGAGTGTCTATGGGCCGATTGGGGCTGCCTCCCGCATGGCAGAATGTGGCCGATGCGGGATTGAACACGCTCTATTTTCGATCTGTTTGAGGAATGTATTTCGGCAGTTTCTGAGTGGCGAACATCTCTTTGCTGGTGTTCAGCCGGGCCAGTCGCAAACGACCGTCGATCATGGGGACGCTGACCCAGTCATCGCCGATCAGCGGGCGGGCATATTTCACGAATTCATCCGTGACATCGGTGCCGCATTTCGAAATCCATTCTGCCGGGAAGTGACGGTCTTTTTCAGCCACTTCGGACAACGGCACTTTGTCGTAGCGCGGCTGGTAATTGTTCCAGTCTGCCCGCAGGATCGTCGCCATGTATCCATGTTCTCCAGCGGCGGCCAGCAAGGCGGCTTTCTGACCGACATAGTACGATTCTTCCAGATCCACGGTGGAAGCGTACACCATGTCGTTCCGCTGGTGGGTACCTGGCACGTTACAACGGGCCGCCCCTTTCACGGGCAGTTTCTGTTCGTTCAGAGCGTTGGTCAGCATCTGAGCAATGGTGATCTTGCTGCTGGAGAGCATCGCATGTCCGAAGGAGTCTCGCACGATGAACTCTTCCGGAATTTTGAGTCCTTCAATTTCGAGTCCTTCGCTGACCACGACCATGCAGCGGCCATGCTCTTTCAGGCTCTTATGAATATTTTCGAAGATCTGATCGATGGAAATCTTCCGTTCCGCCAGATAAATCTGGAGTGGCATTTCGCGTTTGGGGTCCGCGAGTCTCGCAGCAGCGGGGATGTATCCGATTTTGCGCCCCATGGCCTGCATCACCAGCACCGGATCTGCCGGGCAGGAACCGTTGTTTTCTTCGTTGGCCTGCTGAACGTAGTGCGTCCAGTACCGCGCGGTCGAGCCATAGCCGGGTGTATGGTCCACCAGTTTGAATTCGCTGTCGCCGACATCGTTGTCGATCGTTTTGGGGCCGCCGATGCCACAGACGTCCAGCCCTCGCTCGCGGGCCATGTTGGCCACTTTGTTGGCGGTGTCCATGGAATCGTTTCCGCCGATGTAGCAGAAATAACCGATATCATGAGCTTTGAAGATCTCCATGATCCGGTCGAAATCTTCGTTCTGCTTCTCTTTGAGTTTATAGCGGCAGGTGCCAATGGAGCCCGCAGCGGGAGTCGTGCGGAGCAGGGCAATTTCCTGCGAACACTGATCCGTCAGGTTGAGGAGTTCTTCCTTAAGGACCCCTTCAATACCATGCCATCCGGCGTAGACAGTGCCGATTTCATCCATCTGCCTGGCCGTCTCGACAAGTCCACGCAAGGTGTTGTTAATGACAGGAGACGGTCCGCCCGACTGGGCGACGATCATATTCTTGGCCATGTGTGTTTGACTTAAAAGTAAAAGTGAGTTGAGAGTTAAGAAGCCCTATCAAAACTTGCAGCGAACTTGCTCGCGGAGAGAAAACGTTCCTTCTCCGGGAGGTTTTGTCGCGGCTTTAATATGTTTCTGGTGGCACAAACATTTCTGTCTGTGCGTTTTTCAACAGGCTCCAAACCGGAGTGTAAGCCGAACCGGCGGAAATTTGAATGTTGCCCACCGGCAAATGATTCATAGATCGGCGAACGTTCATGGTCTCGGCACCGGGCGGGGAGCCACGCCCAGTATGATCCGGGTCCCATCAACCTGATAGGCCAGCCCCAATGGACTGCAGGCGTCGGTCAGCAGTTTCTCGATGGTGGCATTTTCCAGCTCCAGCGTAATACGTTGATCCAGGTCGATTCCGGCGGAGTTGAGTTGTGCGGAATTCCGTTCAAATTGAATTCCCTGTTTCTCCAGCACATTCAGGAGTTCTGAAAATGGACGGCTCTGCATGCGCAGAGTGAATCGGCGATTGGCCAGTGAGGTGTCCATCACCAAAGCAGTCGGCTTACGGGGGGATCGATTTCCCAGCAAGACCGCGATCTTTTCCTGTTCTTCAACAAGGGCCGTTACCTGTAATCGTTCTCCCACTGCCTGAATCTGACAATGTGGAAACTGATTTCGGATCAATTCCATGGCCTGCGAGAGAGACCGTCCCCGCAATGGATGCTCCTGTTCAATCACCGGTTCCGGAGCTTGCGGGACCAACCGAATCTGATGCGTGTCGTGCCATTCGAAGTCGAGATCGTATTGCGCTGCGATCAGCAGCACTCCGCTTACAAAGTTCGCATGAGGCACGTCCCCCGCTGCCCAGAGATCATACGGAATGGCCTCCGGGTTCTCGATCCGGACCTCGAAGCGGTTCGCAAATTCCACCAGCAGGTCTCGCGGGGAAGTCACATCTTTCCAGTGCCATGGCACTTTGCGAGAGAGTTCGACCTGACGGGCAAAGCTGGACTTGGGAAGTTCTTCCAGCTTCTTTTCTGCCAGGGCAATCCGGGTGCGTAAAGTCTGGGCTGTAACGGGGGTGGTGACAAAAACCATGTCTGCCAGAACCACCACATCGGCAGAGAGGCGAGTTGCCAGTACCCGGATTCCCTCGTCAAAATAGGAAGTTTGAAGATCGACCAACACCAGTTGAGAAGGATCGATTCGGCGGTCCAGATCAACCGCAATGCGGCGTTCTTCCGAAAACCGATTCAAGACCTGACGGATGGGAGAATAGTCCAGGTTTGCCAGGAGCGGACGGTTGAGTTGTCTGGTGAATTCATTGCCGGTCAGGAATTTTTCAGGTTCCGCCGCAGAGGCCGGCCACGCAGCCAGTATTGTGAAATGGATTATTGTGATCAGGCAGAGGGCGAGATTCGCCGCCGTGCAAACACTCCCGGCTTTCTTCCGGTCGTCCGCTGCCCTGTCGCATCGTTTCGACACAAAAGGGGATACGTCTGGCGATTCGCTCCGGCGGCCTGCGGAATTTTCCTTTATCCCTGGTCTCCACCCGATCAGACTTGAAACGACTGTCATATCAATTCCTGATCAAACCTTGTCAGATCATATTCACCCCCATGAGAGCAGGTGGCTCTCATGGAATCTTCGCGCATCATCAGTGGGCCGCTTGGCAGCGGTTTGGGAGTTGGATACAGTCTTTTTCCCATTACAGGCGACATGATGGAGTCTCAACATCTGTGTGTTGTGCCGGATCGTTCGTAATTTTACCTGATGAAGCTCGATTTGTCGCAGAGCATTCACCCCGTCAGACCATTTGTTCGCGGCACTTCAATACGCGATAGCCCTTGTCACTCAAATGTCCACCCCTCACTCTTCCAGTTCCCCGCGAATGCTGATTCTTTCCGGCCCAGCCGGTGCTGGCAAGACGACCATCGTCAAAAAATTGCTCTGCGATGCACCGGTGTCGCTGGAGATGTCGGTCTCCGCGACCACCCGCCCCCCCCGTCCCAATGAGATTGACGGCCAGGATTACTATTTTCTCAGCCGGGAAGAATTTGAACGGCGAAAAAGCCATGGGGATTTTATCGAATGGGCGGAAGTGCACCGCAGCGGACATCTTTATGGGACATTGCGAACGGAAATTGAGCGTATTCAAGGGAGCTTAAAATGGGTGCTGCTGGAGATTGATGTTGAAGGCGCACTGAATGTTATGGAAATCTATCCCGGTGCGTTGTCTGTTTTTCTGGAGACTCCATCCATGGCGGAATATGAGCGTCGCCTGCGCTGCCGGGGGACGGAAGCCGAGGAAGTGATCCAGCGAAGGTTGCGGACTGCACGCGAAGAGCTACAATACTCGGCTCGCTATAAATACCGGGTGGTCAATGATGATCTCGGCTGCGCTGTCGACACCATTCGGCGGTTGCTGGCATCGAGGGAGGCTGAACTACATGCTCAATGAGCTCAAAGAAGATGGCTTGGCGAAGAAGGTCGGCGGACGCTTTAAGTTGTCCACGCTGATTCAGAAGCGACTTGTCCAGTTGAATCGAGGCTCGCCACCACTGGTCGAAACACAGGGGAAACCCGGGATGTCGACAGTGATCGAAGAAATCCTGACCGATAAGATCTATCTGGATTCATCACAGAATGTGATCACTTCAAAGGACAATGCGCCGTCACTGGATCGCCTGATGGAAGATGGTCCAGACCTGGATTAGAGCAGGTGGCTCTTCAGACTCAGTCGTTGTCGATCGCAACTCAATTTTCGGTTAGAAAAATGTGAAACGACCGACAACGGAGCGGGATCGCGAGAAACCAATCCGAACCCCAAACTGCGGTGCAGCAGTAGTCGAGGAACGAAAAGACGCGTGGAGTCTTCCGATCATTCTCCAACTCCGCTTACCCTTCGGTCTCGGCTGCGTGACTGGCTGGGAACTCAGGTTCCGCGCCATCTGTTCTCACGGTTGCCGCAGGTCCTCACGCGTATCCCGCATGGGGCGCAATCGAAGGTCCTTTCACTGACATTCGATGACGGGCCACATCCCGAGGGAACCCCGGCACTGCTCGACCTGCTGCGAGAATTCGATATCCCCGCAACGTTCTTTCTGTTGGGAGAACGGGCACGGCGCTGGCCGGAACTCGTGCGTGACATTCTGGTGGAAGGACATGAAATCGGAAACCATTCCTGGTCTCATGCCGATTTCTGGAAGTGTTCCAAAACCCGGTTGTTGCAGGAATTATCCCGCTGCCAGCACGAACTGGAACAAATTTCCGGTACCCCGGTCCGCTGGATGCGCCCTCCTTATGGTCATGTGATCGACACCGCCCGAGCCTGGGCGCGTCGACACCATTCTACGGTTGTCCTCTGGGACCTGCTGCCACCGGATTACAACCCGGCCAGCGATCTGCCGCGTCTCAAACGGATTTATCAACGCCACGTCCGTCCTGGATCAATTGTCTGCCTGCATGATAATGACGTCTCTCGGAGAATCACCCCTCAGTTATTGCGAGGGGTGCTTTCTGAAGCCCTGCAGGCTGGCTGGAACTTTCAAAAGCTCCATCTATATTCTGACCTGATTTAGAACAAGTTGCTCTGGCCTGTACCCGGACAGCACGCGTTTGGATTGATGAAAGAGTACTCGCCGCGTGGCGGAACGCGGTCGATGCGGAGTTAATGCGATCTGGACCCTTCGTCGTGCGATTCAACTGCCAACCGCCAACTGCCCATTTCCCTAACATTCATCACCATTCATCCCGTGTCCGGAAAGTTGACCCCCTCGTGCCTGTCGACATGCTGCCCCTCTCTCTGAGACAAGAGTATCCGTTCATCCCGCAGCACCTCTCCATAGGTGGGATGAATTACTCCTATGTTGATGAAGGTCGGGGTCCGATTCTGCTGTTCGTGCATGGAAATCCAACCTGGAGTTTCGCCTGGCGGAATCTGATCAAAGGACTCGCCAGCGACTACCGCTGCATTGCTGTGGATCACATTGGCATGGGACTCTCTGATAAGCCGGTCGATTACGCATATCGCATCGATCAGCATATCGACAATCTCGGTCAACTGGTGAAGCATCTGGATTTGCAGGAAATCACGCTGATTGGCCATGACTGGGGAGGCTGCATCGGCATGGGGGCCGCTGGGAGAAACCACGAACGATTTCAGCGCTTTGTGATGATGAATACCGCCGCCTTTCGTTCTCAAAGAATTCCCGCGCGGATCGCAGCTTGTCGAATACCAGTGCTGGGATCTCTCGGAGTGCGAGGGCTCAATCTGTTTGCACGGTCTGCGACCACAATGGCTATGGCCCATCATGCCCGCATGACTCCAGCGATCCGGGAAGGATACCTTTTTCCTTATGACTCCTGGGCCCATCGCATTGCCATTCAGAGATTTGTTGAAGAGATCCCGCTCAAGCCCTCACATCCCAGCTATCAGACGTTGATGGAAGTGGAAGCGAATCTTCAGCAGTTTCAAAGCGCCCCCTGGCTGTTCTTCTGGGGGGAACAAGACTGGTGCTTCACGACCAGGTTTCTGGATGAGTGGCAGCAGCGGTTTCCGCATGCTGAAGCAGTGCGATTCCAAGATGCCGGGCACTATGTTTTTGAAGATGCACACGAACGCATGCTGCCCAGACTGCGAGAATTTCTAAAAAAGTAGAGCAGCCTTCTTCTCACAAACCTCCTTAGAGCAAGTTGCTCTGGCCTGGGCCCGCGCAGCGCGCGTTTCACTTGATGAAAGACTGCTCGCCGCGTGGCGGAACGCGGCCAATGCGGGAGTCATGCGCTCTAACCGCCTGTTGAAAAATCATGAAATCTCGGCCAGACAGAAATGTCCGGCCCACTTTTTCAGTGATTCGGCAGCCTCTGGTGGCACAGACATTTTTGTCTGTACATTTTCAGCAGGCTCTTATTCAACAGGCTCTTAACACTGCAGCGGAGATCCTGCACCGGGTGCAGCCTGCCCACTGCAAAATTTCGGTTGTCTTCTGTATGGCAGGAATTGCCTCCATTTCTTAACCCCTTCTGCAGCCGGCGTTTCTGGAAAAATATACGGAAACGTCCGGGACTGGCACTCATTGTGTATAGGGAGCAGTTGCCCCCCGAGCAAGTGGCTCGAGCCGATCAGGCCGAGCGCGGTCGATGCGGGGTGAATGCGCTCTAAACGGAGGGTCGTTATGCAACACAACCGTGAATCTGCATCAGTTGTCGTTCGCTTTCTGGACAGCTTTTTGCAAGAGCAAAACATTAAGTGGATGCTGGGCATGGGAACCCTGCTCCTGCTTGGATCATCATTGCGACTGGTCTCAATCCATTGGGGAGAATACACCCCGTTCTGGAAGTATGGGATTTTACTGGCTTATACCGCAACCATTTATCTTGCCGGCCAAATCAGCTATTTCCGCCTGGGCCTGTTGCGGACGGGAACGATGCTGATGGCTCTTACCGTGTTGCTGATTCCAGTCACATTCTATGCACTGCATTGGGTGCAACCAGCGGGTCAATTCGGGCTTTCCGAACTTGTCCAGCAAGCGGGACTCGTACTATTGCTGGGAGTGAACCTGGTTCTCAGTACGATCGCCAGCTCCCGGATTTTTGTCCATTTTTTGCGGAGGCCTCAACCGACATTTCAATGCTCTTATATGGCGCTCAGCCTGGCAGGAGCCGCAGTTCCCGGATTACCACCATCATGGTCTTTTGGAAATCTTGCTGTTCTGTGGCTGCTCTTTGCTGCGGGAACGTTAAAGGTGAATCGACACGTCTTCTGGCTTTGCGAAGAAGAACGTCGACCAAGAATATTTGGTTTCTTCCCGCTCATTCTGCTTGGTGCTCAATTTCTGGGATTGTTTGCTGTCAATCTGGCATCGCAGATCGACATGCAGTGGTGGGGGCTTGCCTGCGTGCTCGTGGCAATACCGATCCTCCTGACATCAGACACGGTTGCTCGGGGCTTTCAGCAAAGAACGGGAAATTTGATCCGCCCACTTCCATCCAGCATTGTCGCTCCGCTGATGACGGGACTGCTGCTGTGTGCTGCTGGACTCTGCTTTGCGATGGCTGGATTGCCTCGCCCCTCGGCCATCGTCCCGACCGCAGCACTTGCTTCGATTGTTCTGGGAGTTGTGGCATCCCGGACTCAATACCCGGTTTTCACGTGGTTCAGCATCGGAGCTGTCCTGCTGGCCTATCAGTTCTCGCCATTGTTCTTTCTGGAATTTGCGAAAGCTGTGATACATCGCGGAGCGGCAGTTGTTCATGAATCACGACTCCCTTACGCCTTCTATGGACTGACTTACCTGCCTATTTTGCTGCTATTCACTTCCGCCAGTCTGCTGGCACAACGATTTCAAAAAGCGATCTTTGCAGTTCCGTTGCGGCAGGCTGCGATTTGGCTGGCAAGTCTGCTGCTGGTGGCAGCATTTGGACATCCCAAGGCACTCTTTCCTGTCTCGATGACCATGCTGGGCGTTTTTGCGATGCAGGCGATCAGCTTTGCCGATCGTCGGCTGCTGATTCCCGCCAATCTGGCGTTGATCGCCGCTGCCTGGGGATTCCCAGCGTTTCAATCGAGCGTCTTACAATGGTCGTCTGCCCCACATTCTCCATTGTTCTACCTGACAATCACAGGCGTTCTGCAGCTGACTTCGGGGCGCTGGATCGACCGGTTCAGCCTGCGATTCGACGGCGAAAATCGGGAACCGAACATTTCACCCCGGATTTGCGAACTTTTCAGCCTCGTTGTGACTGTTTTTGCCAGCACAAATTTTGTCATAACAGCGATCACGCAGGGCGGCCAGACACCACCAGTTTTCATCGGGCTGATGCTCGGTGGATTGCTGATTGCACATTCCCTGCTGAACGTCGATCCGCGACTCGGGCTGACAACCATCGTGTTCCTGAATTTACTGTTCCTATGGAACTGGTTCAGCTTCAGCTTCTCCTGGGAAAGCTCGCTGTTGTGTGTGGTTGTGCTGTTGTGCTTTCAATGGATTGCCGGTCTTTGCCTGCAGCGCCGCCCGGCATGGATCGTGTCCAGTACATTTGCGGGACCGATGAAAGGATTGAGCGAGGTGTTTCAATGGGGGGTGATGTTGGGGGCGATTCTTCCGGTGTTGCTTCACGTTCATTTCAAAGATCCCGTTCACCCATCTCTGATCTGGACAGCTTCCGGCCTCATGGCTGTCTGGTGCTACTGCGCCGCTCTTCAGAAACGTCAAAAAGGTCTGGTCGTTGGTGGCTTTCTGATCATTCTGTTGCTCTCCAGTGCGATTCTCGTTCAGCACGTCGGGATGATGTTGATTCAGGAATGGATTCCGCTGATCTGGTCGATGGCTTCGATGGGACAGTTTGTCGTTTTCAGGATCGCGAAAAATCAGAAATCCGCCTCGCCCACATATGGAGTTCCAGTGGCTTCTGCTTCCTCACTGACATCTCTGTTTCCGACAATGGAGATCTTGAACACCGCAGTCCTGGTGAGCGTGCTGGTGGGGTCGACAGCCCTGCTGGGAATTCCGCTTCGGCTTGCGGCCGGTGCAGCGATTGCCGGGCTGCTGTGGAAACGAAATGACGAAACCAGGCTGATCCCGCGTGAATTGACGCTCTGTCTGGCGAACTGGCAAATACTTTGCCTGCTGATTTACTGGTTAACCGGATCTGACAACTTTGTCCACAAGTTGACGTTGCCTCAGGTTCTCTCCGTTGCTTTCCCTATTTCGCTCTTTGCTGCATTGAGCATTGTCGTGGTTGAAGCTGGGTTGTGCCGTTCCAGCTATCAAGGGACGAATCGAAGCGGAAGACAGATTCTGATCGGTCAAGAATTGCTCCTTGCCATATTATGTGCAGCAACCATGGGGCTCCCTGGTCTGTCTCCAGCCATGGGATTGAATTCCGCTCAGATTGCGATGGCGGTCATCACCTTCATCACATTGGCGATCAGCCAATTGATTCGAGCATGTCGGGAGCAGTCCACAACTGCGGTGTGGCTGGCCGAAGTGATTGGAGGTGCGGCGTTCGGTTATCTTGCAGGATTTGGAGTGATTGAGTTGTCGCTGAGAACAGGCATGTCTGTCCTGTTGTCGCTCAGCGTCATCCTGTGGATCTCCGGGAGGCTCGCAGCACGGACAAACCGGCTGGCGATCCTGTCCGGCCCGTTTCAATTGACAGCCTATTGGTTGCCGCTGCTGGTAGTGGTACTTGGAATTGTGCATCACGGCATGCACAGTGCGGACAGCTGGAAAGGTTTGAATAGTCTGGCCCTGCTGCTGTCAGCGTGCTTTTATTTCTGTCAGGGGATGAATCATTTTCGATTGCGGAACTGGGTGCTGTCTTTATCAATTCTGAACGTTGCCCTGGTGTTGCTGTGGCGGGAACTGGAATGGCACGATGCACAGTTTTTCATGATTCCGCTGGGGGCTTCGGTCTTGCTGCTCACGGAACTGCTCTGGAAAGAAATTCCCCGGCAATTTCATGATCCGATGCGATACACGGGAGCCCTCATCATTCTTGTCTCGCCCACATTCGAGATTGTCGGGGGAAGCTGGTTACATCTGCTCAGCCTGATGTTTTTAGCAGTAAGCATCGTATTGTTGGCAATTGGTCTTCGTGTACGAACTCTTGTTTACACGGGCACGGCGTTCTTGATTGCGGATCTCATCGCAATGCTTGTGCGAGGCAGTCTGAGCTATCCCAATCTTCTCTGGGCATCCGGCATCGTTCTCGGGTTGGGCGTCATCGCCTTGGCAGCCTATTGCGAACACCACCGGGAAATACTGATGTCTCGCGTCCGTCTCATCTCCGCGGAACTCGAAACCTGGAAATAAATCTCCCTAACTAACCACTAACTAATCCCTGACCCCTGACCTATTAAATAAGGAACGAGTCCCATGAACTGGATGGAAAGATTTACCTTAATTATGCGTTCCAATGTCTCTTTGATTCGTGAAAAGATTGAAGATCCCGAACGCATGCTTCATCAACTGGTCATCGATATGGAGGAGGAGTTGGAAGCTGTTCGTAAATCCGTGGCGGAGGCAATTGCCGATGAGATTCTGTTGCGGAAGCGGGCGATGCGAGCCCGTGTAGAAGTTGATCAGTGGCTCGAACGGGCAAAACAGGCCTTAAGTCGAGAAAACGAAGTCTCTGCGAAAGCGGCTTTGGAACAGAAAGGTTTGGCGGAAGAACGAGCGGAACAACTTGAAATTGAGCATTCAAGGCAAAAGGAGCAAACGGAGAAGCTCCGCAGATCTGTGACCGACCTGGAAGACAAGATCCGTCAGGCACGCCAGAAACGGACGCTCCTCATGGCACGTATGAACCGTGCACAAAGCACGCAGCGGATCAATGCGGCACTTGATCGTACCACGGGCAATTCTGCCTTTGCGGAGTTCAGCCGGCTGGAATCCCGGGTGGAACGTGCCGAGGCAGTGGCAGAAGCCTATGATCGACTTGATGGCCGAGAACCAGATGCGGAGGAACTTGCCCGTCAATTTGCGGAACAGGAACGGAAAGCAACCCTCGAAAAAGAGCTGCAATCGTTGAAAGACCGCATTCAACCTTCCTGAAGATGGTCACTCTTTGCCGTAATCAAGGTTCTCCAGTCTGAAAGCGATGGATGGTTTGCCATGTCATTCCCACCCTGGCTGCAAAAAATCTATCATCTGGCACAACGATGGTGGTCATCGGATCGGGTGAGAATTTCCCCTCGAGAGCGGGCACTATGGCAACTCCCTGCCGGGTGCGTGTTGACGATTCAGGGAGTGGATATGGAACTCATCGAATGTCGCCCCTCAGCAGAGCTGCCTGCAGCCCTTGAACTTCTGTGCAGCAGCCAGCAGGGCTGCGGGGTTTTGCAGGTGCTCTCCAGCGAGAAGAAGCCTTATCACCAACTGTTCTGGTGTGCTGGAGAGAACCGCACTGAGCTGCATGTTGCGGATGTCCAGGTTTGGAATTAAGGTTGAGATCGCATTCCTCATAGGCAGACCACATTTTGCCAGATGGCGAACAGCGTTCTATGTGTCGAAGCGCGTGCTGTGCGGGCACAGACGTGGGTAACCTGTCCTGGGACAGCAATCGATTTTTTGGGTTCATCCGGGAATTCGGGGTGTTGTGATTAACCGACGATCTCGAAGCGGGTGGTATGTAGCGACAGAATGCGGAGCTGGAATAGTTTCAGGTCTCGGTAGCCATAGGCTCGTCGTTGCGGCAGCTTGATCTTGTTGTTCACCCCTTCCAGCGGGCCTGTCGAAATCGGATGGTGATACCACGCCAGCAGCCCGGAGCGGTGCCCTTGCAACGTCTGTGCAAACTTTTGCAATATGCGAATTC
>Ga0182738_1003225_pt1 | contig 18838 bp, 16 predicted proteins | sample eDN5th30CBELigMG_FD_128876 | JGI IMG/M metagenome (GOLD analysis project Ga0182738, IMG submission 128876) | Enriched Miracle-Growth compost microbial communities from Emeryville, California, USA - eDNA 5th pass 30_C BE-Lig MG (version 2)... ... | reverse complement strand
CTATCTTTACACGGATGACGTTTTGAATAATGGCTATGCCATTCTGGATCAAGCCACGCGCGATGCCGCCAGTGATAGTGATTTCGTTCATCATCGCATCCAGTTTTTGCGCGATGGATTAGATCATCTCAAATTAACACGCGACGTGCTGCAATTGGGATATCTCAAAAAACGCACAGCAGAACAGGAAAAACAATACCGCGATCTGGCCGCACAATTGCAAAAAATGCGCTATCCGTTGACACTCAAAAATGTCATCTGGGGCGAAGTGGAAAACGGAACCGAGAAACATCGCCACGCTCCTACTATTCCCTCTAAAATGCCGGAGAAAGAAGAAGTGCTGGAAGGAATGTAAAAGTACTTTTGGCGATGATGCGATGATGGCAGGGTATGTCATAACAGTTACCGAATGCAACTGATTCCACAGAACGAAATAAAAACGATGAGAATCTATAGAATCATCGTCAAATACCTTTCCCACGCACTGGCTCTGTCTGCAATCGGTTCCATTTTTAGCACGGTTCTTTTTATCCTATTGTGTCGCTTCAATTTTCTGCATAGCTATTATCCTTCTACCGATGAGTATGGCCCGTACTTCAAGTTTGGAAATCATATTGCAGATTTTTATTTCATTTTATTTATTACCTATAGCATAATACCCATTTGTTTCCTGACAGGTTTATTCACAGCCTGGCGAAAACCTCGCTTGAAAATATCCTCCATTTGGACAATCCTTCTGGCTATTCTTATTTTAATTTGCGTTGCAGTTATTCTTTTTATCGGATTGTGGGCAATAGCCATGACAATTCACTTCACAAGCGGAGACATTCATCCAGTTTAAATAGTATCAAAAGTACTTTTATGAATTGATTCCATCAACTATCCAACAACCCCGCGCCCACAATCTTCGTTTCTCCATTGACCTTCTCCAGCATCACTGGCGTCTGCCCGGTAAATTGTTCGATGTCGTTTGCCAGTTGAACGGAATGAGTGGTGATCCACAGTTGCGATGACTTTGCCGCTTGCGCGATGAGCTGTGCCAGCGGGCGCAATAGGTCGGGATGGAGGCTGGTTTCCGGTTCGTTGAGCGCCAGCAAGACGGGCGGGCGCGGGCTGAGCAATGCCGCCAGCAAACACAAATAGCGCAAGGTGCCATCGGATAATTCGCCTGCTTCAAAAGACCGGTGCATTCCCGGCATTTGTAATTGCACCGAAAAGCGCGCCCCCGGCGATTGGATAATAAGTTTCGCGCCTGGAAAAGCGGCATCAATGGATTCTTCCAGAAATGCCCGGTCGCCCACTTCGCGAATGGTCTGCAACGCAGCAGCCAGATTATGGGCATCGTGCGTCAGCACCGGCGAGCGCACGCCCACCTGTGGCTGGCGGATTGGCGCGGCGGCATCGGTGCGAAATTGATGATAAAAACGCCAGCTTCGCAATTGTTGCGATACCATGCTGAGTTGCGGATACAAATGAGGTTCGCGCAAATTGGCCAGTACCGAATCGGATGCGGAAAATTCCAGCGGAAACGTCACGCGCTGTCCTTCACTGTCGCGCACCAACGCCATCGATTTATCGCGTTCCATTAATAATAGAGAACGGCCGCCCGAATGAAAATAAAGGCGTTCCTCCTTCACTTCGGGATCATTTAAAAATTGTGATTGCTCAAAACGTCCCACATTGCCCGGCGGCGCGGGCAAACCACAACGTAATTCATATTCATATTCATCAAATGTAACGTTCAATGTCAACCGCAATTCTTCCCCATGACTGCGCTTGCGCCGCGGCCCGGCCCACAACGCCGACGGCATCCCACCTTCCGCAGCAAAGACTTCCGCCAAATTCCCCTGCGCCACAGATGCCAATAGATACATCGCCTGATAGAGATTGCTCTTGCCACAACCATTGGGGCCGGTCAGCACATTGATCTGCTGTAGCGGCAAACGCAATTGCTGAACAGAACGATAACCGGCAATATACAATTCCTTAATCGGCATGTAACTATAAAAGTACTTTTAAAAATAAGAACGATGCCAAAGCAAAATATCCAGTGGGAACAGGCCTCACTAAACTCAAATGTTCTTTATACCCCTGCTGCGCGAGCAATATCTTCCAAATTCGGCGCACCCTTCACAATCACCTGGCGGATCACTGCTTCGCGCTCATCACCCTGTTTCAAATCTTCGCCAAATAACGAAAAATAGGTGGCATTGTGATTGCGGATATTGTCTTTGGTATTATCACTGGAATAGGTAATGGAAATGCCGTCGCACACTTCGCGGGACGTACTTTGCACCACATAAATTTGCTGTTCTTTGGAAGCCATCACGGCAACCGGCCAGGCGTATTCCGGGCCATACACCGCCGGCGCAATGGTCTTGCCGGTTTCCGGGCTATTCCAACGGCCATCCATCCGCGTGATGGAACCTTGATCATCGCGCGGCAGATGAATGTAATGGCCGCGCACAAAATCCTGATCTTCGGCTTTCCACAAAACCGGCTGGCGCGTCCGCGAACCGTCCTGCGGATCGATGGATAAAACGCCATACGGTTCATATGAAAAATCGAAATAGGAACCCACCGAAACCTCAAATTGCTTCAGATCATGCATCGCACGAATGCGAAATCGCAATATCACCGTGGCATCTTCTTCCACCACATATGAAGCGCGCAATTCCGCCGGCAGCGTCGTTGTGGGGTTCCAATGCAACGTCATGCCGTCGCCATGCCAATCGGTGGAAAACGGCTCGCCGCGCGCCACCGTCCACAATTTGCCATCCGCTAAAACGCGGTAAATATTCATCAAAAAATACGGATCACGCACCACATTCGGCTGGCCATCGCCCGTCGTCAGCGACACAATTCCATGCCGTTTTTCATCGCCATCTAATTTCACTGCTAAGCCACGTTGTTTATCTTGCCAGGTTGAGTTCATGGATTTAATGTTATCAGAAGTTAGAAGATAGGAAGACGTTGAAAGTAACCAGCCTTTATTGTTAACACAGGAAGATTATCTTGGCTTCCAGAACTGATGCGGATCGATAGGATCGGTTAAATCGGCTCTGTTACCGAAATAGGTCATTTCGCCCTGTGCTATCAATAACCTGATTTCACGATCGGCCACACGATGGGACATCACGCTTACAAACATGGAAATGCCATAAATAACCACACAGCAAATAGCAAAATGTTTTAGCGCATGCCGCATTAAATAAACCAGATGGCCTTTCTTATGTGGAGGGTAAATGTAGCGCAGATATTTCACCAGCAACACAAAATAACCAATGCCAATAAGCATATACATTAATGCGTATTCCCAATAGTCAATGCCATAACTAATTCGCCAGCTATCACTGAAATCGATTGAGGAAATTCCGCTTACGCCATGCAAAAGCAAGTAATATAAAGCATCAGGCAAAAACAACAAAATGTCTTCGTAAGCAAGCGGCCAGCGCGTCGAGATATAGATCATGATAATCGGAAAAAGCACCAGCGCTGCCCCACCCAAAAGTACTTTTAAGCGCTGCCGCCCATCTGCGTTTTTAATACGTTCACAAGTGCGGCGCAACGGAGTCAGTAGCACAATCAGCATCGCAACACACAAAGCGACAAGCCACGGAAATAATGTAATCATTCCACGTATCTGCCAATCATCCGCCCCACCCCAGGAAGGAATCGCAGCACCCCAGATATTAGAATCCCATCGATCGCCGCTGAGGGCATAGATATAAGTTCCGGCGATGAACCCCCAGATAACAAGAGACACTATCGTTGAAGTGATGTTCACCACACGTTTGCCTGGTGGATCAGGCACGTGCCGAAATGGAAAACTAGCACACCAGAAAATCAAAGCGCTGGCGAGGTAGAATAAACAAAGTACGCAAAAGGTCCAACTGACAAACATCGCTGTTCGCACAGATCTGGATGCACCAGACCATCCATAATATGGTATCGCATCCTCGGCGTTCCTTACATATCTCTGACCACGCAATAACTCAACTCCCATTTGTTGCAATTGCGGCAAATGATGTTGTTGTGCATAATTTTGCACCCAGTTATAGCGATCTTCCAATGTCGTATGAGGATAATTCTGGCTGGGCACCAGAACTAACGACGTATGCGCAGCGTGTGGCGCATAATATCCCTGCGACATAAGCATCGTTCCCCATGACGCTACGATATTATCTCGTGATTCACGAATTATCTTCATCCCCATCTCGCTTAATCCGCTTTGCACACGCATTGCTTCCCGCGGCTGCATGGCGCGAATGCGTAAGATAGCCTGCCATCCCAACCAGCGCCCCCAATTACGAATCGCAGAAGATTCCTTCGCTTGCACCGCGCTATACCAATACATTTTTTCTTCCCACAGCAACGGCCGCTGCAAAATGCGCTCTTCGTTTTCGATAATCAACTGCCGCAAGTCGTCGTAATGAGGATCAAAGCGTTGCTTGCTGAGCGCGCTTTGTAAATATCTCCAACCCTGCTCGTCCTTATATTGCGCATACGAAACGATCGAAAGCAACATATCAAAATAGGCATTTTGCGGTTCCTGCTTTTGTCCCAATAAACACAATTTCCTTATCCGCACCAAAAGTACTTTTGTTGTCTTCTTGCGTTTATTCACATATTCCTTATCCAATGGATTTGACTGAGGACTAAAAGGTGAAGGCGCACCACCCAAATCACCATCGCGCTGCGGCAACCAGCATTTGTAGAAGAGGCATCGGGCGCGTTCCGCCAAGAGGGCAATTTGCGCAGGATGTTGCAATATATAGGTGTCCGCTTCATTGAATTTTTCATCATACTGTGCCGCTTGCAATATCTGATACCAATGATCCCGGCTCAATGCCAGCGCGGGCTGCGCTTGCGGCCAAACCGTTGAAATATAGCCATTAGTGGCATTCTGCATCAATCCCAATTGCAACGTGGCATGCCGTCGCGCGGCGGGAAATGCCGTTATCAATAACGGAATCAATAGCAGCAGCAACGATGGAATTTTGCGAAAAAGGGTGAACATGGTTTCGTCACCAAGTAAAATTTCAGAATTCTTATGACACATCTTAGAAAGTGTGAGGGAATGTTGCAAGCCAAAACCACGGAAGTTGGAAGCAAGATCAAGGCGGATACGATAGCTTACATTGCTACAAAAGTACTTTTATAACCCGGAACCTCGAACCCGGAACCCGGAACCCATTTTTGATACACTCGAAACATCTGATTTAACGCAGTTGGAGATAAAGAAAATGTCTGAATTGAACGGTCACAATAGTGATGAAAAGAAATCCACTTTCCGCACCAAAGTCGGTCTCGCGGAAATGTTAAAAGGCGGCGTCATCATGGACGTGGTGACGCCGGAGCAGGCGATTATCGCCGAGCAGGCCGGCGCGGCCGCTGTGATGGCGCTGGAGCGGGTGCCTTCTGATATTCGCAAGGAAGGCGGCGTGGCGCGCATGAGCCAGTTGAAACTCATTGCAGGAATCCAGAAATCCGTCACCATTCCCGTGATGGCGAAATGCCGCATCGGGCATTTTGTGGAAGCGCAGATTTTGCAGGAAATGGGCGTCGATTTTATCGATGAAAGCGAAGTGCTGACTCCCGCGGACGATGATTTTCATATCGAGAAAAGTACTTTTAACGTGCCCTTCGTTTGCGGTTGCCGCAATCTGGGCGAAGCCTTGCGCCGCATTGGCGAAGGCGCAGCCATGATCCGCACCAAGGGCGAAGCCGGTTCCGGCAACATCGTGGAAGCCGTGCGCCACATGCGCACCGTGCTGGGCGGAATGCGCCGCATTCAGGCCATGCCCCGCGAGGAATTAATGACCGAAGCCAAGAATCTGGGCGCGCCGTATGACCTGGTTCTTGCCGTTCACGAAACCGGCAAATTGCCGGTGCCTAACTTTTCCGCCGGCGGCATTGCCACTCCCGCCGACGCCGCATTGATGATGCAGCTCGGCGCCGAAGCCGTCTTCGTGGGCAGCGGCATTTTCAAGAGCGACGATCCGGCAGTCCGCGCCAAAGCTATTGTAGATGCAACAACCAACTACAAAGACCCCGCCAAACTGGTGGAAGCTTCCATGGATCTTGCAGGCGCCATGCCCGGTCTTGATATTCGCACCATGCCCGAAGAAGAAAAAATGGCCAGCCGCGGCTGGTAGTTTTCCATTATCCAAATAAAAGAGGCAATCGATATCGGTTGCCTCTTTTTTGCGTAATAAAAGTACTTTTACTCTCGCACCAAAATAATCCGATCGAAATAGATGCCTTCCACGGCCGGATTTTGCGATGAAGCGAACCAAAAATATTGTTTGGCATTCAGCGAGATTATTCCCAGGTCAATCACCTGAAATTGATCACCCGCCACTTTGGCCAGAGATATTGAAAAAGTTTTCAACGCGCGGTTTTGCGCTGTGTTGTATAAACCGCCGCTTAAAGCGTTTCCCATCAACTCGGCATCTGGTTTCGTTTGCGCACGAATTAAAACATACGCATGCCAGCGATCATTTTCGTTAGCGTCGAAAATTTTATTTAATGGCGCTTGGATGAGCCAACCTTTGGAAGCACTACTAAGCCTTGCCGCTTTCTTATCGGAGGCATTCGCATCATCTACAATATCCGTTGATTTTCCTTTTCCGTAAAGCGTGAATTCGTTTTGCTGCAAATCGATGATATCTTCCGGCGGATAATTCTGGGCAAAATCCGGCAAGGGCACAGGTTCCGGAAACATCTCTTTTAACTTAGGAATATAATCGTCAAACTTGCCACCTTCGCTATAATTGCGCACGCCAAAATGCCGCGCCGTTGCGGCGAATTGATCAATTGCCTGCAAGGGATCAGCCGGGCCGGCAAACGCCTTTTTCTCAGACGCAGCTATTCGTTTCAATGATTTATAGCGGATAATCCAGGCTAAATCTAACGAGAGTTTTTCGCGCTGCACGCGATCTAAAAGTGCTTTTTGATCCTGCACTGCTGTCATCGCATTTTGAAATAATAGCGTTGCCTGATTCATGACGTCCAATGTTAAAAACGAAAAATCGTCGTTATAAGTTGATAGTTCCCGATCTTGCGATTGATAAGATTGTTGAATTAAATCAAGATATTGTTTCAAATACGGCCCAGCCGCGCCGTAATATCCCTGTAAAAATTCTTCCGTCAATTGCTCCTGATCCAATTGTGGATTCCACATCAAATGTCCGAGCAGCCAGGCGCGCAATTGCACGAAATCGCCGACGTCATTGGTGAAATTATCGCCTTGCTCAAAAATCCCCTTCACATGATGCGCCGCGAAAAAGCGTAAATCCTCCGCGAGATTCATCATATTCGGATGCGGCATCATGCCGGAACGAAAATTTGTAACGTAATTCCAGATGAATAAATTGGGGGCGATTGCCGACCAGCCGATGATATTATCGCGCACATTTTTATTCCAATCGCTATTAATCGGATGCCCATAATCTGCGCCGATGGGCGCCATGCGAATGATGACATTATCGGCAGGGCGAATTGTTTTCGGCGGCTTTTCGCTGTCATGATAAGCCAGCGTTTCCACCATAAAATGCGGATATTGCTTGTGAATTTCAGCCGCAACTTTGTTGACAAAATCAATATAAACACCAGATTGCGAACCTTCGCGCTCATAGAAACCTTTACACGCATCCGATTGACAATATGGCGCCACATCCGATTCGGAGATCGAAATATAACCGGCATGCGGATTGGCGCGAATCCATTCCAACGCGTTCTTCGTAACTTCCTCCAAAAGCCCGGGCGCGGGAAGACACAATTGCGTTTTGTCCGCTTTAGGCATCGCAGAGTTTGCGGTACACGGCAAACCGTGATTGGCCGGATCGCTGAACCACTCGGGATGATCGAAAAAGTACTTTTCCGGCGGAATTAATTGTGTCAAGGTGTGGCACCATCCCAAAATTTGATAGTGACCGCCCCACTCTTCCGCTTGTTTTTCAAAGTGACCATTTTCTTTTAATATCGTGGCGAACGTTGGATCATACACTGCTGTTGTCAAGTTTTCACGATAGGAAAATGGCGGCGTATAAATCGTATTCAATTCGCCAATCATAAAAGTACTTTTATGCGGTATATCTTTTTCTGTGGGCGTCCACCAACGGCAACCGGCTTCATTTTCCAGGAATTGAAATACCGCATATAACGTTCCGCGCGGTCGCCCGCCAGCGAGAATGAGATTACTACCCACAGTTTTAATAATAATGCCATCATCACCCAATGCGTCCCAATTTTGTTGCGGCAAAAGTACTTTTACACGCTGCCCTGCACCCACCAAAATCTGCGGCGTATTTTCCGGCATATCTTTTTCCGATTTAATCGGGAAAGATGCGCCGGTGATTTGTTGCAAGTATTGTTGCAACTGCGCCGCGGCAGTTGCTTCCGCAGGAATAGCATCAGCGGCCAGCGCGATTTGATAATGTGTTTCACCGTTTGCGGCCAGTGTTAATGAAGCCCAACTTTTTCCTGACATTATCATTGTGACAAACAGCATAATTACTAAAAAACGAATAGTATTCATATCCATTAAAAGTACTTTTAATCGTAGCATAGAAATTTAATTTGCCGGGTTCCAATTAGGATAAATCGAAGTAATACTAGTGCGATTCAGCCATTTTACGTGACCGTCCGCATAAGCAATATTTGCTCCGCCCATATGTGGGAAAAATTTCGTCGATGTATTGTTACGTAATCCATAATAGGTTGTGCCGTAGACGAGGTAATAGATGCCATACGTATAGTAGCAATCCGTTATCATGGCAAGAGAAGAGACTTCATTAATTTGCGCCAGCGAAATTCCGCCTCGCGCAATGGCTACCGAAGCGTGGCCGATGGAAGTATTGTAAGCATAGGATGGATAATTCGTGGTGGATGTGGGCGATTGTGAGGGACAGGTAAAAATCTGCGAATTCTTCACATAAGGATAAATGGAATCTATCCACGTCGCGTATGAGCCGCAAGCGGTGTTGCCATCACAGATTTTATACGCTCCCGGAATAGTGCTTGGCGTATAGGTTGAAGAATTGTTCAAAACTCCCCAGATATTAGGCGGATAATGTTCATCATAATCCTGCGTATATTGAACAAACGCCAATCCGATTTGCTTGAGATTACTCATACAACTGGCCCGCCGCGCGTTTTCTCTGGCACGAGCAAAGACAGGAAACAAGATGGCTGCGAGAATACTTATTATCGCTATGACAACAAGAAGTTCTATTAAAGTAAATCCCCGTTTGAAGTTTTGGAAGTGTGTTTTGAGTTGCATCAGATTATCCTTTTACTGTTTTTTAAAAATGTATTTTTCAGCCCGTTTACAAAAGTACTTTTATCTATTTCGCATAGGCCAATCTCCTTTTGTGTGCGGAAGCTGTGGAACCATGGACTTCCAACTGCACTGGAAATACGCGGTGTTGATATTCCTTTTCGTCCTGCAACAATGCAACGGCCACCTGCCCCATTTCTGCACGGTCAAAACTCACCGAAGTGACATGTGGATCGAAATGATACAGATGGGAAATATCGTCAAATCCCACCACACTCAAATCCTGCGGGACACGTATTCCCTCATGCGCCGCCTGGTCGATTACCCCCATCGCGATAGGATCGTGATAACACACCATCGCGGTGAACGGCGGAAGTTCGCCAGACGCGGCTCCGGCCTGTTCCTTGATCGTTTGCCAGCCGATGCACGCCGCGCACTTGCCGCAGCCAGAACAATACTTGTGACTTGATGTATCGGGAAACGGCAGACTGGTATTAATCCATTCTTCGCGAATCGGCAGGTTAAATTCCACGAGCGCGTCACGATATCCCTGCAAGCGCAATTCATCGGTGCGGCCATCCTGATACCGCAGCGTCACACCCAGGTAAGCAATTTCGCGATGGCCTTGTTCCAGCAAATGCCGCGTTGCCAGATAAGTGCCGCGCCGGTCATCCACCATTAAACTGTGCGCATCCTGACAAACCGATTGGAATGTCACAACAGGCAAACCCAGCGCGCGCACCGCAGAAATTTCCTGCGGTGAAAAACCGATGGAAATCACGCCATCCACATTGCCTTCGCGAATCATGCGCGGCAATTCACCCTGACGCATATTAAAGGTGAACACTTCCATGCCACCTGTCGCCGCCGCATTTTCCACGCCTTTTAATAAAGGTGCGAAAAAGACCATGTGGTGGGGCGAAGGACTTACCAGCGGAGGAAACGCCACCGCGATGATGCCGGTACGCGCTTTTTGTCCGTAACGGCGCGCAATTAACGAGCGCGCCGCCTGGTTGGAATTAAGATCGTAGCCCAATTCTCGCGCCGTTTCCTCGACGCGCTGACGCGTCGCTGCGGAGACTTCGTCATACCCTTTCAACGCCCGCGCCACCAGGGAACGGGAGATTTTTAATTTGTCGGCAATATCCTGCTGAGTCACGCTCATTCTTAATCCAATATCATCCAATTACCGAACACGTGTTCAATGGTGGTTCATTATATCCCATTTGTCAAAATCTCAAACATAAATTTTCCTTTTTTTTGAACTGTCTCTTTCCAGAATAACTTCCATCAAAAGTACTTTTAAGCAAAAGACTTTCCCTGAGGCGCGGTCTGGTTCATACTGTATATGATGATTTTTAATGCGGTCCTGGCAATTTGGGTGACGGCTGCCATGGTGTTCGGGTTTTTCATGCCACCGGCAATGGGGCTGAATACATCGAACATCATGTATTTTCACGTCCCCATGGCGATTTCGATGGAAATTGCTTTTCTGATGGCGGCCTGGCACGGCGTGCGTTTTCTGCAAACCCGGCGCACCGGGCACGATGCCTGTTCCGTGGCTTTCGCCGAAGTGGGCACTGCATTTGGTGTTATCGCCACCATCACCGGCGCCATCTGGGCCAAGTTAAACTGGGGCGCTTATTGGAGTTGGGATCCGCAGCAAATCGGTATTGTGGCCGTGCTGATGACTTATTTTGCGCTCTTCGCCCTGCGCGGCGCCACCGAGGACGACGAAAAATCGCGCTCTGCCTGGGCGGTTTATGTGATCTTCGGATTTGTGGCGGCCATCTTCTGGACGTTCGTCTTCCGCCGTTTGCCCCAACTGGCAACATTGCATCCGCCGGCGGTATTGATTCACAGCGCGCCATTATATAAATGGGCCTTATGGACCAACGTGGCGGGATTTGCCATGGTGATGATCAAACTCGCCCTGCTGCGCGGACGCGTTCAAACGATGCAAGAAATATTAAAGGAAAACGCACAATGACCATTGAACCAAAAATCATTCCGGTGCTAATCGTCGCCCTCATTACCTGGGGCGGCGTGCTGCTGTATCTGCTGCGCATTGATATTCTCACCCGCAAGGTGCAAAAGGATTTGCAGCAAAGCAATCTCCAACAAGATACCGATCAAAGCGATAAATAAAATTGTTATTGATCCTCCATAATGCCGTTATTGCCCATTAATCTGAATGTGAAAAATGCCGCGTGCCTGGTGGTGGGCGGCGGCAAGGTGGCGCACCGCAAATGCGCAGCACTGCTGGAATGCGACGCTTTGGTCACAGTGGTGGCGCCTCAACTCCACGCCGCATTCGCTTCTCTGCCCATCCGCTTCGAGCATCACCAGCGCGTATTTCTCCCACACGACTGCGAGGGCAAACGCCTGGTTTTCGCCTGTACCAATAATAATGCGGTAAACTTGCAGGTTGCGAAAATCTCTTTGCAGGCGGGCATCTGGTGCAACGTTTGCGACAACGCGAAGAAAAGTACTTTTCATTCCGCGGCCAGTGTGCGCCAGGGCGATATCACCATCGGCATTGCCACCAACGGCCAAAGTCCAGCGCTGGCGCGGCATTTGAAATCAACCATCGAAAGGTGCATTGGGCCGGAATATGGCGAACTGACAACATTAATTGCCAAATATCGCAAGACGGCAAATGCCGATTGGGATGATTTTTTTCATAGTGACGTTTTGGAAAAAGTACTTTTATTGCTTAAAAGACACGACACCGATGCGGCGGAAGCTGCCTTGTGCGATTATTTGAAATAGTTTTATTGGAAGATGGACATTTTTCTTCTGGGGATCAGTCACAAAACAGCGCCGGTGGAACTGCGTGAGCAGTTGGCGCTGCCGCCTTCGCACATCCCCAGAGCCTTGCACATTCTCAAATCGGCCTGCGGGTTAAGCGAGGCCGTCATTCTTTCCACCTGCAATCGCGCCGAAATTTATGCCGTGGGCAACGGACAATCGTCAGCGCGGCTGGAGCGATTCCTGGGACGTTATCACACCCTGCCCTCGCGCAAACAAAACATCCATCCGCCGGTTCCCATCACCGCCGCGCTTTATCGTTCGCAGGGCGAGGCTTCGGCGCATCATCTTTTTAACGTGGCCAGCGGCGTCGATTCCATGGTGGTGGGCGAGAGCGAAATTCAGGGCCAGGTCAAAACGGCGCTTGATACCGCGCACAAACATGAATCCATCGGCCCCGTGCTGGATGAATTATTCCGCCGCGCCATCGCCTGCGGCAAGCGGGCGCGCACCGAAACAGCCATCGGGCGCGGCGCACAAAGCGTGGGCGCGGCTGCCGTGGAACTGGCACGGCAGATTTTCGGCCCGCTGCATGGCCACAAAGTACTTTTGCTGGGCGCGGGCGAAATGTCCGCCGCCACGGCGCGTTGCCTGGTTTCCTCCGGAGCCTCCAGCGTCATCGTCGCCAATCGCACGCTGGCCAAAGGGCAGGAACTGGCGGCGGATCTGCGCTCCCAAAACGCCGATGCCAGCGCCGTGCACTGGAAGGAACTTGCCGCGCAATTGGAAAAAACCGATATCGTCATCGCCTCCACCGGTGCGCCGCATCAGGTGATTACCGCCGAACAGGTCAAAATTGCCATGAAAGGCCGGCGCCATCGTCCGCTTTTTATGATCGATATTGCCGTGCCGCGTGATATCGATCCCGCCGCACACCAGCTGGAAGATGTATTCCTTTTTGATATCGATGATCTGCGCAATGTCGTCGAAACCAATCGTCGTGGCAGAGCGGGCGAAATTGCTTCGGTGGAAGAAATCATTGCCAGCGAGATGGATGCCTGGGAACGCTGGTTGCGCGCCCACCAAGTGCGGCCGGTAATGAGCGCGCTGGCCCATCAGGCGGCGGCACTGCGCGATACAGAAGTGGCCAATGCGACGCGCAACGCGCGGCAAAAACTGGGCGATCTGGACGAGGCTTCGCTGCAAACCGTTGAGGAAATTCTCGCTGGATTAGGACGCTCCATCACCGGCAAACTGATCCATCCGCCTTTGCGCCACCTGCGCGAAGCCGGCGAAACCGGCTCTTCTGATGTGGACGCGTTGCGGCGCGCCTTTGACCTGGAAACACAAAATCATACTTCATAGAACTTCCCATGAACTGGCTGGCACGCTTTGAAAGTACTTTTCTCTTCCTCGCCATTGTGCTTTATCTGGGCGCACTGGTGGGATACTGGTGGCGGGTGCTGTGGGGCGCGCCGGATCAAGATAACGATGAGAGCGACGCTCCAAACACGGTCGCGAAAAATGCCGCCGATAAAGACAATGTGCCGTTGATGCGTATTTGCCGCGCCCTGTTATGGGCCGGCGCTCTTTTTCACCTGCTGGCATTACTGGGTCAGGGCGGCACGCTGCTGGAAGTGCGTTCGGGCGCGGCGGGACTTTTCGCGTGGGTGTTATTATTGGCATATTTAATCTTTGGCCGCTGGGGCCGCGGCACACTGGGCGCGTTGGTATTGCCCGTCATTCTGTTATCCACACTGTTTTCGCTGGTGGCTCCGCCCCTGCACCGCAGCGCCAGCGCCGCCCAATTAGAACGCGACTGGCTGCTGGTGCATTTGTCCATTATCCTGCTCAGTTACGTCTCGCTGACTTTTGCTTTCGGCGCATCTTTCATTTATTTGTGGCAGGAAAAATTGCTCAAACGCAAACAACTGCGCGGTATCTGGCAAAAACTGCCATCATTACAAACTGCCGATGAATGGATCTTCCGCGCCACCTGTTTCGGCACCGCCATGCTGTCGCTGGGCATTGGCACTGGTATGTTTTGGCTGCGCCTGCATCCCGAATACCAGATATTGCGCGATCCAAAAGTACTTTTTACCACCGCAACCTGGAGCATTTTTGCCATCTATCTGCTCACGCGCTGGCTGTGGGGATGGCAGGGCCGACGTAGCCGTTACATCGTAGTAGGAGGTTTTATCTTGATGGTCGTCTCCTTCCTCGGCACCCCGCATTTACTTTCGGGAATTGGGAGGTGAAGGGGGGGAGTTAGGAGCCAGAAGTTCAGGAATTAGGAGGCAGATGCAGGATATGGGAAAAGTACTTTTATCTTCTGACTTCTAACTCCTGACTTCTATTTCTAACTTCCCCATTCCAATCAACACTATGCACAAACTTCGTTTAGGCACACGCGGCAGTCAATTGGCATTAGCACAGTCGCGCCATATGGCCCGTTTATTACAATCGCATCTTCCAGATTTGGAGATTGAGGAAATCGTTATCAAAACCGCCGGGGATCAACGTTCGTTGCAATTCCCCAAGCTGGCCCCGGCGAGCGGAGATGGCAAAGGCATTTTTACTCGCGAGATTGAACATGCCCTGTTAAATAATGAAATTGATTTTGCAGTGCATTCGCAAAAAGACCTGCCGCCGCAAATGCCACCGGGACTGATTCTGGCCGCCACGCCGCAGCGCGAAACCGCCGCGGACGCGCTGGTGAGCCGTGAAAATGATTCTTTGAAAACGCTGCCACCACAGGCGCGCATAGGCACTTCGAGCCTGCGCCGCCAAAGTCAGTTATTGCATCTGGCGCCGCAATGCAGCGTTGCTCCGTTGCGCGGCAATATCGACACACGGTTGCGCAAATTGGATGAAGGGGAATACGACGCCATTATCGTGGCCGGCGCGGCCCTGCACCGCCTGGATATCGCGCGCGGCGTTTTGCTGGATCAGGAAGATTTTATTCCGGCTCCCGCGCAGGGCGCGCTTGCCATTCAGGCGAGGGAAGGCGATAAAAGTACTTTTGAGCTATTGCAAATCATCAACGATGCCAGCGCTCAATGCGAAGTGACAGCCGAACGCGCGGTGGTGGAAAAACTGGGCGCGGGTTGCAGCACGCCGCTGGGTGCACGCGCGGTGCTTCGTGGCAATGATTTACATCTCTGGGCAGCCGTGCTTTCGCCCGACGGCGGCAACCGCTTATTCGCAGAAGCCAAAGGAACCCTGTGCGATGAACATCATCTGCAGGAAGCAAAACTCCTGGGCGAAAAAATCGCCGAACATTTGTTGCATCAAGGCGCGGATAAATATCTCGGTTAAAGCATCGCTTTTTCATTTGTTGTTAAATATAATGCTCCGGCCGTTCTTGATGATGAATAGCACTGCAAAAAGAGCGCGGTAAATTCCCCTTTTTTTAAAGGGGGTTAGGGGGATTTTTTTAAAAATACTGACGAACTCATGCTACACGGTAAAAGTACTTTTGTTACGCTTACCGGAATGATCGCGACTGTGTAACAAATAACTAAACCCAACGTTGATTCTAAAACGCGACACTTAAAATCCCCCTGTATCCCCCTTTAAAAAGGGGACTGAAACGATGATAATTGATACTGCCATCAATTAAAACTGTCTATCCCATGAAAACACCTCGTCCTTTGCAAGCCGCCGTGCTTTTATCTGTCTTATATTTTTGCGGACGTCTCACCGGGCTGGTACAAACTTCCGTTATTAACGCCTTGCTCCCACCACAGGCCACGGATGCTTACTGGGCAGCATTTGCGATTCCTGATTTCGTGAACTATCTAGTGGCGGGCGGCGCATTATCCATTACTTTTATTCCGCTCTATACAGAATTAATGCATCGTGAAGGCGATGAGGGTGCGGCGCAGTTTTTCTCCACGCTCACCACATTGATGGGCGGGTTATTGATTTTTCTGATCATCGTGGGCGAACTGCTCGCGCCATGGCTGGTGGCCATTTTTCGTTCTGGTTTCCTCTCCAAGCCCGATGTATTCAACCTCACCGTCAACATGACGCGCATCATTTTGCCCGCTCAGCTCTTCTTTTATCTGGGCGGTTTGCTGGTGGGAGTTTTAAACGCGCACAAACGTTTTGCGGCCAGCGGCTGGACAGGTGCGCTCTATAATGTGGTGGCGGTCTTGCTCGGCGTTTTCCTGTGGTGGCGCGGTTATGGGCCATTAGCATTTGCGTGGGGCATTTTATTCGGCGCGTTAGTTGGCAATTATCTGTTGCCGTTACTGGCAGTGCGCAAAGGGCCGGCGGAACAGCGGCCACGGTTTCAATTTCTAGTGCAATTAAAACACCCCGCCGTCAAAAAGTACTTTTTGAACGCGTTGCCGATCATGATCGGCGTGTCGCTGCCAGTGGTGGATCAAATCATCGTGGGATGGTTTGCCACCTTTCTACCAACCGGCGCTTTGACCAATTTGCAAACAGCCAATCGCGTTATGATCGCGGCACAGGGAATTCTGGGACAGGCCGCCAGCGTAGCCGCATTTCCTTATATGGCAGATAATACCGCTGCGCGAGATTGGGTGACTTTCTCCGCATTCATCCGCCGCGGCCTGCGGCGCTTGATGTTCCTTTCGCTGCCGCTCGGCATTTTGCTGGTGGTTGGCGCCACGCCTATTATCACCATCCTTTTTGGATACGGCGCTTTTGAACAGGGCAATGCGCTCATCGAAACTTCCGCATCGCTGGCCTTCTTCTGCGTGGGACTTTTCGCCTGGGTGGGACAGGCCTTTGTGGCGCGGGCTTTTTATGCGCTCAAAGATACCTTCACTCCCACTGTGCTGGGAAGCGCTCTTACTTTTTTTCTCTTCATCCCGCTCTGCGCCATTGCCACCAAATGGGGCGGCGCATGGGCGCTGGCGCTGGTCACCAGTATCGGTGCGGCGTCACAATTCGCGGTGTTGCTGTGGGCGTTGGAAAAACGTCTCTCCTCACGCGCCTTCAATGCACCGCTCCACGCCGAAAGCGTGGGCGGCGTGATGTTGCGTACATTAACGGCCTGTATTTGCATGGGCATCGTCGCCTTGCTCGCACAGAAACTTCTCGCACCCTCATTATCAGGCAACAAGCTAGCTCTGCTCCTGCAAATCACGCTGGTTTGGGGCGCCGGTATCATCACCTTTGCCGGGGCCGCGCATTACTTTCAAATCCCTGAATGGAACTGGCTCTTGCGCAAACTGCGTCTGGCTAAATAAAAGTACTTTTACCGCTTAACACATCATCACCTGGCATTGCTACACTGCAATTATGCGCAACACACCGCTTGCCACCATGCTGCTCATTCGCCGCTTCGAAGAAAGAGTGGACGAACTGTTTGCTTCCGGCGCCATCAAGGGCACTTCCCATCTTTATGCCGGACAGGAAGCGGTGGCGGTGGGCGTGTGCTCGTTATTGGATAAGGAAGACCTGGTCACTTCCACGCATCGCGGACACGGCCATTTCATCGCTAAAGGCGGCGATCCCAAAGCGTTGATGGCGGAGCTATTTGGCAAAGCTACCGGCCCTTCCCAAGGCCGCGGCGGCAGTCAACATGTGGCCGATTACAGCGTGGGATTTTTAGGATCAAACGGCATCACCGCCGGCGGATTGCCCATCGCCACCGGCGCAGCGCTGGCTTTGCAGATGCAACAAAAGCCCAATGTCGTTATTGCCTTTTTCGGCGAAGGCGGCGCTAATCAGGGCACATTTCACGAAAGCCTTAACATGGCCGCGATCTGGCAACTTCCAGTGATTTTTGTTTGCGAAAATAACATGTATGCCATGAGCACCCATTTCAAAGACACCTTTGCCACGCCCACCGTGGCGGCGCGTGCCAGCGCGTATGGCATTCCGGGAAAAGTCGTCGATGGCAGCAACTTCCAGGCAGTGCAGCTCGCCACCCAATGCGCCATCGAACGCGCCCGCGAGAGCAACGGCCCCACGCTGTTGGAAATGCAAACCTATCGCTATTACGGCCACAGCAAAAGCGATAAACGCGATTACCGCACGCGCGAAGAAGAGGAACAATGGCGCGAGAAAGACCCCATCATTCAGCTGCGAAAATCCATCGGCATGAACAAAAGTACTTTTGATGCGCTTGATCAGCAAATCATGCAAGAAATCGATGAAGCAGTGGCATTCGCGCAAAATTCGCCGGAGCCGGATGTGGAAGATTGGCAAAAAGTACTTTTCGCTCCCTGATCCTCTTTCAGACAAAAATGAAAAATCCTGCTACACTTCAAGCCGCAGGAACAAAAGTACTTTTGAGAGAACTTTTGGCATTGCACGTTTTGCGGAAGAGCGATCCAGCCATGCATAGTGATCGTGAAGCTGCCGCAGAGTTGCGTTTCGCCGGCTTTTATGCAGAGTGTTTAATTGTTTTCATGATGGCTATTACCCTTTATTCATCATGAAAAATAATTGGGCGAAGCAGTGCGATGCACCCCATTTTTGTTTCTGCTAATTTGCATTTTTAAGGAAAACAGTTGGAACAACAAGGACTGCAAGGCCCACGCATCGCGTTGCTCATCGATTTTGACAACGTTATTTTAGGCGTGGATGAGCCGCCGGGCTTTGACGTGGAGCTGGTTGTAAACGCTTTGCGCAGCCGCGGTGTGGTGGTGCTGGGAAGAGCTTACGGTGATTGGTATCGCCACAACCGGCATCGCCGCAAACTCATGGAACAGGGAATCGAACTGGTGGAAACGCCCGCTTTCGGCCCCATTATCAAAAACTCCGCGGACATTCGCATCGCGCTGGATGCCTTTGAAATAGGCATGACGCAAAATCACATTT
>Ga0182738_1003223_pt1 | contig 18843 bp, 21 predicted proteins | sample eDN5th30CBELigMG_FD_128876 | JGI IMG/M metagenome (GOLD analysis project Ga0182738, IMG submission 128876) | Enriched Miracle-Growth compost microbial communities from Emeryville, California, USA - eDNA 5th pass 30_C BE-Lig MG (version 2)... ... | reverse complement strand
CTATGTCGGCACCTCGCTGGTCATGGTCGCCGTATTCCAAGGGTGGGGGCTGGGACTGTTCGGCCGTTTCCATCGGGTCGAGCTGCTCGCGTTCGTGTTGGCGGGCTGGGTGGTGATGTTGCTCTGGTCAAAATGGTGGCTCGACCGTTTCCGCTACGGACCCCTCGAATGGCTCTGGCGCTGCCTCACATATGGCCGGCTGGTACCGCTTCCACGTTAGGGTCTTGCTACTGAGATTGATTCGCAGTAGATGATGGCGCACGAGGAACGTCGCCATGTACGTATGTATCTGCAACGCCATTCGGGAAACTGACCTGCGGGTAGCAGCTCGCTGCACCTCGGGAGATGCCGAGGCGGTGTACGAAGCGTTGGGCAAGCGCCCGAACTGCCGCCAGTGCCTTGAGGACGCGCACGACATTGTCCTTGAAGAGCGCGGAGAATCAGTCGCAATGGCAGTTGCGGCCTGACGCTGCGAAGCAGTCGCAAAACCGCGGAATTCCGCCATTTTTCGCCCAGCCTGCCTTGCCTTGAGCAGGCTGAAGGGGCATAGCCTCCGCTCACCGCAGCAGCTCGGAGGCCGCCATGAAGGGTGACGCGAAAGTCATCGAATTCCTCAACCAGGCGCTCACCAACGAGCTGACCGCGATCAACCAGTACTGGCTGCACTATCGCGTGCTGAAGAACTGGGGCGTCGAGCGACTCGCCGATTACGAGCGGCACGAATCGATTGACGAGATGAAGCACGCGGACACGCTCGCGGACCGCATCCTGTTCCTCGAAGGGCTGCCCAACTTCCAGGCGATCGGCCGGCTGAAAGTAGGCGAGACGGTCGAGGAAATCCTCAAGGCCGACCTCGCTCTCGAGCTCGAAGCAATCCCCTTGCTGCGTGACGCCATCCAGCATTGCGAGAGCGTGCGCGACTACGTGAGCCGCGAGATTTTCGAGCGCATCCTCGAAAGCGAGGAGGAGCATGTCGACTTCCTCGAAACCCAGTTCGAGAAGATTGCGCGCATGGGGCTGGAAAACTACGTCCAGCTCCAGTCGAGGCCTGCGGAAGAGGGCGACGACTAGGTTCTAGTCCCGGGGAGGGGAACGCTTGGACATCGAAGGTGAGATCGCCGCGCTCAAGGCGCGGCTCGAGGAAGTTGAGCGCCGCGCGCAGATCGCGGAAGACACGATCGCGGTCGCCAACCTCCAGCGGATCTATGGCTTCTACGTCGACAAGTTCCAGTGGGAGCAGGTCGCAGACCTGTTTGCCCGCGACGGCACGCTGGAGATCAACAGCCGAGGCAAGTTCATCGGTCACGAGCGGATTCGCGAATACATGCGCCACTTCGGTCCCCCGCCGCCCGAAGGGATGCTGATGAACCACATGCAGTTGCAGCCGGTGGTTCACGTCGCGGAAGACGGAATGACCGCGCAATGCCGCTGCCGGGCCCTGATCATCGTCGGCCGCATGGGCGGCGAGGCCCTGTGGGGCGAATGCATCTACGAGAACGAGTATGTGAAGGAAGACGGCGTCTGGAAGATCGCCGTGCTCAAGAGCTGGCAGGTGTTCTACACCCCGTTCGACAAGGGCTGGGCGGTCGAGGCCCTGCCGCTGCTGGGGGCCTTCGATGACCTGCCGCCAGACGAACTGACCGAGCCGTACCCGGTCTATCCCGAGCTGTTCGTGCCGCCCTATCACTACAGGAACCCGGTGAGCGGCCGGGAGTAGATTTCGAAAAATCGCCGCCGGATGTCACATCCTGCGGCGCTGCATCGTCTGGAGGTCGGAAACCAAAAGGAGGTCCGACCATGACAGCAAAATTCGATCCGTTCGCCGCCGCTCCCGCCGAAATGCGGGCGTGGATGACCGTCTCGCAGAAGATCGCCGCCAGCCTTGAGCCAAGCCTGATCGAGCTGGTGAAGATCCGCTCGTCCCAGATCAACCGCTGCGCCAACTGCATCAACATGCACACCGCCGAGGCGCGCAGGGCCGGTGAGACCGAGCAGCGCATCTACCTTCTCTCCGCCTGGCGCGAGGCGCCCTGCTACACCGAGCGGGAACGCGCGGCGCTCGCCTGGACGGACGAGCTGACCACGCTTTCGAACGGTTACCCGCAGCCGGAGGCCAGCGCGGCGCTTGGCACTCACTTTTCGGAAGACGAGCAGGTAAAACTCACACTCATGATCAACGTGATCAACGGGTGGAACCGGCTCGCCGTCGGCCTCGGCATGTGGAACGACGTGCCGGTCCCTGTCGAGAAGGCGGCATGACGAACGCGGGCGTGGCGGTGGACGCGGCGGACAGCTTCCGCCCGCTGCGCCCCCGCCTCACCCGCGTGGCCTATCGCATGCTCGGTTCGGTCACCGATGCCGAGGACGTGGTGCAGGAGGCCTTCATCCGCTGGATGCACACGGATCGCGCAGCCGTGCGCGAGCCGGAGGCCTTCCTGCGCCGCACCGTGACGCGCCTGTGCCTCGACGAACTCAAATCGGCCCGCCGCCGCAGGGAGACCTACACCGGTCAGTGGCTGCCCGAGCCGGTTCTGGAGGAAGAACCGGATGACGACGTCACCTTGCCCCTGATGCTGGCGCTCGAACGACTCTCACCGCTGGAGCGCGCGGCGTTCCTGCTCCACGACGTGTTCGGCATCGGCTTCGACGAAGTCGCGGCCACGCTCGACCGCGACCCGGCCGCCTGCCGGCAGCTTGCGGCAAGGGGGCGGGCGCATGTCCGGGAGACCCGGCCTCGCTTCAGGGTGGAAAAGGAACGCGGTCTTGCGCTGGCCGAGGCGTTCTTCACCGCCTCACGCAGCGGCGACATGTCAACGTTCGCAGGATTGCTCGCAGAGGATGTGAGCATGCACGCGGACGGGGGCGGCAAACGCTCAGCGGTGGGGCAACCGATCTTCGGGGCCGACGCGGTGGTGCGGGCGCACAAGGCGTTCTCCCTGCTGTTTCGCAAGCACGGCTCGCAACTGGTACGCAGCGGCTTCATCAACGGGCTGCCGGGCTTCGTCACCCGCGAGGGCGACGGCGAGCTTCAGACGACCGCGCTGGAGATCGAAGACGGGAAGATCACGGCGATCTACGTCATGCGCAATCCGGACAAGCTCCGGCACCTGCACTGACGGCGTCAGGTCTTGCTGTAGGGATTCTTCGGGCTGCGGAACGTTAGCCGCACCGGGACCGCGCCGAAACCAAGGTCGCGCCGGATGCCGTTCACGAGGTAGCGGCGGTAGCTTTCCGGCAGCTCGTCCAGTCGCGTGCCGAACACGACGAAGCTGGGCGGTCGGCTCTTGATCTGGGTGATGTAGCGCAGCTTGATCCGCTTGCCCTTGGGTGCGGGCGGCGGGTTGGCTTCCAGCGCGTCGTCGAACCAGCGGTTGAGCGCCGCGGTGGGCACGCGCCGGTTCCATGCCTCGCGCAGGTCGAACGCGGCGGCCAGCATCTGGTCCAGCCCCTTTCCGGTCCGCGCCGAGACGGCGACGAGGGGGACGCCCTTCACCTGCGCCAGCCCTTCGTCGAGCGCGGCGCGAATGCCGTTGAACAGCGCCGAAGCGCCCTCCGCGACGTCCCACTTGTTGATCGCGATCAGCAGGGCGCGGCCTTCGGTGAGAACCATGTCCGCGATCTTGAGGTCCTGCACTTCCAGCCCGCGCGTGGCGTCGAGCAGCAGCACGACCACTTCCGCGAAATTCACCGCGCGGCGCGCATCGGCGACGGACAGCCTCTCGAGCTTGTCGTCGACCTTGGCCTTCTTGCGCATCCCGGCGGTGTCGACCAGCCGCACCGGGCGCGTCTCGCCGCTCGCAGGATCGGTCCAGGCCCAGTCGATCGCGATCGCATCGCGGGTAATGCCCGCTTCTGGCCCGGTAAGGAGGCGATCCTCTCCGAGCAGCTTGTTGATCATCGTGGACTTGCCGGCATTCGGCCGCCCGACGACCGCGAGCTGGAGGGGGCCGCTGAGCTTGCCCTCATCGTCATCGCCGTCCTCGATCTCGGGCTCGGGCTGCTTGTCGTCGATCAGCGGCAGCAGCGCGTCGAACAGGTCGGCAACGCCTTCGCCATGTTCGGCAGAGAGCGGCACCGGTTCCCCGAGCCCTAGCTCGAAACTCTCGTATATCCCGCTTTCACCGGCGCGGCCTTCCGACTTGTTCGCCACCAGCACGACTGGGACTTCCTGCGTCCGCAGCCAGCTCGCGATCTCGCGATCGAGCGGGGTGAGCCCGGCGCGCGCGTCGATCACGAACAGCACGGCGTCGGCGCCCTTGGTCGAGACTTCGGTTTGCGCGCGCATCCGTCCGGGCAGGCTGTTCGGATCCTCGTCCTCCCAGCCGGCGGTGTCGACCACCGTGAAGTCCAGCCCGAGCAGGTGCGCTTCGCCGAAGCGCCTGTCACGGGTCACGCCCGGCTGGTCATCGACCAGGGCGAGCTTCTTGCCGACGAGCCGATTGAACAGCGTCGATTTGCCGACGTTGGGCCGACCAATGATGATCACCTGGGGGAGCATTCCGGCGCAGGTGGCCTCTTGTTGCCCGATTGGCAAGCTATCCGGCCAATCGCTAACGCGCCGTTAACCATAAATGGCAGGCGGAAACTAACGTTAACCCGGCAGGAATTTGCCGCATGGCCAGGTTTTTTCCGCTTTTCGCCGCGGCTTTCGTCGCCGTTTCAGCGCCGGCTGCGGCCAGCGCGGACGTCGATTTCAGCGAGGCGGTGTCGTCAGCCCAGGAGCTGCCGCCCTACCTGCAATGCGTGCCCTATGCGCGGGAGGTATCGGGCATCCAGATATTCGGTGACGCCTACACGTGGTGGGAGCAGGCTGAGGGCCGTTACAAGCGCGGTAACAAGCCCAAGGTCGGCGCTGTCATGGCCTTGCGCCCCTACGGCAACATGACACTCGGCCATGTGGCCGCGGTCAGCAAGGTGCTCGACAAGCGCACCGTCCTGCTTCGCCACGCCAATTGGTCGCCCATCGATGGACGCCGCGGCCAGATCGAGAACGACGTGCGGGCAGTCGACGTCTCACCGGACAACGACTGGAGCGAGGTCCGCGTCTGGTACGCCCCGCTGCAGGAACTCGGCACGACCGCGTGGCCGGTCGAGGGTTTCATCTACAACGATCGTGACCGTTCCGACCGCGTACTGACGGTTGCCTCGGAAACGCCGCGTGCGGCGCCCGCCCCCGCCAAGCCCAAGGTGCGGGAGGACATCGTCGCGAACATCATCGCGGCCAATTCCTGATCCCGCATTGCGGAAAAGAGCCGCCGGTTACTTCTTCGCGACCGGCGGGTTGTCTCCGAGATCCTCGTACCAGGCCTCGACCGGTCCGTTGAGCTTGAGGGTCAGCGGCTGGCCCTTGCGGTCCATCGTCTTGCCGGCCTGGACGCGCACCCAGCCTTCAGAAATGCAGTATTCCTCGATGTCGGTGCGCACACGGTCCTTGAACCGGATGCCGACACCGCGCTGCAGCTTCTCCGAATCGAAGTAGGGGCTGCGCGGATTGATCGCGAGTCGGTCGGGCGGAACGTCCGCGCCACTGGTCGGCTGCGGGGCCGCGTTCTCAGGAGTTTCTTCGCTCATGCCCGCGCCCTAGCGGGGCGCGCATGAAAATCAATCCGGAGCTGCCGGGGCCTCCCGCGGCTCCGGCGTCTCGATCGGCGAGGAATCGGGCTGGTCCGTATCGCCCTGGTCCGGCGTGATCTCGTCCGGTGCGGCGCCGGGGTTGTCGGCCGGTTCCTGCTGCGGCTGGATTTCGTCCGGAGAGCTGCCGGGGAAGTCGCTGTCGCCGTTGCGGTCGGGCTTGGTCGCGGCGTCGATCGCGCTTGCCGAACTGTTCACCACTGGCGGAGTCGCCGGTGGGACCATGCGCTGCTGGTAGTCGGGTGTCTGGGTGGTGCCGGTCATGGCAGAATACCTTTGCTGTTCCGCCCGTGGAAACGCCTGCATCCTGCCCATCGTTCCGTTCGGCAAATGTGTCTGCCGTTCCGCTTGCCCTTTTCGGCGCGGCCTTCTAAGGGCGCTTGCCTGTTTCGCAGGCGCTCGCCTGCTCGTCGGGCTGCGGGCGTGGCGGAACTGGTAGACGCGCTGGATTTAGGTTCCAGTATCGCAAGATGTGGGGGTTCGAGTCCCTTCGCCCGCACCAGTTTCTCCGCGCGGCTCCCGTGATTTTTGTTGAGAAGGCTTAGCTGAAGGCAATGCAGATCGTCGAAACAAGTAATGAGGGGCTCAAGCGCGCCTACACCGTCACGATCCCGGCGAAGGAGATCGATGCCCGGATCGAGGAAGAGGTGAAGAAGATCGCGCCGCAGGTGCGGATGCCCGGCTTCCGCCCCGGCAAGGTTCCTGCGAACCTCGTGAAGAAGATGCACGGCGAATCGCTGCATGCCGATGCCCTCAACGCCAAGGTGCGCGAATCGGTTGACCAGCTGGTCGCCGAGAAGAAGCTGCGCCCGGCGCTGCAGCCGAAGGTCGATCTCGGCACCGGTTACGAGCAGGGCAAGGATGCCGAGCTGACTGTCGAGCTGGAAGTTCTCCCCGAGATCGAAACCCCGTCGATCGAGGGCCTGAAGCTGGAGCGCATGGTAGCCCCGGTCACGGACGCCCAGGTGGACGAGGCGCTGAACAACCTCGCCAGCCGCCAGACGAGCTACAAGGACGCTCCGAAGACCAAGAAGGCCGACGAGGGCGACCAGCTCATCATCGACTTCGTCGGCACGCTCGATGGCGTCGAGTTCGACGGCGGCAAGGCCGAAGGCGCCGCGCTGGTGCTCGGTTCGGGCCAGTTCATCCCGGGCTTCGAAGACCAGCTCAAGGGCGTGAAGACGGGTGACGAGAAGGTCGTGAAGGTGACCTTCCCCGAGGATTACCCGGCCGAAAACCTCAAGGGCCAGGAAGCCGAGTTCGCAGTCACCGTGCAGCAGGTGAAGGTCCCGACCGAGACCAAGGCTGACGAGGAGTTCGCCAAGTCGCTGGGCCTCGAAGGCCTCGACAAGCTCAAGGAACTGCTCCGCGGCCAGCTGGAGCAGGAAACGAACAGCCTCACCCGCACGCAGATGAAGCGTCAGCTGCTCGACAAGCTCGCTGCGAACCACGACTTCGCGGTTCCGCCGACGATGGTCGAGGCCGAGTTCGAGCAGATCTGGCGCCAGCTCGTGAACGAGGCTTCGCGCGAGGAAGATGCGGAAGCTGCGCTCAAGCAGCTCGAGGACGAGAAGGACGAGTACCGCCGCATCGCCGAGCGCCGCGTGCGCCTTGGCCTGCTGCTGTCGGAAATCGGCCAGGCCAACAACGTCCAGATCTCCCCGCAGGAGATGAACATGCTGATCAACCAGGCGGCACAGCAGTACCGCCCGGAAGATCGCCAGCGGTTCGTCGAGTACGTCAGCCGTGACGCGATGGCGCAGGCCCAGATCCGCGCCCCGCTTTACGAGGACAAGGTCGTCGACTTCCTGTTCGAGAAGGCCGAAATCACCGAGCGTGAAGTGACCCGCGAGGAAATCGAGGCGGCGATCGAGGCGGAAGAGACCACCGAGGAAGCCAAGCCGGCGAAGAAGGCCGCGGCCAAGAAGGCTCCTGCCAAGAAGGACGCCGACGAAAAGCCGGCCAAGGCCGAGAAAGCCGAAAAGGCGCCGAAGGCTGAGAAGGCCGACAAGGCTGAAAAAGCCGAGAAGGCACCCGCCAAGAAGGCTGCTGCCAAGAAGCCCGACGACAAGCCGGCTGAGAAGGCTGAGAAGGCCGAGAAGAAGCCGGCCGCCAAGAAGGCACCCGCCAAGAAGAAGTAATGCGTTGCCGCCCCTCAGGGGGCGGCCGCTATTTCGCGGGGCGCGGGGATGACTCTGCCGCCCCGCGTCGACACGCGGCCTAGAACGTGCCCTTGACCGAGAGGGTGTAGATCAGGCCCACGCTTTCGTCGGCATCCTCATGGAACATGATGGGCGCCTCGTTGCGGTAGCCGTCATAGACGGTGCGGCGGACGATGTGCCGCCCGTCGGTGAGCCCGAACACGTCCTTGTTCTCGATGAAACCGTATGTGTAGGTCGGGCCCTCGTAGTCGAGCCCGACCTCGCGCAGGCGGAAATAGGGGTGCTAGTTGTAGCGCTCGAACCCCAGCCCCCAGGCCCAGCTGGAGCCGGGGATGTCGTGGCGCAGGTCCCCGTTGATGAAAGTATCGTTCCAGCCGCTGAACTGGCGTTTCTCACCCGTGATGGGATCGCGGATCGAGGGGAAGTCGAAGTTGGCGCGGAAGTCGAGCTTGGCGCCCTTCCAGCCGATCGGATCGAAGTTGAACGTGCTGGTCCAGTCGACGCCGTAGAGCCGCGCCCTGGCGATGTTGCCGCGCGCCTCCCACAGTTCGCCCGGTGCCTCGCCGGGGAATACGACCCAGTCGATGTAGTCCTCGTACCACTTGCCGTAGAGCTTGAGGGTGGTCGAACCCCACTTGCCGAGGTCCTTCTTGGCCTCGAGATCGGCCTCCCAGCTTTGCGGCGGCACGAGCTGGTTGTTGCCGGCGCTGCCGTTGCCGTTGTCGAGATCCACGCGGGCGAGGAAGTCCGAGAAGGAAAGCTGCCCGACAACGCGCGCGACCTTCAGCGAGACGTCGAACCCTTTCCGCGGCGTCCACGCGAGGTTGGCCGAGCCCTTGGGCCGCTGAAAGGTGCGGGTGAGCCCGTTGGGGCCGGTCTGCGAAAGCTTCGAATATTCCGCGCCTGCGCCGATTTGCAGGGCGAGGCTGCCGGAGAGCTGGCGATTGTGAGTCAGGATCGTTTCGTAGCGGTCCTCGGTGACGCCGCCCGTGCCGAAGGGGAAGGGCAGTTCCACGAACGTCCCTGCGCCGTCCAGGTCGAACAGGTGCGCCTTGCCGTTGTAGCGGTTGAAGGCGGCTTCCGCGGCAAACTGCCAATCCCCGCCGAGCATCTTCCATCTGTATTCGGCACGGCCGATGTGCTCGCCGCTTTCGGACTCGTTGGAGTAGCGGTTGCCGAACGCCCCGTCGCCGTTCTGCGGGGTGAGGATGAAGTCTTCGCGGTAGTTACTGTGTTTGTAGCGTTCGAGTCCGATAAGCTTGAGTCGCCCCGGGCCCAGCCCGAACTCGAAATCGCCGGCGATCTCGTACTCATAGGTCCGCTCGCGCGCATCGAAGTCGAGATGGCGGTCGTCGCCGTCGGTGCGCGTGCGCTCCTGGCCGTCGTGGAGGTTGCTGTACCCGCGCTGGTAGCTGGCATTGAAGTTGGCGACCGAGCTGCCCGGGCCGTCCCATTTCAGCGTGCCGGACACCTTGGGATAGTTGTTCATCGCCCAGAGGTGGGACTCGCGATGTTCGACCAGCTTGCCGTTGGCGTCGGTGATGTCGGTCGGCCCCTTGGTGGAGCCCGTGCCGCCGCCGTTGTTGAGCGCGAGCGTGTATTCGAGGTTGCCGGTGGTCCCGCCAACCGAGATGCTGCCGCCGATCCAGCGCGGATCGACATAGCCGGGGCGGAAGCGTGGCTCCCAGCTGAACCGGCCGGACATTCCGCCGCCCTCGGTCACGATATTTGCTACCTGTCCGGACAGCCCCGGTATCTTGAGCGAGGCGCCGTCGACGATCTCGATCCGCACCACCTTGGCGGCCGGGATCTTGGTCAGCCGGTCATCGATGGACTCCGATTTCAGCGCGATACGCTCGCCGTTGATCGTCACGTTGACGTTCGCCTGGCCCAGCCCGCGCAGATCATCGTCGCCGCCCTGGATTTTGAACCCAGGGACCTGGTTGATCATGTCGAGCGCGGTCTTGGGCGCGAAACGGGCGAAATCAGCGGGACGGAAGGTCGCGCCGCCCTCCACGCCGGGGGTCTCCGTCGCCACCGGTGGCGGCTTGTCACCGGCCGGTTCCTGCGCCGCGATGGGGGCGGCCGTTGCAAGAATGGCAAGCGCCGCGCCGGCCGCCGCCAACGATGCGGCCCTCCCCGTCAGGTCGATGACATTTGTTGTCATCCGGCTGTCTTACACGAGCAACACAGGAAGTTCGTTTCGCGTCGACGGAGGGCCGATGCCTGTCGACGAACGCCCGCTGTCCCGGGATTACACTCGCAGCCCCCTTGAACATCGCCGCGACACACGCGAGATAGGCCCCACGCAGTTCTAAGAGGGATTTCCATGATCGACCTGTTCGGTGGCGACGCTTACGGCGCGCAGGGCCAGTTTACCCGCGATCCGATCACCGGCGCGCTCGTGCCCGTGGTGGTCGAGAGCACCAGCCGCGGCGAGCGCAGCTTCGACATTTTCAGCCGCCTCCTGCGGGAGCGGATCGTGTTCGTGACCGGCCCGGTCGAGGACAACATGGCTTCGCTGATCGTGGCGCAGCTTCTGTTCCTCGAGAGCGAGAACCCGTCCAAGCCGATCAGCATGTACATCAACTCGCCGGGCGGCGTGGTGACTGCCGGCATGGCGATCCACGACACCATGCAGTACATCCGCCCGCAGGTTTCGACCGTTTGCGTCGGCCAGGCAGCGTCGATGGGCAGCTTCCTCCTCGCGGCCGGTGAGCCCGGCATGCGCATCGCGCTCCCGAATGCGCGGATCATGGTCCACCAGCCCTCTGGCGGTGCGCGCGGCATGGCCTCGGATATCGAGATCCAGGCCAAGGAAATCCTGCGCATCCGCAAGCGGATGAACGACCTCTACGTGAAGTACACGGGCCAGAGCCTGACCGACATCGAGAAGGCGCTCGACCGCGACACGTTTCTCGAGGCGGATGAAGCGCTGAAGTTCGGCCTTGTGGACAAGGTTTTCGAGACCCGGCCGGATACCGATGATTCCGGTGACAAGGACGGCAGCGGCGGCGCCCCTGAGTAATTTCCGCCAGCCCATTAACCGTTGCGACAGCGATGGTAGGCTAGTTCAAAAGCGGGTGTAGCATTTTGGCAACCGTGCATCTTCACGCTGGATCAAGGCGTGGGTTGTAGGGTTGACGAGATTGCTATTGCATGATGCCTCCCTAGATTGGTCGGAGAGAATCTCCGGCCTAAGCGTTGCGGCTGGGGAGCCAGGACGAAAGAATGACCAAGTTGAGCGGATCCGATTCTAAGAGCACCCTCTACTGCAGCTTCTGCGGTAAGTCGCAGCATGAGGTGAGGAAGCTCATCGCCGGCCCGACCGTTTTCATCTGCGATGAATGCGTCGAGCTGTGCAACGACATCATCCGCGAAGAGACCAAGGGCGGCATTGGCGCGAAGAAGGACGGCGGAGTTCCGACCCCGCAGGAAATCTTCGACACGCTCAATGACTACGTGATCGGGCAGGACCGTGCGAAGCGCGTGCTCTCGGTCGCCGTGCACAATCACTACAAGCGCCTGAAGCACAGCGGCAAGGCTGGCGAGGTCGAACTCGCCAAGTCGAACATCCTGCTGATCGGCCCGACCGGCAGCGGCAAGACGCTGCTGGCGCAGACGCTCGCGCGCACCTTCGACGTGCCGTTCACGATGGCCGACGCCACCACGCTGACCGAAGCGGGCTACGTGGGTGAGGATGTCGAGAACATCATCCTCAAGCTGCTGCAGGCGTCCGACTACAACGTCGACAAGGCGCAGCAGGGCATCGTCTACATCGACGAGATCGACAAGATCACGCGCAAGGCGGAGAATCCGTCGATCACCCGCGATGTTTCGGGTGAGGGCGTGCAGCAGGCGCTCCTGAAGCTGATGGAAGGCACCACTGCCTCCGTCCCGCCGCAGGGCGGCCGCAAGCATCCGCAGCAGGAATTCCTGCAGGTCGACACGACGAACATCCTGTTCATCTGTGGCGGCGCGTTCGCGGGCCTCGAGAAGATCATTGCCGACCGCCTGCAGAAGCGTTCGATCGGCTTCGGCGCGCACGTCGCCGATCCGGACAAGCGCCGCGTGGGCGAGTTGCTCGAAAAGAGCGAGCCGGAAGACCTGCTCAAGTTCGGCCTGATCCCTGAGTTCGTCGGCCGCCTGCCGGTGATTGCCACGCTGCGCGACCTCGATGTCGAGGCGCTGGTGGAGATCCTCAGGGAGCCGAAGAACGCGCTGGTGAAGCAGTACCAGAAGCTGTTCGAGCTCGAGGACGTGGAGCTGACCTTCACCGACGACGCGCTCAAGGCGATCGCCGAGCGGGCAATCACCCGCAAGACCGGCGCCCGCGGCCTGCGCTCGATCGTGGAAGGACTCCTGCTCGACACGATGTTCGACCTGCCGAGCATGGATGGCGTAACCGAGGTCGTCGTCGACAAGGACGTCGTCGAAGGCCGCAAGGAACCGGTCCGCGTCGTCTCCAGCGAAGGCAAGAAGAAGGAAGCTGCGGCCTGACAAGGGCCGCCGTTCCAGTCCACTACTCAGACCTGCCCGCGCTCTTCTTCGCAACGAGGGCCAGCAATCGCTCCCACTTGTCGGGGGCGAGCAGTTCCTGTGGTTTGTAGGTTGTCTCGAATGCCGGGATGCCCTCGGGCAACGGAACCCAGGGCATCTTGCTCGCCGTGTAGATCACCGCGTCGGGCCGCCATGCGTCGGGATCGTCGAGCGTCCCCACCCTCAGGCCCGCGCCGAGTTGGCCGAGGCGCGGGTAGTGGCTCCACAGGGCGGTGCCGCATTCGGTGCAGCGACGGATCACCTGCTGGCCTCCGCTCCCGGATGTGACCGCGTGGTCGCGCAACTCCCCTTGCAGCAGCGTGATGCGCTCGCTTTCGATGAAGGCGTTGACCACCGAGGTTGAGCCGGTTTGGTGCTGGCACAGCCGGCAATGGCAGTTGTTGACGAAAATCGGGTCGCCTTCGATGCGGTAGCGCACAGCCCCGCAGCCGCATCCGCCCTCGCGCACGATATCACTCATTCACGCCTCCCTGACTGCTCGCGATGGCCTCCAGCTGTCCGCGCAGGCGGCAAATGTCGATCTCGAGGTTGGTCACGTCCGGCAGCGTTTCCATGAGCTGCAGCGCCTGCGCCGCGTGGTCGCGCGCTTCGTCCGCTCGCCCCGCCATGTCGTAGATCAGCGCCTTTGCCGCGTGCACCTGCGGGTCGGGGCCGAACAGGGTGTCGTCGGGCATCGCATCGGCGATCGCCAACGCAGCCGGCAACCTTTCGGTGCGCGAGAAGACGCCGACGAGGAACAGGTAGTCGGCGGGCTGGACGGCTATGAGGTTGGGCTGTTTCGCCTGCCGCTCCAGCGCCGCCTCGTAAGTGGTCAACGCGCCGTCGATGTCTCCCAGCGCGAGGTTCGCCAGTGCAAGAAAGGTCAGCGCGCGCGGCGTCTCGAGCGGATCGTCGAGCGCCACTGCCCGGGTCAGCAGTTCGCGCGCTACGTCGGGGTGCCTGGGGATCAGCGCGTGTCCCTGCAGTGAGAGGTTCTGCGCCTTCTGGTGCCTCGACCGGGCCAGCCGCTTCTCGAAATCGGCGGCGATTTCGTCATTCCACTCGGTGTTGCGATACCACTCGCTCATTCGTGCGCATGGCCGAGATGGCAGTCCTGCGCTCCCATCTCGATCTGGATGGTCGCGTGCTCGATGCTGAAGCGGTACTCAAGCTCGTGAGCGATGTCGTGCAGGAACGCGTCGCCGGGATGGCCGTCGGGCATCACGAGGTGGGCGGTGAAGGCCGTCTCGGTCGTGCTCATCGGCCAGATGTGCAAGTCGTGGACACCCGTGACGCCCGGCAGGCCGGACAGCCATGCGCGAACGCCCGCTTCGTCGATCTTCTCCGGCACGGCGAGAAGGCCCATCTTCACGCTGTCCTTGAGCAGACCCCACGTGCCCCAAGCGATCACTGCGACGATCACGAGGCTGGTGACGGGATCGATCCAGACCTTGCCGGTGAGCAGGATCAGGATGCCCGCGATGACCACGCCCACGGAAACGAGCGCGTCCGCCGCCATGTGCAGGAATGCCCCCTGGATGTTCAGGTCGTCGTGACGGCCGCGAAGGAACATCAGCGCAGTGGCCGTATTGATCACAATCCCCACGCCCGCGACCCAGATCATGGTTTCGCCCACGACCGGCGCAGGCTCGAACATGCGGTGGATGGTCTCGAACAGGATCGCCCCGATGGCCACGAGCAGCAGCCCGGCATTGGCAAGGGCGGCGAGGATCGAGCTGGCCTTGTAGCCATAAGTGAAGCGGGAGCTGGCCGGCCGGGCGGCCATGATGCTCGCACCCCATGCAATCACCAGCGCCAGCACGTCCGACAGGTTGTGGCCGGCATCGGCGACCAGCGCCATCGAGCCGGAGAAGATGCCGAACGCTGCCTCGACGATGACGAAGGCGGTGTTGAGCACGATGCCGATGGCGAACGCGCGGCCGTGGCTCACCGGCCCGTGCGAATGGCCGTGCCCATGTGAATGCCCGTGGTGATGGGATTGGCCGGCGCTCATCGGATCATTCGTAAACGCACGAATCCAATCCGTCACGCCGCACCACGCCGATCCGGGCGGCGATGGTGTTGCCGTAGCGGCGGGTGAAGCCGGTGGGGTTCACCACAGATCGCGCCTTGGGCAGGGGCAGGGCGGCGGCCATGCGCGCGGCCTCTATGGCGGAGAGACGCGCGGCGGAGTGTTTGTAGTAACGCTGGGCGCCCGCCTCGACGCCGTAAGTGCCGATGCCGGTCTCGGCGACGTTGAGGTAGACCTCCATGATCCGCCGCTTGCCCCAGATGTTCTCGATCAGGAACGTGAACCAGGCTTCCAGGCCCTTGCGGATGAAGCCGCCGCCTTGCCAGAGGAACACGTTCTTCGCGGTCTGCTGGCTGATGGTGGAGCCGCCGCGGATGACACCCTTGCCGCCGGCAAGGACCTTCGCATTGCGCTCGATCGCCTTCTCGATCGCTTCCTTGTCAAAGCCGTTGTGGCTGCAGAACTTCCCGTCTTCCGCCGCGATCACCGCGCGCACCATGTTGCGGTCGATGCGGCTGAGCGGTTCCCAGTCCTTGGTCATGCCGTTCTCGTCCATCAGCATGGTCGCGGTCATCGGCACGGGCAGGAAGCGGAAGATCGCCACCAGCATGAGGCTGAGGGCGACAAAGCCGAGCAGGATTTTGACGAGAAGCCTGAGCGCGAAAAGCATGGAGGGGAGTTAGCGAAACAGGCCGCCCATTAAAACGACCTATCCCTGGTTACGCGCATCGAATTCGGCGCGGGCGGCCTCGATCCGGGCGATGTTGTTTTCCGCCCATGTCCATACCCCGCAGAATGCCTCGCCCAGCTCGTGGCCGAGGCTGGTCAGCTCGTACTCCACGCGGGGTGGAACCTCGGGATAGCACGTGCGCGTCACCAGCCCTTCGCGTTCCATCTGGCGCAGGGTCTGGGTGAGCATCTTCTGGCTGATCCCCGGTACTGCCCGGCCAAGGTCGCTGAATCGCCGGGGGCCCGCTTCCTCGAGGGCCTCCAGCACCAGCAGCGTCCACTTGTCGGCGACGCGGGCGATCGTTTCGTTCACCAGTTCGTCGATTTTCGGATCGGCGTGATAGCTCGTATGCGCGGATTCCTGCATTTGTCACCTTTGGGTAAGTACCGCACAAAATGGTGCCTACTTTCCAATAGAGAGTTATGGACTAAATGGAGGGTCCAGCCAAGAAGGAAGGACTCATGAAAGCTTCAGCCAACACCATCCTTGTTACCGGCGGCGGCGGCGGCATCGGCCGCGAGCTGGCGCGCAGGTGGCACGACCTCGGAAACACCGTGATCGTCGCGGGCCGCAACCGCGCTTCCCTTGAGGAAACCGCCGCGGGCCATGCGAACATCCACGCGATGACACTCAACGTTACCGATCCGGCGGACATCGCCCGGTTCGCGAAGGAACTGGTCGCCGCGCACCCGACGCTCAATGTCGTGGTCAACAACGCGGGGATCATGCGGAACGAGGATATCACGTCCGCCCGCGACCTGACCGTCGCGGAAGAGATGATCGTCACCAACGTCCTTGGGCCGATCCGCCTCACCGACGCGCTGGTCGACCACCTGAAAGGCCAGTCCGACGCCGTCGTGATCAACGTCAGTTCGGGTCTCGCATTCGTGCCGCTGGTTCGCGCGCCGACCTATTCGGCGACCAAGGCGGCGGTTCACAGCTACTCGGTGGCGTTGCGGGCCGCGCTCGCGGGCAAGGTGGAGGTGATCGAGATCATCCCGCCCGCCGTACGGACCGAGCTTACGCCCGGCCAGTCGGACCGCGAGGATTACCTGCCGCTCGATACCTATATCGACCAGGTCATGGCGCAGTTCGAGACCGGCGCGCCGCCCGCCGAAGTGTCGGTGCCCAACACGCTGTTCCTGCGCAACGCGGAGATCGAAGGGCGCTTTGAAGAGACGCTGCAGATCGTAAGCGCGATCTGATCCGCAGGCATGAAAAAAAGGGGCGCGGGAGTCGATTCCCGCGCCCCTCTTTTTGTCTTCGACGCCTGGGCCCTTAGGCCGCGACCGGAGCCGGCAGCAGGCGTTCTTCGGCAATGCGCTGCATCGCCTTCTGGAGCTTCTCGAACGCCCGCACCTCGATCTGGCGGATGCGCTCGCGGCTGACGTCGTACTGCTGCGAAAGCTCCTCGAGCGTCTGCGGATTGTCGGTCAGGCGACGCTCCTCAAGAATGTGCTTCTCGCGCTCATTGAGGCTTTCGAGTGCTTCGGTCAGCATCTCGTGGCGAACACGCGCTTCCTCGGCTTCGGCCGTCACGGTGTCCTGCAGGGGACGATCGTCGGCCAGCCAGTCCTGCCATTCGCCGGAGCCTTCCTCGCCATTGCGCATGCTGACGTTCAGCGATCCGTCGCCGCCCATCATCATCCGGCGGTTCATGTTGACGACTTCCTGCTCCGGCACGCCGAGATCCTTGGCGATCTTGGCGACGTCCTCCGGATGGAGGTCGGCGTCGTCGTAGGCTTCCAGTTCCTTCTTCATCCGCCGCAGGTTGAAGAACAGCTTCTTCTGCGCCGCGGTGGTGCCCATCTTCACGAGGCTCCACGAGCGGAGGATGAATTCCTGGATCGAGGCCTTGATCCACCACATCGCGTAAGTCGCGAGGCGGAAGCCGCGATCGGGATCGAACTTCTTGACGCCCTGCATCAGGCCGACGTTGCCCTCGGAGATGAGGTCGCTCACCGGCAGGCCGTAGCCGCGGTAGCCCATGGCGATCTTGGCCACGAGGCGCAGGTGGCTGGTCACCAGCTGTGCGGCGGCATCCGGATCTTCATGTTCCGCATAGCGCTTGGCGAGCATGTATTCCTGCTCAGCCGTAAGCACGGGGAATTTCTTGATTTCGGCGAGATAGCGGTTGAGGCTCTGCTCTCCGCCAAGGGCCGGCACACTCAGTGCTTTGGATGTAGTAGTCACTTCCCGAACCTTCCTTTCGTCAACCGCGGTGGCGAACCCCGAAAGGGCGCCCGCCGGTACGGCCACGGACTTGATCCACTCTTTAGCACAATTTCCTATCGAGCGGTATGTATTTCATCGATCTCAATGACCGGCTTGGTCGATCAGTTCCTCCATGTCTGGGGGCACGTCGCTGCTGAAACGCAGTTCGTCGCCCGTAAGTGGGTGGATGAAGCCCAGCACCGCCGCATGAAGCGCCTGCCGCGAAAAATTGAGCGATTTCAATAATCCGCGCAGTGGTGCCGGTGTTTTCCCATAAACGGGATCTCCTAATAGCGGGTGACCGATTGACGCCATGTGAACCCGCACCTGGTGGGTGCGGCCGGTTTCGAGGCGGCACTCCATCAGCGCACAATTGTCCAGCGTTCTCAACGTCCTGTAATGTGTGACCGCGTGCTTCCCGCGGCTCGACGAATCCGGCAGGACAGCCATCTTCTTGCGGTTGTGATCCGATCGGCCGATTCGCGCCGAAACGGTCCCTTCAGCCGGCCTCGGATGGCCGCCGACCACCGCGCGATAAACCCGCTCTATCGAGTGGTCGGCAAATTGTTTCGCCAGACCTTCGTGCGCTGCATCGCTCTTGGCCACCACCAGCAGGCCCGAGGTGTCCTTGTCGATTCGGTGGACGATTCCCGGCCGCGCGACGCCGCCGATGCCCGAGAGCTTGCCCCGGCAATGATGGAGCAGGGCGTTCACCAGTGTTCCATCGGGGTTCCCTGCCGCCGGGTGAACGACGAGACCGGCGGGCTTGTCGACCACGACCAGGTGTTCGTCCTCGTACGGGATAACCAGTGGGATATCCTGTGGAGAAGCCTGTGCATCCACCGGGGGCGGCAGGTGGATCGAAAAGCTCGTGCCCGCCGCGATCTTGCCCGAAGGCTGCCCGGCAGGCGCTCCGCCGACTTCCACCAGCCCTTGCGCCATCAGGGCCTTCACCCGCTCACGCGACAAGCCGCTGGCCTCGGCAAGGACCTTGTCCAGCCGTCCGCCCTCGGCAGCAATTCCGGAGATGACTTCGTAGGCCCCCACGAAGGCGATATGGGAATGAGAAATTACGATTCCAAGACCGTTTTGGGCATTCAGGATTCCCCGAAAAGCCGGTTCTCGCTTTTCCGGAAATGGGGTTATCAATCTCCCCGTGCCACTCCAGATCGCCCGGTCCGCTTACGAGAAATTGCTCGCCGAAGCCGCGCGCGCCCATCCCGCCGAATGCTGCGGCATCCTCCTTGGACATGGGCTTCGGATCGAAGTCGCGAAACCCGCAGCCAACGTCCACCCGGACCCGCACGGTCATTTCGAGATAGACCCCCAGGCGCTGGTCGATGCTCATCGGGCGGCCCGGTCCGGCGGGCCGGAAGTACTCGGCTACTATCACTCGCACCCAACCGGCATCGCAGCGCCTTCGGCCACCGACAGGGCGCAGGCTTCAGGCGACGGGCGTGTCTGGGCGATCGTGGGCAAGGGCGATGTGACGTTCTGGCGCGACGACGAAGACGGCTTGGTGGCGCTTTCCTACG
>Ga0182738_1003221_pt1 | contig 18845 bp, 19 predicted proteins | sample eDN5th30CBELigMG_FD_128876 | JGI IMG/M metagenome (GOLD analysis project Ga0182738, IMG submission 128876) | Enriched Miracle-Growth compost microbial communities from Emeryville, California, USA - eDNA 5th pass 30_C BE-Lig MG (version 2)... ... | reverse complement strand
AGCACGTTGGTCGGCTTGTCCTTCTTGCGATCCCGCCTGTTGAGGACACGGACGCGCCGGTCGTCCGCCAGCGCGACGGCCAGCGAGCGGACTCGCGCGCCCAGCGCCGCGCGCGCGGCCTTGCGCACCAGCCGCTCGACGCCGGGCAGGGCTTTCGCCCATGCCGCGTCGAGCAGGACGACGTCAACCTTTGATCTTCCTGTCGCGCGCGTCATAGGCCTCGACGATGCGGGTCACCAGGTCGTGGCGCACCACGTCCTTCGAGGTCAGCCGCACGAATCGGATGCCGTCGATCCTGCCCAGCGTGTCGACCGCATCGTTGAGACCGGATTTCTGGCCGCCGGGCAGATCGGTCTGGCTGGGATCGCCCGTCACGATCATGCGCGAGCCTTCCCCCAGCCGCGTCAGGAACATGCGCATCTGCATCGGCGTGGTGTTCTGCGCCTCGTCGAGGATGACGTAGCAGTGCGACAGGGTGCGGCCGCGCATGAAGGCGAGCGGCGCGATCTCGATGTCGCCGGCTTCCATGCGCTTGGCGATCAGCTCGGCCGGCAGCATGTCGTGCAGCGCGTCGTAGAGCGGCCGCAGATAGGGATCGATCTTCTCGCGCATGTCGCCGGGCAGGAAGCCCAGCCGCTCGCCGGCCTCGACCGCGGGCCGCGACAGGACGATGCGCTCGACCTTCCCGGCCAGCAGCAGCGACACGCCCATGGCGACGGCGAGATAGGTCTTGCCGCTGCCCGCGGGGCCCAGCGCGAACACCATGTCGCGCTCGCGCAGCGCCTCGAGATACTCGCGTTGACCGGGCGAGCGTGCGTTGACGATGCGCTTGCGGGTGCGGATGCCCTCCTCGCCGCCCGGGGCGCCGGAGCGCGCGAAGCGGATCGCGGCATCGACATCGGCCATCTCGACCGTGAGGCCGCGCTTCAGCCGCTCGTAGAGGCTGGTCAGTGCCTTGTGGGCAGCGGCGACGTCGTCGGATTCGCCGGTGATCTCGACCTGGTTGGCGCGGGCACGCAGCTGCACTTCGGCGAGCTGCTCGACGCGGGCGAGATTGCGATCATGGACGCCGTAGAGCTCGACCAGCACCGTATTGTCGTCGAACGCGACGCGGCGGGTGACGCTCACGCAGCGGCCTCCCAGGCGCCGGCGACGATCTCGCCGGCCAGGCTGTTGGCGTGACCCTCGACGATCCGAGCCTCGACGATATGGCCGATCAGCCGCGGATTGCCCTCGGCATGGAGGGATTGCAGCCACGGCGTCTTGCCGATCAGCTGGCCGGGCTTGCGGCCGGGCTCGGCGAACAGGACCGGCACGGTCTGGCCGGCCTTCGACTCGTTGAAAGCCCGCGCCTGCTGGCCGAGCAGTGCCTGCAAGGCCGAGAGCCGGGCCGACTTCACCGCCTCGGGGACCTGCTCGCCCATGGCCGCGCCCGGCGTACCCGGACGGCGGCTGTACTTGAAGGAGAAAGCCGACGCGAAGCCGACCTGCCCGACCAGCCGCATCGTGTCGTCGAAATCCGCGTCGCTCTCGCCCGGGAAGCCGACGATGAAGTCGGACGACAAGGCGAGGTCCGGCCGCGCCGCGCGCAGGCGATCGACGAGGCCGAGAAAAAGGTCCCGGCCGTGCTGGCGATTCATCGCCGCGAGGACGCGGTCCGAGCCCGACTGCACCGGCAGGTGCAGGTAAGGCATGAGCTGCGGCACCTCGCCGTGCACGGCGATGAGATCGTCGTCCATGTCGCGCGGATGCGAGGTCGTGTAGCGGATGCGGGCGATGCCGTCGATTTCCGCCAGGGCGCGGATCAGGCGGGCGAGCGACCACGTCGAACCATCCCCATTGGAACTCGAGGGGGCCTCGCCATGATAGGCGTTGACGTTCTGGCCGAGCAGCGTGATCTCGATCGCGCCCGCATCGACGAGCTGGCGCGCCTCGGCCAGCACCCTGGCGGCCGGTCGCGAATATTCGGCGCCGCGCGTATAGGGCACGACGCAGAAGGTGCAGAACTTGTCGCACCCTTCCTGGATCGACAGGAAGGCCGAGCCCGCGCGCACGCCCAGCGGCGCCGGCAGGTGGTCGAACTTGCTCTCCACCGGGAACTCGGTGTCGAGCACGCCGGCCCCCGGCAGCCGCTTGCCGGCCTTCAGGATCGCCGCCTTGCGCTCGGCCTCGGCCAGCAGTTGCGGCAGACGATGGTAGGCCTGCGGGCCGACCACGATGTCGACTGCCGGCTGGCGGCGGGAAATCTCCGCGCCTTCGGCCTGGGCGACGCAGCCGGCCACGGCAATGGTGAGGTCCCGCCCTTCACCCCGGCGCTCGACCTTGAGGTCGCGCATGCGGCCGAGCTCGGAATAGACCTTTTCCGACGCATGCTCGCGGATATGGCAGGTGTTCAGCACGACCAGGTCGGCCTGCTCCGGCGTCGTGGCCAGGGCATAGCCGAGCGGCCGCAGGACGTCGGCCATGCGGTCGGAGTCGTAGACGTTCATCTGGCAGCCATAGGTGCGGATGAACACGTGCTTGCGCTTCCCGTCGGTGCGCACGAGGGCCTTCTCGATCGGTTGCCGGAATGGGCGCGGTTCTAGCAAATCAGGCCAGCCGGGGCAAAAGCTCGTGACGGCCGGAATTGGCCGCCTGGACACCGAGCGACACCTGCCTGAAGCAGAATTCGGCGAGCTTCTTGCGGTCGCCCAGCTGGTCGATGTCGATCGGCGGGAAGAAAGTCACCACCGCCTCGGTCTCGCCCAGGCACACCATCTGCCAGAGGTGCGGCACCAGGTCGAGATCGCCGAACCAGGCGAACAGCGGCCGCCAGTAGCGGCCGAGCGGAATGCCGTCGAGGCGCGTGTAGGAGATCGCCACCGGCTGGACCACGATCGGCCGCTCGCCGCGGCGCAGCTGAGCCACGCCGAACAGCGCGGTGCGGAAGGGAAGCACGCGGGTGCCGTCGCTGCTGGTGCCCTCGGGGAACAGCAGCAGGTTGTCGCCGGTGTTCAGCCGCCGCATCATCTCGTCGCGGCTGGCGCTCGTCTTGCCCGAGCTGCGCTCGATGAAGATCGTGCGCTGCGCCTTGGCGAGGGTCGAGAAGAACGGCCAGGTCGCGACCTCGGCCTTGGCGACGAAGCTGCCTGGTACCAGCCCGCCCAGCACCTCGATATCGAGATAGGAGACGTGGTTGCAGACGAACAGGGTCGGCGTCACGTCAGAGCGCGTGCCGCGCACCTGCACCCTGATGCCGAGCAGGAAGCAGACGGTGCGATGATACATCACCGGCATCCAGCGCATGATCGGCCGGATGCGCATCGCCATCGCGAGCAGATAGGGGGGCAGCAGGACGAGCGTCAGCACGACGTAGCTGAACAGCCGGAACGCCCCGCGCAAAGGAGATCCGATCCACATCGAGGCGGAGCGTCTCAATCCTTCTCGTTCACGCCGCGCTCGTAGTGCCGCATGTATTTCTCGGTCACGAGCTCGGTCTTGACGATGATGAAGACGTCGGTCGAGTTGAATTCGGAATCGATCACCGCGCCGTCGCCGACATAGCCGCCGAGCCGCAGGTATCCCTTGATCAGGGGCGAGACACGGGCCAATGCCTTGCGCGGCTCGTAGCTGCCGGGCTCCAGCATATCCATCTTCACGTAGCGCTCGGGCAGCGCGCGCACGCGCAGCTCGGGCGGCGCGAGATGATGATGATAAAGATAGGACAATGCCTGGGCATGCTGGCTCGGATCGGTGCCCGGCGTGCTGGGGCAGCCGAACATGATCTGGATGTTGTAGTGATGGGCGTAGAGCGCGATGCCGCGCCAAAGCATCTGCATGGTCGCGGTGTTGCGCGCATCCTTGGCGATGCACGAGCGGCCGAGTTCCAGCACCTCGCCAGGATACTCAATGATCTTGGTGATGTCGTACTCGGCAGCCGAATAGAACCGGCCCATCTTCGCCGCCGCCGAACGGCGGATCAGGCGGTAGGTGCCGACGATGCCCTCGGGCCCCTCGCCGCGGCGGCGGTCGAGCACCAGCAGGTGATCGCACACCTCGTCGAACGGGTCGAAGTCGCGTTGCTGCGCCGCCATCTCGGGCGACGGATTGGCGGCCATCTCCTCGTAGAAGATACGATAACGCAGCACCTGCGCCGCTTCGATCTCGGCAGCGGTCTGCGCCAGGCGCACTTCGAAATCGCCGGCAACGACCTTGACGATCTCCCGATTGGATATGGGAGGTCCAAGGAGCTCGGCTTCACTGTCAGCACGGTCAATGCGCATGAATTATCCGCAAGGGGGCCGCCCCGATCATCCGGCCATTATCGGGGTGGCAAGAAGCTCGTCCACTCATTTTTGCCGGTCGGATTTCCCGTCCAGAGGCACGCCGTACAGTTCGAGACGATGGCCGACCAGCCGATATCCAGCCTTCTCGGCGATTCGCCGCTGCAGGTCCTCGATCTCGTCGTTGTGGAACTCGACGACTTTCCCCGTCTGGATATCGATCAGGTGATCGTGGTGCTCGTTGGGGGTTTCTTCGTAGCGGGCGCGACCGTCGCCGAAATCATGCTTGGCGAGGATGCCCGCCTCCTCGAACAGCCGCACGGTCCGGTAGACCGTGGCGATCGAAATGTTGGGATCGGCCGCGGTCGCCCGCTTGTGCAGCGCCTCGACATCGGGATGGTCGGACGATTCGGACAGCACACGTGCAATGACGCGCCGCTGCTCGGTCATCTTGAGGCCGCGTTCGGCGCAAAGCGCCTCGAGCTTGGATTTCTGATCAGCCATCTTCGAGGAGCCTACACCGGAGCGCGGGCGCGGTATAGTTGAAGCCATGTCCGTCCCCTCCGATCAGACGATCGACATCACCGGCGAAGTCTGCCCCATGACCTTCGTGCGCACCAAGCTCAGGCTCGAGCGCATGCAGCCGGGCGAGGTGCTCCACGTCCGTCTGCACGGCGACGAGCCATTGCGCAACGTTCCGCGGGCGGCGCGGGACGAGGGACACATCATTTTGGGGATCGTACCGGCAGGTAATGACCATATCGTGACTATCCGCCGGCAATGAGCGTGAGACGCAGGACGAGTGCATCGACCCGGCGGGCATGGCGCCGGTAGTAGTCCGGGCGGCGACCGACCTCGATGAAGCCTGCCTGTGCATAAAGTGAACGGGCCGATGCGTTGTCGACGCCGACTTCGAGGAAGAGGTTTTGCGCCCCGCCGCGCCGTGCCTGCCCGACGACAGCCGCGAGCAGGGCACGGCCGAGGCCGCGGCGCCGACGGTCGGGCTGCACGGCAATGGTCAGCAGCTCGGCTTCGTCGGCGGCCGTTCGCCACAAGGCAAAGCCATCCTTGCGTCCCTCGACCTCGACGAGCAGACCGCCGACGCCGGGCGAGGCCAGCAGCCCGGCGATCTCCCGGCACGTCCACGGCCGTTCGCCGAGAGGCCCGAAGGCCTCGCGATGAAGCGCGGCGGCGCGATCGAGATCGAGCGCTCCGAGCGGCCGGACCACGACGTCGTTCATTTCATTCGACGGTACGGCGCGTGCCATCCGGCGAGGTGACGTTGACGCCGCGCAGATAGAGCGGCCTCGGCAAGCCCTCGAGGTGGTTGCGATTGCGCCAGCCTTCGACGCCGTCGACGCGTGCCAGCCGGACGAGCATCCGGGGATCGGGCAGAGCCGGTTGCGCGACCGCGTCGGCGAGGAGCGGAGCGAGCGCCTCGGCCTGCGGGCCGACGATCCTGCAGGGCCGTCCCGCCAGCCGCTCCGCAAGCGCTTCGGTCGAGGCGAGGAACGGCGCGCCCTCGCCTGCGGCAAATGCGCAGAACCAGTCGCCGAGATGGGTGTCGATGGCGGCGACGGCGAGACGGCCGTCGGGCACGGCCGCCGCCAGCAGGGCGGCCGTCGTCGTGAGCCCGGCCAGCGGAACGCCCAGCGCCACGGCGAGCCCGCGCGCCGCCGCAAGGCCCACGCGCACGCCGGTGAAGCTGCCGGGCCCGACGGTGACGGCGATCATCGACAGCGTGCGGCGGTCGACACCGGCCTGCCGCAGCACGGCGGCGATCGCCGGCAGCAACGTCGCCGCCTGGCCGCGCCCTTCCTCGCGATGATGCGCAAGGCAGACGTCGTCGCGCACGACGGCGACGCTGAGGCCGCTGACGGCGCAGTCGAAGGCCAGGATCGTCATCCGCTGGCGCTCCCCGGAACGGCTGGGCATTGTTCGGTCATGAAATTCGACCTGGTTGAGATCGTCCCGCCCGACTTCGATGTCGACGTGACCCTGGCTTACGCGACCGGGGCCAATCTAACGGGGCTGCCGGTCTACCGGAATGCCGAATGCTGGCTGCGGCGCGAGGCGGCCGAGGCGCTGGCGGCGGCGATCGCCCTCGCCCGGCCGCTCGGCCTGCGCTTCAGGATCTTCGACGCGCTGCGCCCGGTCGAGGCACAGTGGAAGCTGTGGAACCACACGCCCGATCCCGAGTTCCTCGCCGACCCGCGGCGAGGCTCGCCGCATTCGCGCGGCGTGGCGGTCGATCTCACCCTGCTCGACGGCGAGGGATGCGAGCTCGACATGGGCACCGCCTTCGATGCCTTCACGCCGCTGTCGCATCACGCCCGTACCGATATCCCGGCGGAAGCGCAGCGCAACCGGCTGCTGCTGATGGGCCTGATGACCGCGGCCGGATGGGATTTCTATCGCAACGAATGGTGGCACTATCAGCTGTTCGAGGCTCGCCGCTTTCCACTGATCGGCAACGCCGAGCTGCCGCGGCCGATGATGTGAGAAAGTCCGCCTCGCCTTTTCGGGCGGGGTGCTCGCAATGGCCTTGCCGGGACGGCGACGGACCTTCAGAAGCTCGACAGCCTGGCCTTGTCGAAGTCGGTGAGCTGGTCCTCGCGCATCACCTGGCGCACGAAGCCGACATATTGCTGGCCGAGTTCCGAGTAACGCAGCAGCTTGCCGATCAGCCGGTAGCCGTCGGGCGTCTCGCCGCGATCGCGCATCGCCGCGCGCTCGTTGCGGAAGGCGCTGTAGGCGGGGTGCGTATTGAGATTGGAGACATAGGCCTCGGCCGCCTCGCCGACGTTGGTGAATGGCTGCGGCATGCCGGCTCCCGGTTTCCACGGCACGGCAACGGCGTGGCGCCCGACCGACTGGATCTGGCCGAACAGGGCATTGCCGACGCGGGCGGCGAAAGAGGTGCCCCAGCCCGATTCGATGCCGCCCTGAGCGATCGCCATCGACGGCGGCACGATGTCGACCCGGCGCACCAGCTCGTCGAGCTTGTCGGCCGACGTGTCGTACCGGTCGGCGAGCTGCTCGAGCCAGATCCGCTCGATCGGCGAGATACCGGCGGGTCCGGCAAGCTTGTCACGCAGGAAGAGAAGCTGCTCGCGCTCGGCCAGCACCTTCTGGTTGACCTCGAGGATCACCGGCAACAGCGCGGTAATGAACAGGGCCTTGCGCACGCTGCCATCCTTGCCGGCGAGATCGTCGGGGACGCGCTCGACCTTGATCGGCGGCACGGCCTCGCCCTGGCGCACGTCGGTCAGCGTATAGGAAACCTCGCGGAAGAACCCGGCGAGCTCGTCGGCGGTGCGCGGGTTGATCGCCCGGACCTGGACCTGGCGCCGCACCGCATTGGCGGGGGCCGCGGAGCGGCCATGTCTGCCCGCCACGTCACGCGGGCTCGACGGCATCGCCTCGTCGGGCTCGATGTCGTGCCGCACGAAGGTCAGCAGCGGCTCGGGATCGACCGATGAGAGCGCGGAGAGCGGCTCGGCGGCGGCGGGCGCGACGACGTTGAAGGACAGCAGCAGACTTGCATCGATCTCCGGAAGCGGCCGCTGCAGAGAAACCCCCGTGGCAAGGACGGCGGTCCACACGACCGGAAAGGCATATAGGCGCCCGCGCTCTAGAACGGGCCGGACCGACAATTGCATTCAGACACTCTCAGTTTTTCGGCGCAAGCGACCGCCCACGTTCGGCGCACGCGACCGCTCGCGGCCCGAAGGGGCCGACGATACAAACTTCCCTTACGCTGTACGCTCGAGAGCGAGCGGCCTACTGGACCGCTTGCACTTCCACCACTTCAGGCACGTAGTGCTTGAGCAGGTTCTCGATGCCCATCTTGAGCGTGGCCGTCGAGCTGGGGCAGCCCGAACATGACCCCTGCATGTGCAGGTAGACCACACCATCCCGGAAGTCCTGGAACACGATATCGCCGCCGTCCTGGGCCACCGCCGGACGAACACGGGTTTCGAGCAGGTCCTTGATCTGTGAGACGATCTCGTCGTCGTCATCGGCCGCGGCGTCGTCGGCAGCCGGTGAATCGGCGGCGACCACGGGTTCGCCGGAAGTGTAGTGCTCCATGATGCCGCCCAGGATCGAGGGCTTCAGGACCTGCCAGTCCTTGTCGGCGGCCTTGGTCACGGTCACGAAATCGTTGCCGAAGAACACACGCTCCACGCCTTCCACCGCGAACAGCCTCCTGGCAAGCGGCGAGACGTGCGATGTGGTGGCATCGGCGAAATCCAGAGTCCCTTTCTCCATGACAACCCTGCCAGGAAGAAACTTCAGGGTCGACGGATTGGGCGTCTGCTCGGTCTGGATAAACAAACCTGCCTCCTTTTCGAACGCTGGGCCGGTAGGCTGGCGTCGCTCAGGGTGGGTGGGACGTCGCCGCCCCCTTCAGTGACCATCGACCTAGGAAGGGGCGTCAACACGATCAAGCGGATTCTTGAAGGCGGCTGAAGAAATATTATGGAATAAAGTATTAAATCACATGAAAATCAAGCGATTGACCATCTTGCGTCAATTCCGCTCGAGAATTCAATCCACAAAGCAATTATCAATCGCACGGAACCTTTGTTAAAAGAGTCGCAGAGAGTTCTGCACTCATCATGCGATTGCGTCGATCTCCACCTCGGACAGAGCGCCCGGGACGATGGTCAGCGGGATACGAAGCTGCGTGCCGGCCTTTCCCGTGAAGGCCGCGACGAGCGGCCCGGGACCTTCGCTGCTCGACGAGCTGCCGAGCACCAGCACGCAGATCGAGCGGTCCTCGCCCAGGAGCTTGACGAGCTCGTCGCGGCTCTTGCCCTCGCGGATATAGATCGCCGGCGGCTGGCCGGTGAGAGTCGCCGCCACGTCGGCATAGCGGGCGACGATCTCCTCGGCCTGCTGGCGCGCTTCCTCGCGCATCAGCTCGACAACCGAGCCCCATTGCTGACCCTCGGGCGGCGGCATGACGTAGAGCAGGGCAACGCGCCCACCGGTGCGCTTGGCGCGCCGGCAGGCATAGCGCAAGGCATTGCTCATCTCCGGACTTTCGTCGACCACCACCAGAAAGACGCGCTCGACGACCCGTTCAGGCTGTACGGCCATGATCCCCTCCCCTTCCCTTGCGTTCTCCGACTAGAGCCGGCGCACCACGGCGCCGCCCAACCAACCCAGGGCCAGCGCCATGACGATGGCACCAAGGCCGTAAAGCGCGCCCTCCTGCCGCGACCAGCCGGCCAGCTGGGCATTGAAGCCGACCTTGCCGACCGGCAACGGCCGCGACACCGCGGCCACGATCTTGCCCTCGCGCAGGAGATAGGCGCGCACGTCGTAGACGCCTTCCGGCAGGCGCGACGGAAAGGGCAGCTCGGCCCGGAACAGCCGGTTGGCCTGCACCGTCACCTGGCCGAAGGCAGCCGGATAGAGATCCTCGCGCCGCTTCACCTCGACCAGCCCGCCGCGGAACTTGGCGAGCTCCTCGCTCGAGCGCCAGCGGACCGGCCGAATGCTCGACAAACGGTCCTCGAGCGACAGGATCTCGCCACCCGCGCCGCGCGCCAGCAGGCGCTGCAGCGGCGCGCTGGCGGCGATGAAGTAATAGGCCGGCACGTCGTCGAAGGATTGGCGGCCGGTGTTGAGCCAGAGGCCCAGGAAACGCTCCTTGCGCATCACCGTCTCGCGCGCCGGCGGACCCTGCACCACCACCACGATCTCGCCCGGCGGGTCGAACATGCCGAACAGCAGCAGGCTCTCGCCCTGGAACGCCGAGGTGATCGAGACCCGCGCCTGCGACAGGTCGACGATCAGCTCCGGCACGGTCGGCGCGCTCGGCACCGACGGCGGTACGCTGGAATCGGCCGGCCCGCCGAGGCTCGGCCCGGGCAGCGGGCCGGGCCGCTCGACGCGCTGCGCCGCGGCGGCGGTGGCGACGAGGCTGAGCAGAAGGGCCGCGATGGCGCCAGCAGCGCGCAGCACCCTCTTCCTCCCTCCCCCGCTTGCGGGAGAGAGGAGCTTGAGGAGCGTGGTCCCTGCCCGCCTCACGGCAGCACCTCGCGGACGCCGAGGGAATAAGCCGAGACCGGGGTCCGCAGCAATTCGAACAGGAGCTGCATGGCCACGCCCAGCACCAGCACGGCCATCAGGCCGCGCAGCACGACGCCCGGCAGCTTGGCCGCGATGCGCGAGCCGATCGGCGCGCCGACCACACCGCCCAGGATCAGCAGCAGCGCCAGCACCACGTCGACCGTGCCGTTGGTCACTGCCTGCAGGAAGGTGACGTTGGCGGCCACGAACAGGATCTGGAAATTGGAGGTGCCGATCACCACGCTGGTCGGCATGCCGAGCAGGTAGATCATCGCCGGCACCAGCACGAAGCCGCCGCCGACACCGAGGATCGCCGACAGGATGCCGATCACGAAGCCCAGCCCGATCGGCAGGAAGGCGCTGATATAGAGCTTCGACTTGTAGAAGCGCATCTTCCACGGCAGGCGATGGACCAGGTAGTGGGTATGCAGCTTGCCGCGCGGGCCGGTCGGATCGCGGCGGCGCCGGAAATAGGTCCGCAGGCTCTCGAACAGCATCAGCAGGCCGATCGACGACAGCATCAGCACGTACATCACGGCGATCACGAAATCGATCTGGCCGATCCGCTTCAGCCAGGTGAACAGCGAGACGCCGGCCGACGAGCCGAGCATGCCGCCCAGCAGCAGCACCAAGCCCATGCGCAGGTCGACATTGCCGCGCCGCCACTGGACCTGCAGCGAGGAGATCGAGTTCGCGATCACCTGATTGGCCTGGCTCGCCACGGCGACGGTGGGCGGGATGCCGACGAAGATCAGCATCGGCGTCGCGAGGAAGCCGCCACCGACGCCGAACATGCCGGCCAGCAGGCCGGCGGCGGCGCCCAGCGCGAACAGGACGAACACGTTCATCGACTGTTCGGCGATCGGCAGATAGATCTCCACGCGACCGCCCTTACTTCAGCAGGATGACGCTGATCTCGCGCAGCTGGGTGCGCGCCCGCAGCAGGTAGAAGCCCTGCGCAGCGAGATGATTGGGGATCAGCAATGCGTCGGGCCAGCCGTTCCACACGATCCAGGGATCGAGCTGCGAGGCGATGCGGAAGGTCTCGACCGTGCCGTTCCAGGCGTTGGTCAGCCCCCGCTCGCGGATGATGCCCTCGAAGTCCTGGCCGAGCGCGCGCAGCAGCAGGAAGTTGGCGTAGAGCCGGCCCTTGTTGAAATAGAAGATGTCGTCGGCATGGACATCGAACAGGTTGCCCGCCTGCTCGATGATGTGCTGGTCGATCACCGCCGAGTCCGAGCCGTGGTCGTTGGCGATGCGGTCGAGCAGGGCCTGCAGGTTGTCGGCACGGCGTTCGAACACCGCCTGGCCCGAGGCGAGCCGCTTGTTGTAGGCCATGAGCTTGTCGCGGCCGGCACGGTATTTCTGCGCCGAGGTCGCCGACGGCCAGAAGGAGACGCTGGGCTGCCAGATCCAGACGTTGGGCTGCTCGTTCAGGAAGCCGCGCGCCTGCTCGAGGTCGCGGTCGGTCTGGCTCGAGCCGCGGGTGCGGCCGAGCTGGTCCATCAGCTCGGTCGAGAAGCGTCCCAGTGCCGCCATGATGCCGCGCTGGAAGTTCGGCATGTTGTCGAGAATGCCGGCCGGCGTGAAGAACGGCATCATCGGCGTCCAGGTATTGATATCGACCTCGCGGGTGACGAGGTCGGCGGCAGTGGCGACCGAACGGCTTTCGCCGGGGGCCACGCCGCGCGGCTGGAACTGCGGATCGTCGTCGATGCTCTGCACGACCAGCGCGCCGATCGGATAGTACAGGATCAGCGCCGCCAGCAGCAGCCGCCAGCTCCAGCGCCACACCTGCCTCAAGCCGCCGGCGGCCGCCGTTGTGCGCGGACCCGGCCGCCAGGTCCTCATGCCGGACCAGACCCGGCTCCGCCATGAAGGCCGGGACGGTGGCGGGACGGCGGGATCCGGTTCGAAGGTCATTCCGCACCTTAGCATTCGCCTCGTGACGAAACAGGGGCAGGGACTGCTAGACTGCCGTCATGGCACTCGATCCCGAATCCCAGCGACTCCTGGACCTCATGGCGGCGGCCAACCGGCCGGCGTGGATCACGCTCACCCCCGAAGCGGCGCGCGAGCAATATCTTTCGACCCGCGCCGGCGCGCAGGGTCCGCGGCCCGATGGCGTCACCGTCATCGACCGCGGCATCCCGAGTCCGACCGGGCCGATCAAGGTGCGGATCTACCGCCCGATCTCGGCGTTGGCCGATTCGGAGCTGCCGGCCCTGGTCTTCGCCCATGGCGGCGGCTGGGTGTTCGGCAATCTCGACAGCCACGACGTGCTCTGCGCGCAGCTCGCCATCGAAGCCGGCATCGTGGTCTTCGCGATCGACTATCGGCTGGCGCCCGAAGCCCGCTTCCCTGGCGCGTTCGACGACGTCGTCGCCGCGCTGAAATGGGTGGGCGACAACGGCCGGCAGATCGGCATCGATACGAGCCGGCTGGCGATCGGCGGCGACAGCGCCGGCGGCAACCTCGCCGCCGCAGCCTCGATCTGGGCGCGCGACAACGGCGGCCCGACGCTGAAGCTGCAGATGCTGGCCTATCCGGTGACAGACGCCGTGGCGCGGGCGGAATCCTACCAGCTCTACAGGGATGGCTTCGGCCTCAATGCGCCGACCATGGAATGGTTCTTCGACCACTATACGCCGGACAAGGCCGCGCGCGAGGACTGGCGCGTCTCGCCGCTGCGCGCCAGCTCGCTCGCCGGCCTGCCGCCGGCGCTGGTGGTGACGGCGGGCTACGATCCGCTGCGCGACGAAGGCCGCGCCTATGCCTGGCGCCTGCAGAAGGAAGGCACCCTCGCCGACCTCGTCGAGTTCGGCGGCATGCTGCACGGCTTCCTGAGCTCCCCCATGCTGCTCCACGGCGCCCGCCGCGGCGCGGCGATCTGCGCGGCAGCACTGCGCGAAGCGCTGGTGCTGCGCGCAAGCTGAGGCGCGAGGATCTCTTCGGCCGTCTTGTTCCTCTCCCCTCGCGGGAGAGGTTAGGGGTCGCAACCGCAGGCAAGAAGGCAGAGAACGCGCGGATGGCAGACGCCTCCTCACCCAAGCTCTCCTCCAGAAGGGGAGAGCGATATGACGGGGAAAAAAAGAAATGGGCTTCGCGCGGGAAGGCGGGTCGATGACCGCGGCAGCCGCTCCCGTCGTCGGTGGCCGCGCCGTTGCCCTGTCTGGGGCGGTGATCGGGCTGGGCCTGCTCGGCGACACGCTGATCTATGCGGTGCTGCCGCTCTATCACGTCGAGCTCGGCATGAGCCTCGCCATGGTGGGCGTGCTGCTGTCGCTCAACCGCTGGACCCGCCTGCTCGCCAACTCGCTGGTCGCCGGGATCGGCGAGCGCGTCGGCGCGCGCCGGATGATGATCCTGGCGGCACTGGGCTCGGTCGTCTCGACCGCCTGCTACGGGCTGGACGGCGGCGACGGGCTGCAGATCGCCGCGCGCATCCTGTGGGGCATCTCCTTCGCCGCGCTCAATCTCGGCTCGCTCGCCTATGCGGTGGCCGATCGCGCCAATGCCGGCAGGAGGGTAGGCGCCAGCCGCGGCCTGATCGGCGTCATCCAGGCGAGCTGCTTCATCGGCGGCGGACTGCTGGTACTGCAGATCGGCCCCCGCCACGTCTTCCTGGTCCTCGCCGCCCTCACCCTCCTCGCCGTGATCGCGGCGCTGCTGCTGCCGCCATTGCACAACGAACCGACGGATCGGCGCGGCTTTCGCCTGCCCCTGCCGCACCGGCTCGAGATCTGGGGCTTCCTGCTGGGCTTCTCGGGCGACGGCGTGTTCCTGCTGACGCTCGCCTTCCTCCTGAAGGATTCGGTGACCTCCGTGGCGCCGATCATGGCGACGGCGCTGGTGCTGTCGCTGCGCTGCGTGATGGAGGCGAGCGGCGGGCCGGTCGGCGGCAGGATGGGCGACCGTTTCGGCGCACGGCTGGTCGCCACCGTGACCGGCGCGGTGCTGGTGGCAGGCTACCTGCTGATCGCCTGCCACATCGACGTCGTGGGCAGCATCGTGATCGTGCTCAGCCGCGGCCTGTTCAACACGCTGATACCGGTGATGGTGATGCAGCGGGTCACCGGCGGCTACCTCAGCTCGCAGGCGAGCTACTCGACCTGGCGCGACTTCGGCGCCGCGGTCGGCCCGCTGACCGCGCCGTGGCTGTTCCTCAACATCGCGCAGAGCTGGCTGTTCGCGGCGCTGGGACTGATGGTGGCGGCCGGCGTATTCTTCTGTCTGGCGCGGAAATAGCACCGGTCCGACCGCTGCCGCCGGGCTGCGATCCCACGACGGCCCACGCCGCCGCCGTGACCCGCACGCCCGGCGCGCCCGACGAAGCCGCCCGGTTCATCGCTCGCGCCTCAGCGCCATAGCAGCACCGCCACGCCGAGCAGGACAAAGGAGATCGCCGCGCAGATCCGCACGAGCTTCAGGGGGATCCTGCGGGCCAGCACGTCACCGCACAGGACGGCCGGCACATTGGCCAGCAGCATGCCGGCGGTCGTCCCCGCGGTGACGATCGCGATGGCCTGGAAACGGGCGGCGAGCGCCACGGTGGCGACCTGGGTCTTGTCGCCCATCTCGACGAGAAAGAAGGCGACCGTCGTCGCCAGGAACGCGCCCAGGGTGCCGACGGCCTTCGGCCCCTCGTCTTCCTTGTCGGGGATCAGCGCCCAACCGGCCATCGCGATGAACATCACGCCGACGATCCAGCGCATCGCGTCGGGACCGAGCCAGGCGGCGACTGCAGCGCCGATCGAGGCGGCAATCGCATGGTTGGCCAGGGTTGCCACGAAGATGCCGAGGATGATCGGCACCGGGCGGCGGTAGCGCGTGGCCAGCAGCATGGCGAGAAGCTGCGTCTTGTCGCCGATCTCGGCGATCGCGACGAGGCCTGCGGATACGAGGAAGGCTTCCATGGGGTGTCACCTAGGAGGGGATCGAGCGCGCATACCGATGGCCGCTCGCGCCGCCCGATCCCACGGGTGAAGACGCGAACAAGCCAAAGGTCTCGCCAAGCACGAACGCCGAAGCCGCCAAGGCCCAGATACCGAAGCATCGGGCCTAGTCTGTTGGCGGTTCCGCCTCTGGGGTGAGGCCGGCTACTCCCCAATGACGGCGTGGGTATAGGACGGTGGGAAACCTGGTGCAAGCCGCCTCGCTGCGGCCCTTTTGGCCGTGCTAGACCTCTCGGCATGGCGAAACCCAAGGACTCTGCGGCGCCGGCGGCGGCCGCTTCGGAAGACAAGCCGCTCAAGCACCTCTGGCTGGTCGACGGGTCGGGCTACCTGTTCCGCGCCTATCACGCGCTGCCGCCCATGACGCGGCCCGACGGCACGCCGATCAATGCCGTCTATGGCTTCTGCCGCATGCTGGCGCTGCACCTCGACGATCCCGAGGTCGACCATATCGCGATGATCCTCGATGCCGGCCGCACCACCTTCCGCAACGAGATCTACGACCGGTACAAGGCCAACCGGCCCGAGCCGCCGGAAGACCTGCTGCCGCAGTTCCCGCTGATCCGGGAGGCCGCCAAGGCCTTCAACGTCACGGTCTGCGAGCTCGACAACTACGAAGCCGACGACCTGATCGCGACCTACGCCCGACTCGCGGTCGAGGCCGGCGGCACCTGCACCATCGTGTCGTCCGACAAGGACCTGATGCAGCTCATCCGTCCCGGCGTCGAGATGTTCGACCCGATCAAGCAGAAGCGGCTCGGGCCCGAGGCGGTGATGGAGAAGTTCGGCGTCACGCCGGACAAGGTCGTCGACGTGCAGGCGCTGGCCGGCGATTCGACCGACAACGTGCCGGGCGTTCCCGGCATCGGCGTCAAGACCGCGGCCCAGCTCCTGGCCGAATACGGGACTCTCGAATCGCTGCTGGAGCGCGCCGGCGAGATCAAGCAGCCCAAGCGGCGCGAGGCGCTGCAGCAGAATGCCGAGCTCGCGCGCATCTCCAAGCGGCTGGTGCAGCTCAGGGACGACGTGCCCGCGCCGGCCGATCCGGATTCCTTCGACAAGCGCCGGCCCGATCCCAACGTGCTGCTGCCCTGGCTGGAGCAGCAGGGTTTCAAGAGCCTGCTCGCCAAGTACGGCAAGGAGCTGGGCGAGGCGACCAACCCGGTGGCGCCGGCGTTGACCACGGCGGCGGTCGCGAAGCCCGAGACGGCCGAGGCGAAACCTGCGCCGGCAGCGCACGCCAGGCCCAATCGCGCGTTCACCGCGGCCGACTACGAGACGATCCGCACCGAGGCGGCGCTCGACGAATGGATCGCCGAGGCGACCAGGGCCGGTGTCGTCGCCTTCGACTGCGAGACCGATGCGCTCGATTCCAACAATGCCGGCCTGGTCGGCCTTTCCCTCGCCCTGCTCGACGGGCCGTGGGGCAACGTGAATTCCAGCCGCCGGCGCGCGGCCTACCTGCCGATCGGCCACCGGGCCCCGGGCGAAGAGCCGCCCAAGGGAACACAGGGCGCGCTCGATCTCGGCGGCGACGGCGACAGGACGGGCCCGGGGGAGCAAGGGGGCAAGCTGCTGCCCGACCAGCTGCCGCTCCAGACCGTGATCGACCGGTTGAAGCCGCTGCTCAAGGACCCGGGCGTGCTGAAGGTCGGCCAGAACATCAAGTACGACATGTGCGTGTTCGAACGGCACGGCATCACGATCTCGCCGGTCGACGATACGATGCTGCTCTCCTTCGTGCTCGACGCCGGCAAGCACGGCCACGGCATGGACGAGCTGGCGGAGCGCTATCTCGGACAGAAGACGATCAAGTTCTCCGACGTGGCCGGCTCGGGCGCCAAGCAGGTGAGCTTCGACAGGGTGCCGATCGAGCGCGCCACGGAATATGCCGCCGAGGATGCCGACGTCACGCTCCAGCTCTGGGCGCGCTTCAAGCCGCGCATCGCCGCCGAGCGCATGGTGACCCTGTACGAGACGATCGAGCGGCCGCTCATTCCGGTGCTGCTCGCGATGGAGCAGGCCGGCATCAAGGTCGATGCGCCGGCGCTCAGGACGCTCTCGGCCGACTTCGAGAAGCGGCTGGGCGAGCTGGAGATCGAGATCCACAAGATCGCCGGCCGCGCGTTCAATGTCGGTTCGCCCAAGCAGCTCGGCGAGATCCTGTTCGACGAGCAGAAGCTGCCGGGCGGCAAGCGCAACAAGAGCGGAACGTGGGCGACCGATGCCGCCGTGCTCGACGATCTCGCCGCGCAGGGCCATCCGCTGCCGGTGAAGATCCTCGAGCACCGCCAGCTCTCCAAGCTCAAGGGCACCTACACCGACGCGCTGGTGCGCGAGCTCGATGCAAAGACCGGCCGCATCCACACGTCGTATCACATGACCGGCGCGGCGACCGGACGGCTCGCCTCGACCGATCCCAACCTGCAGAACATCCCGGTGCGCACCGAGGAAGGCCGCAAGATTCGCGAGGCCTTCATCGCCGAGACGGGCCACAAGCTGCTGAGCGCCGACTATTCGCAGATCGAGCTCAGGCTGCTGGCGCACGTCGCCGACCTCGCCTCGCTGAAAGAGGCCTTCGCGCGCGGCGACGACATCCACGCGATCACAGCGTCGGAGATGTTCGGCGTGCCGGTCAAGGGCATGGACCCGCTGGTGCGGCGCCGCGCCAAGGCGATCAACTTCGGCATCATCTACGGCATCTCGGCCTTCGGCCTGGCCAACCAGCTCGGCATCGGCCAGCAGGAGGCGCGCGAATACATCGCCAAATACTTCCAGCGCTATCCCGGCATCCGCGACTACATGGAAACGACCAAGGACTACGCGCGCAGGCACGGCTACGTGCGCACGCCGTTCGGCCGCAAGATCCATCTGAAGTACATCAACGAGAAGAACCAGGGCATGCGCGCCTTCTCCGAGCGCGCCGCGATCAACGCCCCGCTGCAGGGCGGCGCGGCCGACATCATCAAACGGGCGATGATCCGCGTGCCGGGCGCGCTTGACGCCGCGGACCTGAAGGCCCGCATGCTGCTGCAGGTCCACGACGAGCTGCTGTTCGAGGTGCCCGACGAGGAGATCGACAAGACCAGGGAAGTCACCCGCAGGGTGATGGAAAGCGCCGCGTCGCTCTCCGTGCCGTTGGTCGTCGACACCGGCGTCGGCGCGACCTGGGCGGCGGCGCACTGAGGCTCGAATCAAGACCCCTGCCTCGCGGCAGGGGAGCAACGAGACTCGCAAAGCGAGAGACGGGCGCAATCCGCAGCCGACTGGTCACCAGATTCGCCGATGGCGAACTTTGCCGCTCCAGCCGTATGGCTGCATCCTCGCGGCGGGGTGCTTCTCCTTTCCTCCCTGCGCGCAGCGCGGGGAGGAATCCGATGCGCCGACACGTCTGCACGATCACTGGCGTGGCAAAGTTCAGAACTTCCTGACATAACCCGCACGGAGGCCGGAAAATGCTGGCCTTCCAGCCGAAGTGGGTGCGAACCATTACCTGTCCGGCTTTTCGCGCCGAGAATCCATCTCTGCCCTGGCCTTCTCGAGT
>Ga0182738_1003220_pt1 | contig 18845 bp, 18 predicted proteins | sample eDN5th30CBELigMG_FD_128876 | JGI IMG/M metagenome (GOLD analysis project Ga0182738, IMG submission 128876) | Enriched Miracle-Growth compost microbial communities from Emeryville, California, USA - eDNA 5th pass 30_C BE-Lig MG (version 2)... ... | reverse complement strand
TGTATTATTAATAATTAATATAAAGATACAATAAAATTTTATTGAATCTTTTTTGCCTGCTAATTTGCACGATTATATTTGCTTTCATGGATTGTCACTTGAAAAAAATCTTTCGCTAAAATTAGAAAAGGAGAAAATTATTCGGTGAATTTCTCTTGGGTGTGAGATCCAGGTTCGGGATGAAGTTTATGATGCTTTGAATGCGAAATTTTGAGAAAAACTTCCTTTTTATAGTTGCTTTCAAAGAAGAGGGCTATTCTCTTTCCTGTCTCCTTTTTCGAATCCAAGTCTCCTTAATATTCACTCAAAATATAAAGTTGGAAGCTTTCTTTTTTGAAATAGCATTGTGAGACTTTGAGGAGAAATTTGATGGAAGAAAAGAAAAAAAATCTCAAGCCTCGCCTTTTTCAAGTTACATCAAGCTTTGATTCTTCAGGAGTCCCCCTCGTATTTGTTTTTTGGACAAACGAGGTCAAATTTAGGCGAATCTAAAATTTCTGAAAAAAAGCAAAATTTTCTTTGAGAAAAGAGTTTCTATACTCTTTTTGAAATATGAAATAGTCATAAGGAAGGGTTGAAGCAAATTTTTAACTTATTCATATCATATCATAAATTATGTAATTTAACGAGTAGATTTGAATGGTTTCCAAGTTCTAAAATCTGTGAGAGGTGCTGGTGCGTTACCCATAGCCTCATCGATCTTTTGAATAATTTCAGGAGTGAGTTTCTTGTAGATTTCGACTGCTTTAACATTATCCTCAATTTGAGAAATTTTAGTTGCTCCAAATAAGCAGACAGAGACGTTGGGACTTGCCAAAGTCCAAGCCAAAGCGAGTTGAGCCTGGCTGCATCCAACTTCTTTGGCAATATCTCCAAGAGCTCTGAGACTCTTAAAAGTCTTTTCTTTTGCCTCGTCAGAGAAGTATTTGTTGTAAATTCCTTTCAGCATTTGATCATCTGTGTCATATCTTGATCCAGGAGGAAGGCCCTCGTTGTACTTGCCAGAAAGAAGACCACCAGCAAGAGGTGACCAAATAGTGGTACCAAGATGGTACTGTCTGAACAAGTCGTGATACTCTTTTTCGAATCTTTCTCTGACAAACAAGGAGTATTGAGGCTGCTCAACAACAGGCTTATGAAGTCCAAGTCTGTCGCAAACTTGCAAAGCTTCTCTGATTCTATCAGCGGGCCATTCAGAAGTTCCCCAGTAGAAAGTGAGGCCTTGGTTGATAAGATAGTCAAAGGCTCTGCAGGTTTCTTCAACGGGAGTTTCGAGATCAGGTCTGTGGCAGAAGATAACATCAACATAGTCGAGTTGGAGTCTCTTGAGTGAGTTTTTAGCTCCTTCAATAATATGTTTACGAGAAAGGCCAACATCATTGGGTCCCTTTCCTCCCCAGAAGAGCTTGGTGGAGACAACAAGTTGTTCACGAGGAAGATTGAGCTCCTTGAAGGCCTTGCCCATGGCAATTTCGGCTTTTCCACTTCCATAGACTTCGGCAGTGTCGAAAAAGTTGACACCGAGTTCATAACTCTTCTTGATCATTTCAGTAGTTCTTTCTTGATTAGCTTCTTGATCTGAAGTCAACCAGTTTCCAAAGCCGAGGACAGAGACCTTGAGGCCAGTAGGTCCAAGATTTCTATATTCCATGTTAGTTTTTGATTCTGCCATTTTGAAATTTTGCAAAATTATAAATTATATTCGAAACTCGCCGAGTATTATATACTAAAATGACAAAATAATAATTTTAATTTTCCTTGGCTTGTTGTGATATAATATTAAAAAGTGGTGAGAGAATATATGGAAATTGGGGTTCGTCTTGGACGGAAGCATAAGTGAACCAATAACCCTTCAATTGTTGAATGAGCTCATTTGACATTTTGGTAAAAAAGAAAACTCTCAAAAAATTTTGATCCTTTTATTACGAGATTATTAAAACGTGGATTATATTATATGAGAAAAATTTATAGTTCAAAATTTATTTTTAGTCAAGAATTGGAACCGATACGATGAAATGAACTTTTGTCGATTTCATAGCTCAAAGACAGAAATGTCCTCCTGGGTTGTCAGTGGATATGGTGAATTTATTATTGGAAAAAACAACTCGAGCTCTCGAAAATCTCAAAGTATTTTTTCTTGGAAAAGTGAGGGAAAGAAAGTCCATTTAATCTGATTTAGGAAAAAAAAAAAAAAAAACTCTCTACAAATAAAATCTTCGAAGTTTGAGGGAAGACTCCAGTCCAGATCTTCCCACAAAGGAACCTTTCGAAAATATCTCTCTGAGGAAATTTCAGAGAAAATCTGAGAAAAAGTTTTTTTTTCATGTCTCCAATTTTTTTAATGAGGTTTGTACGAAATTTAGGATTCCTCTTTTTCAGAAATTTTGAAATGGAGAGAATTCTCTGTCAAAGATTTTTTTCTCAAAAATCTTCTTTTGTCAGGAATTTTCAAAGAACAGATGTCAAAAAAATGTTTTTTGAAAATAATTTCTTACATTCATCTTGTATTGGGTATTTTTCAAGAGGAATAGTAAGATTTATTTTTCTGATAGAATAAGGAAATTAGTCCTGCCTGACTGATTAAATAACTTTACACTTGATTTATCTAAAACATACTTGAGATTTTTATCAAAACTCTTCGTTACACAAACATTTTTTTTGATGCTTAAAGTAGCTCAACTTTGCTTTTAACCAATTAAACTAACGATTACATAGAACAAGAGCCAAGGGTTTGAGATATCTGATGGCTATACAATGCTGATGCTACGTGCAGAAGAAGGAAATCTGGAGGAAGTCATCAGCATTCTGAATAACCCAAAACAACAACCTGATATCAACGCAATTAACAAGAGGGGTTATACTTCAGTAGCAGTAGCCACTAAAACTGGAGCTTTTGAAGTTGTCAAGCTCCTACTATCAAGAGGAGCTGATCCAAATATAAAGAATAATGTAATTTTGTATATTTAACTGAAGCTAATCTTTTCAAATAGGCAGGCCAAAGTCCTCTTTTTCTTGCTTGCTGGTGCAATTTCCAGAATATTGTGGAGTTATTGCTTGAAAGCGGAGCTGAAATCAACACTTTAGACCAGGTAAGAAAATACCACACAAGCGCATAATGTGTAATAAAAATTAGCGAGGCTGGAGCCCTTTGATTATTGCAGCTTACAATGGATACGCTGAGATTGTGCAACTCTTGTTAAATTACAGAGCAGATCCAACTTTAAAGGACTCTTTTGGAAAACGTGCCATTGAGAGAACTCGAGATCGTAGAATAATAAAAATCCTTGAGAATGCAGAAAACAAGCCAACAACCTCAATTTTGAAAAGGCCCAGTATCAAGAATGCCACAAGTTCCTCAACAACGGATTTACACAGCAATGTCAAGAAACAAGAACAAACTCCTCAACAAAAAAGAGGCACATTATCTCTTGCCTTGAGTGTCAGTCCAAAGACACCAAAGGTTGTATCATGGCATAGTCCTTCTTCAAAGGGTGCTTCGAGCTCAAGAAGAACCTATCGAGGAAATGTGAGCTTTGATGAAACTCAAGCTAGATCACCTTTGAACCGGGGAGAAACTCCAACGCAGTTGAACACGCTTCCAGATAAGATGCCCTTGAGTGCCAGAAGTAAAAGTCTAAAATCTCCTCAAAAAATAAAGACTATCGATTTTGGAAGACCATTATTTTCTGAAGCAGACAAAGATGATTTGAAAAAAGAGCTTGATGAATATACGAATTTGCAGGTGAAATATCTCTCTCAACAAATGCAATATTTGATTGAGCAGAAAGTTTCTCAGGAAGTTATGGAGCAAATTCAGGAATATCACACGAAATTGAAGCAGGGCTTAGAGTCTTTGGTTTACACCAAGATTATGTCTTCATATAGAGACCTACAGATGTCTTTTAACAACCACCTCAAAACTTTGCTTTCTCGCTTCGGGTATGACCAAACTACGACAAGTCTAGCCCAGATACTTGCCGATGAGGAAACCTTTGCTCCTAAGGAAGTGAGGCTAAACGGCGCAACTGTAAAACTCTTGAGTGATAGTGAAATAAAAGCAATGGAATTGAATATTCAAAAAACTGAAAGGGCTCTTCTTTCACCAAAACTTGATTCCCAACAAGATAATCTACAACAGCAGCAGCAGATCAAAAGTTGGAGACAAGTCGACACAAAGACGTCCCCAACTAAACTCACCAGTCCTTATAACAAGAATAGAGTTCAACGAAAGAAGGCCCTTGAAAAAGTGGATCGAGGAATTAAAGGAGCAACAAGTTCTTTGGTGGATTATTCAAAGCGTAAGATTGACGAAGCAGTTCAGAGTGAAACAAGAGCATTGCATGCCAATATTTTCGGAGAGCTCAATACAAACATCAATTACTTGGAAGAAGAAGCAAAAAAGAAATTTGAAGTGATACTTGCTAACAAATTTGCCCAGCTTTCAGAAATAATGGCAAACGGGTCTTTGTTATCAGAAGATATAACTGATAAAACAGGAACTGATGATTCTTTTAATGATCGCAGAAGTTCTTCAGAAACAAAATCAAATACAAGCAAGTTTGCACGAGAAGTAGATTCAATTAAGGAGGACCAGAGGGCCACTGGACCACATGAAATATTGATTTCAGAATCCTACAGGCCTCCTGGATCCAACAAATTCGATAAATCAATCAAGACCACTGCTACTGAAGCAATTAAAATGAATCAACAACAGCTGAGAGACAGAACTGATTTCATCACAAAAGAAAGTCTGGAGTCTGTTGCTGAGGTTGAAGAAAGTGCTAAAGAGCATAATACCAGTAATTGTGAACATCAATTTAGAATATCTAATTTTGATTATAGCATCTGATATTAAGAATGATAGTCCTTTTAGAGATGAACCTATCTCAAGTAAAGATTTAAATGTGAGCATTCCAAATGTTTCATCATCAAATACTGCTGCTCAAAAACAAGGTAAATTTTGAAATGTTCTATTGATTTATTTTTACATAGCAATAAAAAATCAAAATAATATGGCGAGATTGAATATTAACAGAAAAGAAGAGGATTTAATGACAAATAGTAGCCTTCCATTACAAACTGCAAGCCTTGAAGCATTAAGCTCAGAGTATAGACTTGATGGATTGAAATCATTTTATGAAAAGAAATCCTTGACTGAGATTGATAATAAAAAGCCATCATCAAGACCAAATAGTATAACAAAAGAGCTTCTCCCTTCATCTGCAACGAATCGTCATCAAAATGCTAGTCCACTAATCCCAGGTCATTCTGTCAGTCTGAAATATGAATTCACAAATGATTAATTAAGATTTGAGAGAATTTTTTTTGGAATTACTACTTAATAATGTTCATTCATACATATCTATCTGTAAAAACCTTATGTTTCTTTGTGATAAGTAAAATTTTCCAGTTTGATGTCTGAAAATCATATCAATTAAAATTTTCTTGGAGTAGTTACTTCAAAAGTTCAGTTATTGCATAATATCTTTAAATAAACTCAAATTGAATTTTTTTGCTGAATGAGTCGAAAATCTGCATTGGCTACTAGCAAATCAAAGTTTCCTTTTTCAGCCACAATGACTGAGACATCTTTTCAGAATGAGATTTCAAGCGAGCTCAAAGTTTGTGGTGATTGTCAAGCAAGACATTCTCATAAAGGGATGAGTCAAAGTGATTATGGATTAAGAAAATACCAGTATTTGCAAAACCAGAATGAAAGCGCAGAGAAGGATGATTTGCACTATTTAAATGAGCTACCTCAAGAAACTCTTGAGACTTCAAAAAGAAAAGATACGAGCCGAAATAATGAATATAGTGATTTCGGTGGGTCTAGAAATAAAGAGAATAGTAAGAGTTTAAAAAGCAGCAACAGACTTTTTGCTGGAGAAGGGTCAATAAAGAAGGCAAACGAGACCATGAATTCTTTCAATGATTCTTTGCCAAGAAGTTTTAATGATTCACATTACAAGAAAGAGCAATATATTCAGAGACGTGAAGAGGAAGGAGAAGATCGTTTTATGAAGTATTCTGAGGATTTTGCTGCTGACCTAGACAAGGCAACTTTCAGGCTTGAATCAGACTTGAAGAGAAAATTTGAGAATACTGCACACAGTCTTTTGCATCAGCATGTCAACAATAAGTCGTTACTTGAAAATGATGAAACTTATCGAAATCGTGAAGTCAGAACTCAACCAAATGACCTATCTTTTTCTCAAAAGAAATTATTGCACACATCAGGTGAATTTGAGGGAATAACTACAATCCCTGCTGAACCAAGTTTCATCTCTGATAACTATCCAAGAAGAAATGATACCCGAGACAGAGAAGAGAGTCCTCCCTCTGCCAAAAGGATTGAGTTTGCCGCCACTCTACCAACAAGTGGGGAGAAATGGAAGAACTCTACAACCAAAGACGTCTTTTCAAACACATTTCCTGCCAGGTCTGCTACATTGGTGAAGGTATTTTTTGAGAACAAGGGAGTCAGTTAAAATAATAACAAATTAGGAAGTTTCGAGTCCTCAAAGTAGTCAGAAATTAAAACCATCAGTTACTCGAAAAAATGACTTTACAGAGCCAGTAAAAGAGGAAATGGTTGAGAGTGAAAGAGAGCAGCAGGTAGAAATGAATTATGATGCAAATCCTGAAGAAGGAGTGAATTTGAGAAAAGTGAACGAGAGATTAAAAGGCCAAGTCAAGTCAGTTGCCGATCAAGAAAGATACTTCCTTTCACCTCCTAATAGTCAACTAAGTCGTAGTGGAATTCTCAAAAATAAACAATTCATCGGCAGTTATGAAACTTCTCCTGACTATCGTACAGGGTTTTAGTGGTGATTTATTTATATCTCTATATAGGGGTGATGAATGAATTTCAAGAGAGTATAAGATCAAGACCAGAGTTTAATTCTTCAGCAAAAGTGAGAATAATAGAGGAGATTTCACCTGAAGAGCAGGTGGGTAAATTAGAGGAAATTGCGCTTGGATTGCTGAAGGAAATGCAGTTTGATGAGGCTTTAGAATGTTTAACAGAAGCTGAAAGAATTGTTAGACATGAAATTGCTACCAGCCATCCTCAACAGTTATATATTTACTATTTGCTTGGAGAGTGCTACATTAAGCAAGGGGATTATTTTAAAGCAGAGAGCGCCTTGGATAAAGCGATTTCAAGTTATGAAGAAAGAAATATTGAAGAAGATAAGACAAATCAATTTGCTTATTATTATTTGGGATTATTGGTGTTAGCAAGTCATGTAGCAATGATGCATAAATCGTTCCATAAGGCTTTAGATCTTTATCGAAAGCTTATTATTGGAACTGATCTTTATGATAGAACTCAAGATAAAAAGAATTTGGTGGGAATAATTCCAAACATTTTATTGATAAAATACAACATGGGAGAATGTTATCGTAGTTTACAAAAATATGATGAAACTGATGATATATTCCATGAATTTGTCAGCTATTTCGATTTCAAAGATGAAGAGTTACTTCAGTAAGTTATTGGGATAGTGACTTTCAAAATAACTTGTCAAAATAGGAATTATCCTTTGCTGTTGACAATAGCTGAATATTTTATTGATAGACAAAGACAAGAACTTGCTTTGGAGGCTTTAAAGAAAGTGTGTGAGGCAGGAGTTCATAGTGATAGTATTGAAAAATCTGATCCCGAATTATTCATGTCGATTTACGATGAAATTGCAACAATTCTTTTCAATAGAAGAGAATATGCCGAATCAACCAAATATTATGAGCTTTCCTTCAAAATTAAAGTCAAAAGATTAGGAATGAAGCAACTGAAAGTTGGCTATTCATTGTTAGCTTTAGGGTAATGGAGAAGAAGCTCTTTTTTTTTTAAATTATTTCTAGAAAAGCATATCATATGGCTGGAGAAAATATAAAAGCTCTTCAAAGATTTGCATCAGGATTAGAAGTGATTGAATCTATTGAAGGAAGAACGACATATTACAGTGCAAATATTTGTTTGACAATGGCCAAAATCCATTTCTTCCTTCAAGAATTTGCCAGAGCCATCTATTTATATGAGCGAAGTTTGGACATTTACTCTCATCTGCTGGGATTCGGACATCCCTATTGTTTCAGAGTTTATGCAAATCTGGTCTATGTCTGCTTTGCTTGTAATGATACAAAGAAAGCAACTCAAATTGCAGAAAGAATGACTCGAGCTGCTTCAGAAGCGCAACATCCTGAAATCTTTGGAGTCTTGAATGAAATAGGAAATATTTATCGAAAAAATTCCTTCCCAGTTGAAGCTCTCAATTTCTACACTTTAGCAATGTGAACTATTTTTTTTAATTATGCAATGACCTAATCTCCTTCCAATTAGAAAGAAATACTCAGAAATTGATAATAGTCAAATTCCACTGGAATCTGTATACTTGGTCTATGTTAACATGGGAAGTGCTAGTTATTACCAAAGAAAATACGGAGATGTAATTTTTTCATTATTCCCAAATTAACAACAATTTATAGGCACTTCAATATTATAAAGAAGCAGCCAAATTCTTTACAGATGTAGCAGGTGGTAAGAATTCTCAGACCGTACTGATTTACATCAATGTTGTGAGAGTCTATAAAGCTCTTGGCAAACATAGTGAAGCCAATATGTACCTGAAAAAAGCAATGGTAAAAATAATTCTATGGGGAATTTGTTAAAAATTTTTTCTTTAGTCAACTCTCAAAATATTGGAAAAAGAAAATGCTGGGAATGATCAAGAGATTGTCAGACTAAAAAACGATATTAAGATTTTAAACGGTCATTAACCAAAACAGAACTTCCTTGTATCAAATTTTATTTATTTACTTGTGAAATTTTTTGCGTGTTTTTAATAAACAAATACAACAACTAAATATCCTGTATCTCTATCAATCTCTCTGAAAAAATTTTAAAAAAGGGAAATTTCTCTAAAATAAAATAACAATTCAGAACAATTCCATAAGAAAAAAAGCAAGATATTTAATTTATCCTTAATCAAAGAATTACTTAGGGAAATCAATCTATATATACAGTTTGCCATAGAATTCTTCTTTTTGCATAAACATCAAGATACAAAAAATAAATAAATTAGACTAAGGTTCTATTTCTAGCTTTTTCCAAGTCAGATCTTAAAGAAGAAGTCAAATCCTCTAATCTTCTTTCTAATCCCTTTCTTCTTTCAACTCTATCTTTCTTCATCTTTTCAAATCTTTGGGGGAAGTTAGTTTAATGATTTAACTTGATTTACTCAGGATCGTTTAATGTAGAAGAAGCCTTTCTACTTTGGGAGGAGAGATAAGCTTGTCTAAGGGGGCTTCTGCTGGTAACTGGTGATCTTTCTTTACTTTGAAGGTCTAATAAAATGAAATGAGAAAATTCTTCTTTCCAAAATTATTTACTTTTGACAGACAATCTTTGGTCACGGACAGGAGATCTATCAACACTTCCAACTGAAGAAGCAGGATCATTAGCTTTGAAGAATGGGGCTCTTGAGAGATCTTTGGTTGAAGCAGAGAGATCGAAATCAGAATCATGGATACGAGTGGAAGCAGTTCTTAACGATCTGACGGATAAAGTATTATTTTGGATCCTTTGTTCAGAAGGAGATTGAGTTTGAAGGAGTCTATTTAAGGGGTTTTTGAGAGCTGATTTAAGAGGAGCAGGGCTTTGAACTTGGACTTGACCTTGAGAATTAGCCATGTAGTTTTCAAGGATGGTGATTTTGGTATCAATTTCTTGTTTTCTTTCACTGGCTTGTCTTTTTTCAGCGGAATAATCTCTTCTATATTTATCTAATTTGGGAGATCTCAATCTGATTGGGCTAGCAAGTCTTTGAGATCTGTTGAAAGTGGGGCTAGCTTCACGACGGATTGTCTTGATGAATTCTTGGTCTTGAAGATGAGCCTTGTCTGTCATGATTTCAAGTCTATGTTGAGACTTTCTGAGATCAGCCTTGAGATCTGTGATGAATTTTTGTTGTTTGGCAACATCATCTTTATAATATTCTATATTACTAATGATTTCAAGGTTTTGTCTCTCCAAGAATTTGAGTCTGCCTTCATAGAATTCACGGGATTCAGTGATGGTGTGGAAGGCTTCTCTGAGTTTATTTTGAGCTTCTTGTTTTTCTTCCAAGGCTTTTTGAAGTTGAGCAACTAAAGAAGTGACTTGATCATCCTTAACTTCAATGACATTTCTAAATTCGCTGGCCATCTTGACGGAATTGGCAAACTTTTTCTCAACATCCTTAATAATTCCTTCGGCTTGATGAGATTTATCGAGCAAAGTCTTTTCAGTTTCCACCAAAGATTTTTGCTTGACTAAAGAGATTCATAAGAATGTACAGGGGGAAAAAACTTCTTACATTCGAGTTCATTTTCTAAAGCACCAACTCTTCTCATGAGAGTAGCTCTTTCCTCTTTGAGTAATTCGATTTCTTTGTCATATTCAGCATAGACATATTGGCTTTCAGAGCCATTTCTATGAAGTTTATTTTCGAGTTCCTTGACAATCGAGTTTTTAATGGCAACTTCTTCCAAGAGACTCTTTTCATTTTTCTCACTTTGTTGAATAACTCTTCTCATGTTATGCTAGAAAAAGTTTAATTTGAGAACTTGATTGCAAAAACTTACAATTTCTCTATCTCTTTCTTCAACTTGGATATTGAGTTTGGCGACTTCTTCTTGATAGAGGTGAGCTTTATCACGCATTTCGACAGTTTGAGCATCAGCATCATTAACATATTGCATGTTTTCTCTTGCATCAGCTTCGAGCAAAGCAGATTTAGCCAAGACTCTGGCCATAGTTTGCTTAAGACTTTGTCTTGAGTTCTTCATAAGCTCAAACATAACCGCTTTATAGATAGAGAATTTCTTTTTGGATGCCATAAGTTCCAGGACTTCTCTATTTCTCTTTTTGAGACGAGTGTAGTGATACCATCCAAAGAGAACATTGGTAACTGTGTTCTTTTCAGCACGAGCCAAATGTTTTTCAAGATTGTGATTCTTGATTTTCTTGATAATAGCCTCACTACGGAACTTTTTCCAAGCTTGGAAATAAGTGTAAAGACCTTCTCTTCTCTCTTCTCTTGCCCGTTTACGCTCTTCATCAATAGTTTTATATAATTTGTTCCAGCCAGAAAAGTATTTTGCTTGAGTAAGGCTCTCGTGTTTGGTGGCAATGACATTTTTGAAGAAATGGAGTTGCTTTCTCTTGATTCTGAGTTTAGCAAGATGCTTGAAGATTTTCTTGGTAAGATTTTTATTGTAGAGCTGTAAGGCTTGTTCAGAAGAGACTCTGAGTTTTTGTCTCAGTTGGAATTGAGTTTTCCAGGTATTGAGTAATCTCTTTTTTATAAAGGTTTCTTTCTTTTCCTCTTGTCTCTTTCTGGCAGGAACAACAACATTAAAGTAATGTTTCCACAATTTGAGATATTTAGCGGTGATAGCGACATTCTTTCTGTTGATTCTTCTTTGAGCCTTTTCAAGAACTCTTCTGTTATGCTAATTAAAAGATTAGAGGAAATAATTATCGATTTTCATACCTCTTTGACTTGGACTAGAACACGGAATCCAAGAGCTAAGAGATGCTTTTTAGCACAGGCTTGAGCTTTTTCCTTGTTTAAGCGGACGGGTCTGGCTTCCTTGGCCCAGTTGAGCCATCTTGTAAACATTTGTTTCTTGATGGTAAAGACATTGTATTTTTGGGCCTTTTTAGTTAAAGCCTTTTCTTCATTGGGTTCATATTGCATTCTTCTTCGGAGTTCAACAAATTTATTGAAAACTCTCTTCTTGGTTTTATTAAGATAATAATTTTCGAGTTTTTTCTAGGAGGGAGGTTATTTATTTTTTTTTAATTAAGACAAATACGTATTGGATTCTCTTTTTGGAGAGCTGGAAGATATATTGTTTCCATGCAACAATGCCTCTTTTAAGTCTTCTTTCGTTGGCTTCCATGATGAATTCCTTGACTTGACGGCTGAAAGCAGTTTGACCTTTCCAAACGTTGAAAAGATTTCTTTGGGCTCTAGCCTGTCTTTCTTTCTTTTTCTGGTTGGTGAATCTGGTAATACTGGCAAGTCTGGCAAGGTGATTGAAGCAATTTTCCAAACTTCTTTTGACTCTTTGAGTTCTATAATATTCCAAAAATCCTCTTAAATCCTGTTGAATGAGAACAGATCGTTTGAGTAATTTGAATCCCCTAATTTTGAGTTTCTTTTCTCTAAAGAGATTAGCAGTTTGGTTCATGTTGTCTTCAGTGGCTCTGGCCTCTAATTCTCTGGCATAGGCATTTGCCTTTGTTTCGACTTCTTGGAGACGTTGACTTTGAACTTCAAGATGTTGGTTTTTTCTATACAACTCTCCTAATTCAGCTTTTAATGAATTCACAGCATCCTCAAGTTCATATTGAGCTGTAACACTTCTTTCCAATTCCTGCGATAATGCTTCAATTTCCTGTTCTGCTACTTTGAAATTATCAGTGTTTTGACTCTATTTGAGGTGAGAGAGTGAATATATATGGGGATAAACCTGATAAGCTTGAAGTTTTTCAGTGAGTTGTTTAGTATATCCTTCATACTTGATGAGTTCTTGAGTTTTGTGACGAAGATCTTGAGCCAAATTTTCAATGAGTCTTTCCTTTTCTTCAATTCTCTTTTTGAAGGGAGACTTGTATCTAGGATTTTCAGGAGATTTTCTGCCTTCTATAAACGGGATTAGTTTTGAATAAAAATTATGCTATATTACCATAATCAATGCCAGCTGTGCTTCGGCAAATCGTTCTGCAACATTCGTCTTTATGTGGAGAAGTATTCTTTTTTTAAAAAATGAGTTTATGATCTCAAAGAATTTTTAGTTACGAGTCTAGAAGGTTGAGGGATTCCGACTTTCATGGGAGATTGTTGAAGAGAGGGAGATTGAGGTCTTTCAGACCTGGCAATAGTGGAGTTTTTGGTGGAATTAGGAACTGAGAAAGTATCTCTAAATCTCACATTGGACAATGGAGTTTGCATCTTGTTATTATTGTAAAGAGGTGTAGGAGTAAAAGCAAAGTCGTTGAGGATGCGCCCAGATGAGGAAGAATTTCCAAGTTTTTGCAAGAGATCCTTTTCAGTGGCATCAGGGCTTTTGAAACTTCTGTTTTGAGTAGGTTTCAAAATTTTTGGCTCTGAGAAGAAGGTATTATTTTTCTCAGAAATAGTGACTTGCTTATTTGGTCGACTTCTTTTATGGGAGTTAAAAAAATGACATCAATTTAATGTTTTACCTGGTGGAAGCAAAAGGTGAGCCGATTTTGGAGTTTTTAAGATTGGATGCAGGAGATTTAAGATCAAGAGGAGTAGCGCGAATGTCAAGGGATCTTCTGGAATTAGCGTCTCTTGAATAGTGAGATGCCATTTGTCTGACGGTTTCTTCAGCTCTGTAAACAAGTTCTCCGATTTTTTGTTGTTGACGAAGAATGAGTTCTGAGAAAGCAACTTCATTTTCTTCTTCCCTGAATAAAGAGTTATACAACAACAACAAATTTGAGACGCTTTACTTTAAATTGAGTTCGTGTTTAATAGTGCTCACATCCTGAAGTAAGTTGGATTTGAGAGTGTTTTTGAAGTTTCTATCAAGTTGCTGTTCATAGTCAAACATTTTCTTCCATTTTCCAACGTCAATGTGAACAAAGTTCTTCACAAACCTTGGATGTCTGGCTAAGAGTTCCTTGTGAATTTCGAGTCTTTTTTGGAAATTATTCATCTTTATCAATTCACAGTAGTTGGATAAAAGGAGGTCAAGGAGTCCACTTTGGGTTCTGAGATTAACTTCGCTTTTGTGTTTTTCTTCATTTGTAACCGGCTATTTAATATATCAGATTTTATTCAACAAAAGGAGGAAAACAAACCTTGCCATCAAAGGATCTGAGACATGGGAGTAAAGAGATGACAAGTGGTCTGTAGTTTGGAAGTCTGCAGATAGGATTTCCGCTTAAAGTAAGGACTTCAATACTGGGAAGTAATTCGAGGACATTTAAGGAAGCAGCGTCATCGATCTTTAAAGAATAAACTTGAGGGGCAAAATGGAGACTATTACTTCATTGTTTGCGAGAGAAAGGTTCTTGAGGTTAGAAAATTGCTGTAGTCCTTCCAAGGACTTGATGTTGTTGCTGCTTAAATACAAAGTTTCGACTTTATGGAATTTTTTGGGGAGAAGATCGATTTCACTGACGAACTTTTGAACGATTGAAATCTTGTTTTCATCAAAGCTTTGAGGATGCTCCACAAGAGCTTGAGATAACTGGAAAAGTTATTTGACTTTCTTGAAGGTATTTACCGTTATGAAATGATTGTAGATTTGCTTTTTCTTAGCAGGCTTGCCCAATGATACTGAGGAATCATTCAAATTCTAGGAAGGGTGAGAAATGAGGAGAGTTTGAAGGATTACCCTCTTTTTGTCCTTGATAGAAGAATAACTACGGCTCATTTTCTTAGACTGTTAATTTTAAAATATTAATTCCGCTAATAAAGGTGTTTTGGTATGTCGATTTTTTCTTCAAGTTACTCTACAACTAACTAATCCTTAGGAATTTCTAAATGTAACTTATTATAATTTTTTGTGAGAGGATATTACCCTTTCATATCATCAAGAAGAGATTTTGTTATCTGTCATGACGTTGGAGAAATTCATCAGATTATCTTGCTTCTTAAACATAGTCTTCGATAGTAACAAATGGTTTGGCACACTCGAGTAGAGGTAAGAGCAATGAAAATATCTAATTAACGCCTAAAAGCAACCAATTCAACATTAAACTAATTTATGGCATAAACACTAAATAAACAGAGAGGGGTTCTATTTTTTATGAAGCAATTTGTTTGCATGTGTGAGTTGGAAAAAAATGGATTTACGAAGGAAAAAGTTTGTCGACATAAAGGATTACGGAAGTTCTAATTGTGTAATGGGTTCACTGGGCTTGTTTTTGATTGCACCCATTTCTAACACAAATTCATCAGGAATTGGACGGTCCCAAATCTTGGCATTATTCGACTTGAATTTTTTCGGTGGTGGCTGAACGATCGGATTCTCTTGAGTTGTGGCAAAAGTGTTGAATATCTGTTCAATAGTGCTTTGTCTTACCGAATACTGCATAATATTTAGACCGAGTTTCTATAATTATGAGATGAGCTAAAGAATCCATTAAATCTTACATTTTCTTCAATTTTTCCAAAGATTTGACCAATGCTAATCTCAGATTTTATATTGAACCGATAGAAGGACTGGAAGTGCTCAATTAAAACAACATTATTAAAATTCTCAACCAAGAAATCCTAAGAAAAGTCAATTAACAGCGAAATTGAGTATTCTCAATGAAGTACCTTTAATAGTTGCCCTCTTTTTTCAGTGAGAATCCAATCAAGAACTAAATGTATTGAAACTTGATCTTTTTTAATAATCTCCATATGAACAGGTGAGCCAGTTCCTTCTTCTGAGATTTGAGAAGCCAGATCTGCAACTCCATAAGTTTCTAAAACCCGATAAACTTGATCTCTTGCGAGGAAATGATTTTGTTCAAAGCCCATTGCTTTGATTGAATCAACAATTTCGCTTTTCTTGATAAGATGAAGTTTGACCTCCATCTCATAACCTCCTCCATATTTGGTTTTAATATGTTGCGTGTTTCCAAGACATCTCATGACACCATTCACCATGATGCACATTCTGGTGGACAAGGCTTCAGCCTCTTCCATAGAATGAGTGGTGAGGATCACTGAAGATCTTTGTCTTTCTTTGGAAATTCTCGAAATTGCCTCCCACATAAATCTTCTAGCTTCCGGATCCATTCCTGAAGAGGGCTCATCAAGAAAGATTATTGGAGGATTCCCGATCATGGCAATCGCGACACAGAGTTTTCTTTTATTTCCACCGCTGTAAGCTCCTGAAACAACATCTGCATATTCAGTTAAATTGACATCTTGAAGAATTTTCTCAATAATTTTTTTTCTCTATAAAAAATTAGAAAGAAAACTTTCGAAAAAGAACCAAGAGAGTTGGGATGCCCCTGATGGCTGCAAATAGATAGAGATGTTCACGAGCAGTGAGATATTCAAGAAGAGGATCATTTTGAGGACAGTATCCGATATCATGCTGAGCTTGTCTGATTTCTGAAGGGATATCGTACCCGTTAATAACTGCTTGGCCAGATGTTGGTCTCACATCTCCACTGAGCATTTTGAATGTGGTGGTCTTACCAGCGCCATTAACACCAAGAAGAGCAAAACATTCACCGTTTTTGACACCAAAAGAAATTTGATTAGTTGCAGTTTTAAACTTTCCAGAGCTTGTTTTATAAACTTTACATAGTTTGTCAATTTTGACAGAATAACCATTTTTTGAAGAACTTTCAATTCTTTTGGCTTCCTCTTCAACATCATCGTCAAGATACACAGGATTTTTTGGAATTATAGCTCTATAATAGGAGGTGAGAATCTTTTTGGGGGAAAAAAAGGTACTTGGGAATTCTCTTTGAGAATATTTTTTTAGCTTTAAAAAATTCCACCACAAACACCAGCATGAAAAATACAAAAGCTGTGACTGCCATGTAGAGAACATCACCTCCTGAAAGGTCTAATTCCCATGGTGAGCGAAGTACAGGATCTTTTTCAACTTTTTGATAAATTTCTTGACTAAAAATAATCATCGAAAAAAACAAAACAAAAAAAACCATTTTACTTGGTAAGTTCGAGGAGACCGTAAGTTAAAGAGAATGTAGGGAAAGGACGGAAGAACCATTGTTCAATTCGCGCAATTTTATTTGTTAATGTAAACATTCTGAGCATTCCAACAGCTAAGCCCCCGATAAAGCCAGTTCCAAAATGGAAGAAGAATGTGATTGTTTGAGCGACACTATAATCTTTGAAGAAAAAGGAAGTGAGATAAACAAAGGAGATAACACTGAAGCCGTATGACATAAATAATGCCCAAAGGACATTGTATTTTTCTCCCTGTATCAATCCCTGCGCTTTAAAAGCTACAGCCATGAAGCAATTAATGACAGCCGGAATCATATATTTGATCATATCAACAAAATAGTTGGCAAACCAATAAGCTTGGAGAGAGATACCAGAGACTAACTGTTGATGTTTGACAGTGGATTCTCTTTCTTTGACGATAAAAGTGATGAGACTTGCGGGAATAAAGCTCATACCAATCGCAAAGATAAAAGAAATTCCAAGGCCATCGAGAGAATTTTTGATGGTATCATAGTTCTTGGCGTTCATAAAAGGAATGATAAAAAGTTCTATTTCATTGTTAGCATCATTTGTAGCGTATTTGAGGAGAGCGTTGTTAATTTTGTTGAGAGCATATGGACCTGCTTCTTGGGCTCTTGTATCCACTTCTGTGAAATAGTTAAAGCTTTTTCCAGTGTTATCAAGTGAATTAAAAAACACATTGAAAATACTGATTGGATCATCTTTACGGTTTTCAAAGACTTGGGTATCAAAGTTAGCCATGGTATTGACAGGAACCCCAATAAAATTGTATGCATCATCAGAATTGAGAGTGGTAATAATATCCGGGTCTAAAGATGAGCCACCGGGCAGGATTGTGTTGTAACGAACATCAAAAGGTGCTCCATAAAGATTATCACTGAGATATAAAGTTTTGGGAGGAGCAACAGTGTTGACTTTAATGAGAGCGACGCCAATTATGATCATGATGATTGGTAAAAAGAGTTCAAGGGCAATACTCATTCGGTCTCTCTTGAAGCATAATAACCTCTTTTTGATCAAGGCATAAAATTGATGAGCAAAAACTTTAAAGGCAGACGGAATTCTTTCTTTACGGAGGTCAAAATTAGCAAATTCATCTGTTTGGGGATTAGCTAGAATCTTAGCCCTGGGCTTCTTTGGATCTTTGAGTAAATTTGCAACATTGAGAAAAACTTGTTCTAAAGTTGTGACAGAGATGCCGTAACTTTCAATATTTAGTTCATTCAACTGACTGTCAAGATCATCGAACAAGCTTTTGAATTTAAAAACTGTGTCCATTGGAAGTTGAAGAATAATTTCAGAAGACACATGACTGACAATTTTCGCTTCCTGGATATGACTTTGAATCAGTGAGATGACGTTTTGGCTACTTTGAGTGGCATCCTTTTTCGAAACGGTGAGAGTGTATCCAACTCCAAATCGATTCTTGAGGAACAAAGTACTTCCTAAACACTGCATTTGCCCATCTCCCATGATTCCAATACGGTCTCCCAAGTAATCTGCTTCATCCATAAAGTGCGTTGTTAAAACTATGACTCTTCCATGTTTGTAATTTTTAAGCATATCCCATAATCTCCTCCTTGCTGAAGTGTCCATACCTGAGGACGGTTCATCAAGCAGAATAAATTTGGAGCCGCCAAGAAAAGCAATTGCAACAGAAAGCCTTCTTTTTTGGCCTCCAGAGAGATTCTTGGACCTTTCATTACGCTTTTCATAGAGATCAAGATCATTAATAAGCTTTGCAATTTCGAAAGGAGCAGCTTTAGGATCGACTCCTTTAAAAGTAGCAAAAAGTTCAAGATGTTCCTTGACTGTCAAGTCTTCAAAAAGAACGTCATGTTGAGGACAAACTCCCATAATTTTTCTGATACTTTCAAGATCTCTTTCAATATCCATGCCAAATATTGAAATTGTACCTTCTGTAGCAGGATAGAGTCCTGTGAGCATCGAAATAGTGGAGGTTTTGCCAGCTCCATTATGCCCAAGTAAAGCAAAAATCTGTCCACTGTACATATTGTAATTGACGTTCTTGACAGCAACTTTGCCATTTTTGTATTTTTTATAAAGATTGCTAATAATGATAGATTCCCCTCTCTCGTCTTG
>Ga0182738_1003219_pt1 | contig 18845 bp, 12 predicted proteins | sample eDN5th30CBELigMG_FD_128876 | JGI IMG/M metagenome (GOLD analysis project Ga0182738, IMG submission 128876) | Enriched Miracle-Growth compost microbial communities from Emeryville, California, USA - eDNA 5th pass 30_C BE-Lig MG (version 2)... ... | reverse complement strand
CTCTATTTGACTGTTTTAAGGAAAATAATTGCTTTATAAAAAATCAGTACATCAAAAATATTGTGTGAAAATTTTTTTCAAATTCAGGCTAAATTTTTCAGAGGGAAAAAATCACAAATCTCCAAAAAGAATTTCTCTATTTCAAGTCAGTAATACAAAAGTATTGACCCTTCATCCTCCACAAATTTTCCTCCGAAAAGATGAAAATTTTTTTCTGATTTTTTTGGAAATTTTCAACTTTTTTCGCAAAATTATTTTTATGACTCCAGAAAAGGAATAATCCTAAAGAAAAAAAAATTGAAGAAAAATTCTGAAGCCTAAAAAAGAAAGCGATCCCACTCTCTTAGAGATCAAGAGGGAAAGTGTTCCGTTGAGCATATCAAGATGAAAAATTATTGATTCTTGAAAATAATTTTTGACTTGTTGTGTTCGTTTGAAATCAAAATAAGGTGCTTGAGAGAAGGAGTTCTGAAAATAAATAGATTTATTTCTTTATTTTTCGAGATTTTATTGGAGCAGAATTTCGACAATCAGTCAGATTTTTGTGAATGAAAAACATGGGACCATGTGCAATTGAGAACTGAGAGCAAAACAGAATTTTTTTTTTTTAATGAAATTTTCTTCAAAAATTCCCTGGATTATCATCTTCAATTTTTGGTCTAAAAAAACTTGTGGGTTTTAAAAAAATTCTCAAGAATTTTAGTTCACCTCCAGGACCTCCCAATTTTTCTCCAGAATTTCAGACCCCTATCGGGCGTACTCTAGAAAAGATCGACATTCCTCTCAAAAAGCCCGACACAACTTTTAAGAAGACGGCTTCTTACATCTCAGTAATTTTGATCGCAATCCAACAACTTGAAAAATTGTGCTATGAGCGAATATAATCTGGACAAGATAGAAATTTTGTCTGAGAAATTCCTCAAATAATAAAAAAATTAAGAAAAAAAAATTTTTATTAAAAGAAATTCAAACACAATTCTCAAAAAAATTCTTTGAAAAGATCCTAATTTTCCTTTTTTCTCTCTTCATCAGAAAAAGGATCAGATTCAACAAACATGTCGGATGAGTTTTCAGAAAATCTGACCTGACAAATGAGTTTCAAAGTCCGACAATTTCGTCTGAAATAGGTAATTTGGGAAGCCCTGTTCATCTCTCACCCCCCAAAAAGATTTTTTTTCTATCTCATCTGCAACAAGAAACAAAAATCAAAAGACAAATCCTTTCTAAACCACCAACCACCCTTTAGAAAGATTTCTTGATAGTTTCACCTTCAGAAATCATTTTAAAATGCCTTTTATTCAGTAATTTGAACGAGTTTTTTACTCAACGTATCCCAAATTAAATAAACAACCAAACGGACTGTCTTGATTCCTAATAATAAAAAAAGCAACTGTAATTAAATAGTTTATGAGATAATATTCAGTTTTAAAAACCTGCCTTCCCCCTCTTCACTTATCATATTAAACTTTTTCAACTCATTCTTTTCAATAATCTCCTCACTTTCATCTGTACATCTCAAGTTCCCACAGGTTTGATTTACTTTCCTCATCCAAGACCCTCTTCATAGCACACTATACTTGTTATGTTTAAAAGTTTCGCTTGAAAAAACATCCCCTTATTCCTTTTAGCTCTTTAATAAAAACCTGTCTAACTTTTCATGCTCTACTTTCTAGAGTTCCCATTAAGACCAGTTTAACACTATTTCTTGGATTTTGATCTTAGATATCCTCTTTATTCAAAGCGAGCCTGACATTAAGTTCAATGATCAATGAGGTTATTTTTATTTTAGGACGAGATTTTCGCTACACTACTGATTTCCTTCAGCTAATTAAAATAATCTGGCTTACTTATTTTAGCAGAAACACGAATTTTATAAGACCTTTTCAACACAAAAAACTCGTTAATTTTTACCGATCATTCACGAATTTGTTTTCCCTTTAATTTTATCATTAAAAAATTTTTTAACAGTAAGTAAGCCCATCTTTCCTCTTTCTCAGCATGTCTAACAAACTCAGACTTTCTCTCGACAAAGATGCTTACGATCTGGAAAACATGCAAAGTTCTGACGGGCTCGCATACCTCAAAGACCCTACTTCCTTCCATGCCTCTCGTCACCTTGCTAGAAACGTCAATCTCACCAACATTAACATCACTCGAGTCAAGCCTCGCACCGATAGCACTGGAACCCTTTTTGCGAATCACTCTCAAGAGTCTCCAGATTCAGCTCAGAGATTTAACTTTGTGACAAGCCCAACACAAGAACTTCCTTATAAAAGCGCATGTCAATCGAACAAAAATACAAAAACTACAAAAGCGCCTCCAACAAAATCCACCAAAGACGTCAAACGTGAAAGATTTTCAAGTCTGGAAGTAGAAGAACTCTCCCATGAGATTGCCAAGACAGAAGGCGATCTTTTTACATGCCCCATATGCTATTCTGATTATGAAGAGTCCTCAGTCATCGCCTTGCCTGATTGCCATCATAAATTCTGTAAAGAATGCATAACAAGCTATATCAAGAAACAAATGAGCGATTTCCAAGTCCTAAAGCTTCAATGTCCTCAAGATAAATGTGAGGAGAACCTCCAAGATGCCCAGCTGAAAATCATGCTGGACGCAGAAACCTATGAGACCTACCAAGCTAAAAAACTTCTTAAACTCAAAAATAAAGACATTTACCTCAGATATTGTCCCAAGCCAGGATGCACTAAACCCTTCTATCCTGACAACAAGGCCCAATTCACGACTTGTTCTTGCGGAACAATCATCTGCCATGGATGCTTTCATCCTCAACATCCAGGCAAAACTTGTGTAGAAGCAACAGCAGGAGAGTTTGAACTCTTTGCAGAGAATGAAGATATCAAAACTTGCATGATTTGTAAAACAGCCAGCGAAAAACGTGTGGGATGTGCCCACGTAGTCTGTCCTGTTTGTGATTACGAATGGTGCTGGAACTGCGGGCGTGAATGGGAGCCAGGCCACGGGTCTCGTTGCTTGAATAAATGGAGTCCAAGAGCTCCAAAAGCTTTTGAAAAAGGGACAGGTAGGTCCTGCTTTGAGGCCTTTCTCAATACATTGTTCCTTGTCTTTGAAATTATCTTCTTTGGCTTGAGCTCAGCGCTTGTAGTCATTCTCATATGGCCTTGTATGATGTCAGGAGAAATCGAAAAGAATCTCCTGAAGAAAAACATAAAATCTCCTGGGCTAAGAAAAGTGCTGGGAGTGATCCTTGCAGTGCTCAGTTGGCCTGTAGCGATTATCTTTTATCCTCTCAATGCGATAAGCGAAGAATATGGGGGGTCATGCCGTCGAAGAAGATGGAAAAAAGGAACATCAGCAAACTTTGGATTTGGAAATCATTTGGCTGAAGGTCGAAAGAAATTCAGTCTAAGTGAGAAAGAAGAGAAGCCCAAGAGCCAGCCTCAACAAGAGAATAAAACAGAAATTGGTCTCAAAGACGAGAATGATAAAATTGAAGAGATTGATTTGGAAGCTTTAGAAGGTTTGGAACGTAGGAAGTCAGACATGGTTGGGGTCTCTTTACAGAAAAACAGGAGTAGACATACAGCTATGCCAATGATGGTTTCAAATCATATGATTCCGTCTCAGATGGATATTTTAAATAATCTTAGTCCTGATTCTGCAAGAAATGTCCCAAATCTGCAATCAAATGATAGAAGACAATGACAATAAGAACTTTTGGAAAAGAGAAGAACAAAAACCTAATCGTTTTCTATCTCTCTCTCTGAGATCTGCTTATTCAAATTCAAATACTCTTTGTCTATTATTTTATTTGCGTGGTACATGTTTAACTCTGTAGTCATGAATAAATAGATAGTTTTTTTAATTAGCAATAGATTGAAAGGTATTTTGAGCTATAATTATTATATAAATAAAATCCCTCAACTGTGGATTATCTTTATAAAAGATAATACTGTTATATATTTTTTCATATGAGAAAGAAATATTTTTACTTTACCGTCCCCATTTTTGATTATATTGGAAATTATCAACAAACTTTTCTGAAAAATTCCACTTTTTCTTTTTTTCTTGATTTTGAAAGAAAAATGGTTCGATCTGACGAATCTTTCGATAGAGCTTGCCACCAACAAGTTAAGAAATCCGACAAAGTGGGTCAAAGAGGCACTTTGAGAAGCCTGATCGTCCGTCTTGTTGATACTGAAAAAAATTTTCCTGAGCTGATACAGTTTTCTTTCATCATCAAGGCTAACAGAATAGAAGCATCTTATACAAATTAATTTGATAAAAAAAATAGAATTTCTACAAACAAGCAAAAAAGGCTAAAAAACTGTATTTAATCCCCTCCTTAACATTAAAACACGTTGTTATGCTAGTAATCTAAATTTAACTCGGCATCTGCCTCATTTTATTCTACCAACTTGCCTCTAGACTTACTTCTTTTCCCCTCATGCCACCTGTGAAATCTGTACTCAACAAGTTCATTGCTTTCACTTTTGTTTTCCTTTTTCTTGCGATTATCACCGTTTGTTTACACTTCATGATCACAAATTGGTGGATCTGTGCCTCTCTTGCTCTCATCTACGCTCCTTTCATCCTTATCACCTTTGTTCTCTACAGATATACCCGCGTAAGTCCCTCATATTGTTTTTCAAGCCCTTATTTTATCTAGATGAGAGGTCCCATCAGTTATATTGGAAGAAGAATCTTTCTCACAATATATAACTTTACCATCTATCGAAGAAGATTCCTTTGGGAGCAACTTTACGATGTTCTCTGTTGGCTAATTCCAAGTACGGAATGGAAATATATGAACTGGGGCTATGCTTCTCTCTCGTCTGATGGAGTACTTATTCATAATCTTGCACATGAAGACGAGAATGAACGATTTTCTGTCCAATTATATCACTATGTAGCCACAGGTATTGACAATTTTTGGCTTGAATCTTACTGTATTGATAAGCGATGGAAAGCTGGGAAGATTTGGAAGGCAAAACAATATTGGAAGTCAGTTCAGGTCGAGGAGGAGGCTTGGATTATATTTCAAGATATCTCAAAGCTGAACGATGTATTGGAGTGGATATTTCTCCAGTTCAAATTGAATACTGCAAAAAGATTTACAAAGAAAACACCAAACTAGCCTTTCTCAAGGTTCCTTCATTCAAAAGGGGGACCGATTTATTTTTCCCATAGGGAGAGTCTGAAAAATTGTCAAAGATTGAAGAATTGACAAAAGAAGAGATTGATATTGTGATTAATGTGGAAAGCGGGCATTGCTATTCGAATTTCAAAAAGTTTATTCGAGAAGTTGAAAAAGTTTTGAAACCTGGCGGAATCTTTGCATATTCAGATTTTAGACCAACTCATGAATGGCCTGACATTGAAAAAGAACTCGAAAGCTCTGACTTAGTATCAACTTTTTTTCTCAATATATAATTCTCATCTCCCTTAGAAAATAATCAAGAAGGAGAATATTTCAGAAAATGTGATTCATTCGTTGAAACTTGATGAAGATCGAAAATGGAAATTGATTCAAAGCAGATTAGGACCTGGTAAATTAATCAAGGGATCCTTCTCATCTCACCTTCATAGTATTGAGGTTCTTTTTCAAGCAAATTGGTGGAGTTAAAGGAAGTCATATTTATGAAGGATTAAATCAAAAGACTATGGCTTCAATGGCTTACGTGCTGAAGAAGCCTGAGGAATTAAGTTTGATTTAGCTTAATAATCAAATATTTTACTAAAAGTTAAAACAAACCTCTTATGATTAAAAACTCTGTTGTTTATCGTCTAAAACCTTAAAAACTAGATGAAAGCACAGATAGAGAGGTTTCTACTTATTTCATTTCTTTTTAAAAAGTTTTTATCTTGTCTACTTATTTAAAAATCATTGCTTGCATAAGGAAATCTGTTCCTATTCTTACTATTTAATCTCATCATCCTTACTTTTTGAAAGGATGGATATTCAAAAGATTTTTCCCAGGATATGAATGTGCCCGCAAAAACCACCACACAGATCCGCCTGAAATCTCTCAAAACTTCCCCATCGATTCAACTCCATGATTTATCTCAATTGAGTTTCTCCTCCAAATTACTGCTTGCCCGGTTTTAATTGATGCTCAGTAACTAAATAATTAATTTTGGTACATTTCTTCTTTTACCAAATTAAATGATATTATTAGCAGAGATTTCACACTATTTAATTCGACGTATTTCTCTCAAATTATAATTCATTTTTCACTCGTTATTCAACAAACTCCTCTTATCAAATAATGCAAGGAATGCCTGGTGGTTGGTCTGAATCCAAGGATAAAACTGCTGAAATCCAAGCTTTGGCTGATAAAGTCAAGCCTGAAGTTGAAGCTAAGACTGGCAAAACTTATTCTCAATATGAAGTTGTCTCTTATACCCAACAAGTTGTTGCTGGTATGAACTATCTTGTCAAAATCAAGGTTGGTGACAATGAGTTCATCCAGGCCAAGATCTTCCAAGGACTTCCTCACACTGGATCAGCTGTTAGCCTCACTGAAGTTCAACAAGCTTAATCCATTCCATCCTATTATAATTTTGTCTTGTACCCCTTCTCAAGTCTGCTTTGAGAATATTTAATAAGATACATATCAAGTGTCATTCATGTATGATGCTTTTATTCGCTAAAAACAAACTATAAATCTCGTCTAATCAAAAATGAAAAAGATGGATTAGTTTAAAGGGATAAAATTTCTCAAAGGAATCAGATCTTAATGATTCCTAATGGACATTTTGAGGAATAAACCCTTGAGTGCATTGCAGAAATACTGTAAAATTTTGTTCAATTGTCAAAATGACTTTTTTGCTATCTGAATCATAACAGACTTCCTCCCATTTTCCAAGTCATAAAAATAATTTTACTCTTCGCTTCACAGCAGATTTCTCTCTCAAAAGATGAGCATAGAAAGTTTCTTATTCCCTCAATCAACAATATTAACTTAGTTTATTTCGCAAATTTAATTATATCTTTAAGGACATTCTTGTTCAATCAATTTAAACCCTTTCCTAAGAAATAAATAATTCAAAATGCATGCAAACAAAAAAACGAATGACCCCTCTATCCATTATGATCTCCCAACCAGGTCTAAGCCCAAATTTTCTCCTGATGAATCTTACAAAAATCTTAATCTCAGCTTCTCTGACTCCCATCACTCCACTATCAATCACAAAGACAGCCATATCTCTGTGAGACCGTGGGATAGCAGTCCACATAAACAAATTCACTCCCGTCCTCACAAAAACCCCAATTATACACCCAAAAACGTCACTAAAAGAAAATCTCCAGAGACTGTTCGGACTTCCAAAGCGAAAAAAGGAGAATCTTCAGTTATTCTCATGACTAATGAAACCACTCAGAATCGAACAACAACTGAACAAAGCTTTGGGAAAGGCTCTTTATTGGACATCAGCATGGAAGTTGAAGGGGGTCGAAGAAAACACAATATTTCAGAGATGGTCGGGATGTTTCTCGGCCGTGACGGCCTGCACCTTAAAGAAAGTCCAAAAGAAAATAAGGCTCGAGTGCCACTACCAAAAATTGCAAAGAAAAAGCTTGCTGATAGGACTTCCTTATCACCAATTTTTCACCGAATGTTCCGCCAGGAGAATAGGAGGGCTAGAATCGAAAAGACGTATGGGAATATTTGTTTGACAGGGAGAGGTATTGTGGAACCTTCAAGGCACCGAAGCCAGGGGAGTCCTGAGGACGCAAAGGAACAGTCTTATTTGGATTTGTATAGAATGATGCAGGATGTTTCGGTTGTGAAAACTCAAGAGAAAAGGCAAAAGGAAGAAGTTGTACCAAACATGTTTCTTCGAGATTTTGACGCAAAGAGACCAAGACTGAAACCCAGAATCAAAATTGATCTTCAGTGCTGGAGAGAACCTGAAAAAGAGGTGTTTGATAGCTGGGGTCAGAGGCCCAGTAAATTAAAGGGGGACCCTCAAATCCTAACTCAAAAATCTAAATTACCTGCTCTTTCATCTCCTTATCGTGGGAGATTTGAAGGAAATTTGAATGCTTCGCAAAGAGAAAGTCCTCAGCATCATGATTTTCCTCATATAGAAGCTTTAAAGAAAAAAGTTGGAATTGGAATGATCATAAAAAATGAGTGTCCTATGAATGATCTCATCAAAATTAGGATGATGGGAAGTGTGCTGGCAAGGAAAAATAGCATTGGTCCTGAAGCAGGAAAAATTGATTTAAATATGGAAAATAAAAAGAAAAAAGCTTTTGAAATTTATATCAAACCTTTGAAAGATATTTCTCCGAAATATCGAATTTCAACTCATGTATGAGTTGTCATTGTTTCTGCTGTTTTGTTGAATCCCAATTTTCCTATCAATTTTGTTTTTGCTTTTTATGTAATAAATCATAGTAAGTCTATCTTGCAATCAATAACATTTTTCCGTGAAAATAGATTCTTGGATTTCTGATATCCCCCTCATTTGTTATAAAAATTCAAGAAGAATGAAAGTCACTTTTTGAAGAGTCCAACAGGGGAACGTATCAGAAATCTTTTTTGTGTCTCAAATCTTAAAATCTTTCAGACAAAATTACAACAAACATCTCGAACAATCTCACAACAACCTGCCAAAGACAAAATAAAGGTTTAAGCTATGAAGCTTTTCAAGAGATCAAGTCTCATTGTTTCGATTTCTCAAAAGACTAAATCAACTCAAAACAAAATAAAATTTTACTGAGGAAAATTTTTTTTCTTACTTATTAGTGAAAACACAGCATTATCTATAAAGATTTTCGTCATAAGGGGTATAGACAGATTTTACAGCAGCCTGTGTTTCATCTGTCAAACATTGGGTATGAATGAATGGCATTATCAGATCCTTTTCTTCATCTATCTTTGGACCAAGAGAATAATTTTCAAAGTCATTTTGCTTTGGCTGTGACTGGTTAAATTGATTCAACTCAGCCATTCTTTCCTTGTGATCTTTTACTTTGATCCATATAAACAACACCAAGCTCATAAAGAGTAGGATACCACTCAAGATAATGTTAACTCCGTTTGCATAATAAGTTAAACTCACATCTTTTCCGGCACTTGCAAGTACGTTCACAATCTCAGAGGTTGAGCAGTCTTTTGTGATAATTGTTCGATAAAAAAGAACCTGATCACTTACAACTAAAAATCCAAAGATTTGCAAAGGAACTTGGATCAATTTGCAAATAGCGTGAACAAGTTTGCCACAATTAACTTCTCCTCTAAAGAATTCTCCTGAAGAACTTCTGCTCGACAAAAGAAGGATTGGAAGAGCTATTCCCAGAATCAAACTGATAATGATTGTAAATATCATCAGAATGAGTTGAATGGTCTTTAGCTTGGAAAAGTTCGAGCTCATATCAGATAACGTGCTCATTTCACTTCTGCAATGAATGCTCCAAGGGATATAACTCCTCGAAAACAAATGGTATTGATAGTTAGCGCCTGAATAACCCTTCCTATAATATCCAAAATTATTTAGATATTTAATAGCTCCTGTCAATCCATTCATGTCAAAAAGTTTATCTTCAGAAATAGAAAATATTGTTCCATTCCATAGCGAAGCTCCTTGTTGGCCACAATCCTGTTTTGATCTTCTTAATAAACCATAGCTGCCTCTGTTTGGTGATGTATCATCCTGATTTGCATCGTAGCACATGCTATATTCATTCAATCTGAACTGAGAAGTTGGTAAAGCGTCAAACTGGTCTCCCCTTTGATATTTTATGATCAAAGCAGAAGTCGAGTCTTGAGAGAATATAGTACAATTCTTGGTTGTGTTGCATTGAGAGAGAGCATCAGAGTCTTGAGGCAAAGTAAGATTGATCATTTCAATGTCATTGATTGGACATTGAGAGCTTTGAGTGCAAAAAGTGTTATTTGCAGAGATGCCACACTTTGTCATACCATCAGGACATGTTTCACCACTTTGAGCAGCAACTTGAGCCCAAGTTTCATTCGATCTTTTGATGCAAAGGGTAGTCGCATTACTATTGATTGTTGTCCAAATATTGAGGGGTTGTGAACTGGTTGGCCGGATATCATCGCAGCCAGCTCTTGTCTGATTGTAATCGCAATAGCCAATCGATAAATCACTCTTGATTTCATAATAGTTTTTGTTGTAGTAAGAGACATCTCCACACCAGCAACCACTTGTCGTTCCAGGCCAAACGTAATTGTAAGCTTGCTCATATCCATTAGGGCATTCGTAGGAGAAGGATTGAACGTCAATAATTGCTTTTGATTTCCAGTTGGAAAGAATATCGTCAACAAGAACGTTTGCATCTGCGTACAAATAGCAAAAGCTTACAATTGTCGCAGCCATGCTGAAAAGAGCATAGAAAATCAGCGAAAAAGAGTAGCAATGATACCTTGTGAAAGCCATAATAAAACCCTAAATAATGCAATTTGTTTAATTTTAATTAACCTCTTGGATTTATTGCCAGATAAAAGCCCTGGATTTGAAGTTAAATAGGAGCATTTCAACAAAATTATAAAACACGATAATAATATTTTTCTGGCATCAAAATTCAACGAACGTCCCTCAACTATTTTTTCCACTTGCTGAGAAAGTCTTCTTTGCAAGCTGAGTACAGATCAAAGAGGATAATTTCCTTCATATTTTCGAATTGAAATATTTTCCTCTTTGATTTAAATAATACAGTGGTTTTCTTTGTGATTTTATCTGTATGTCAGATGTAAGATCCATAATCCATAATACTTCATATCATGCAAAATCCGATCTTTTATTGATGGTAATAGCCTCTCTTTTTCCAGTGTTTCCTTCATTCATCAAGTGAAAATCTTATTCGCTCTCAGGGTCTTCAAGACGTCCGACATCACTTCAAATTTTTACAAGTGAATGGGATTTAATAGGGAGATCACTTTGATCTGAAAATCGCTGAAATCACATCAATTTCTCTTTCAAACTCTCTCCAGCAATCTGTTCAAAAACTCTGACTTGGATTTTTTCATGAAAATCTTTCAACTTTTTTAAACCAAACTTCAAATAGACATCGTGAAATTTAAACAAGTAAGAATCAAAGTGATCTAGAAGATCTCCCAACTCTGCTCTCTTGGTTTCTTTCCGGATTCTTTTCTCCCTCGCATAATTTGGAAAAAAGGGTAAACCCATAAATAACAAAAATCTCTTCAGACTTGTTTGGCTCATTGGAAGAAAAAACTTCAAGCAACTCCCAGCTAAAATAATCTCTCTCTTTCTTTGAGAAGGATGAGACTCTTGTATGATGACCATAAAAATTTAATGAATCGTGAATAAATTCAAACCTTTTTTCAACCTCTAAAATTTGTCTGTATGTTTCAGCTTATGAATTAAACCAGTTTTATTTCTGGAAAAAACAAAACCCATTTTTTCTTTTCTTCCTGAGAAATATGTTTCAATCATAATTCCATGCCATTCTCGGTACTATCTATTGAAAAGAATGTGAGCTCCTGATCAATCCAATCCTGAAATAATTTATCTGAAGCTGATTTGAAAAAAAATCCAAAACATACAGAATGATCCGAAGAAAAGTAATTTCATGAGAGAGCTTTGGGAGCATTGACAGGCTGTTCTTGTCAATAAGGAAAATTAAATTACAATTTCTTTCAAGATGAGAACATTTTTCATGACAAAAAACCTCATGAAGACAGGTAAAGTTTCAGGAGGAATATAAAAAATTGTTTCATATTAAGAAATCAAAAAGAAAACATACACTAATTTTGATAAATGAGACCAAAAGATCGTTTTTGAGGAGAGATGGAGCAAATACAAGCTTTCAAAGGCTCTTGATAGTTCCTTAAGCTCATTGGTTGTGTATTTTCTTATTTTGTGGAATATTTATTTTGAAAAAGAATAAAGTCAATTATGGACTTGAAATATCATTTTTCGAATAAAATACTTCTTCTCTGAATAAAAACCATAAATTACCACTTCAATTTGGTTGATAAAGCTGATAAATTTGTTTTGCGTATTGCTTTACTGGTTCAGGCGGCGCATAAAGCAATGGCTTTTGCATGTTATCTTCTTCAGATTCAGTAAGGCCAGTGGTAGTTCGTTGGGAAGGATCCTTTTCCCGTTTCTTGCGTTTTTGTCTCGGCTCAGGTTTAGGCTCAGGATCTTCAACGTCAGGCGGATTCCTCTTTTCCTTTTCGATTTCTAACTGAACTGAGAGGAGGAAGAAAGAGTCTCTTATCCATGAGAAAACTTTAAAGTCATAGGCTAAAACATTGCCAATGAAAGCAATTTGGACATGATTGCTCCAGTTTTTAGCAATATTTGCTACATTATCAGTGGAGCAAGAGCCTGTATTGTATCTAAAGAATATGTTGTATCCTGCAAAAATAATAATGCCTATTTGTAGCAAGACAACTATCAAAATGTTTTTCTTTAATTGACATCATCTCAGTTGCTGTCTTGGAATTTTCCATTTTCTTTGAGATGTAGAATAGAACGAGTAAGTTTCTCCACACGTTTATTACAGTCAAACACAGCTGGCTGATCTTTAATATTAACAGAGTGGGTTTGTAATTGAGAAAATCATTTAGTTTGTTCCCGCAATTAGAGTTCCATTGAGTGTACTGCTTTGTAGACAAATGATATTGACCTCCATATTCATTCAAGCTAAGCTGAGTAATTGGCATAGAGCCAATCTGACTTCCTCTTTTATAATTTAGAGTGATAGCTGAAGAAGAGTTTTGACTCGCCACCAAGCAATTTGTACTATTTTGACAGGTTTCTAATGAAGAAAAATCACGTGGTAGAGTCAAAGTTTTCATTTCAACATTATTGATTGGACACTGTGAGCTACATGGACAGGAAAGCTTCCACATTCCTTCATGCCTGATGGGCAAGAACCGTATTTTGTCTTGAGAAGCGTTGTTTCAATAAAGGATTCATCCGATCTTTTGATGCATAGATTCAGCAGCATTCTCATATCCCACAGGGCAACTAGTGGATGAGGCTTTAATGTCCAGAATTGTTTTTGTCTTCCAATTTGAAACAATACCATCGAAGGTTGTGCTGGGGAGGCCGTCTATATAATAGAAAAGCGCAATTGAAAACATAATATGCAGGAATGCCCATCTCCTAGTACTTGTAATATGACTCTTTTTTCCATTTTCATACTCATTTGCATCTTCATCAATTCTGCCATAAAAATAATTATTAAACAACAACAATCTGTTCAAAAATTTAAACCCAGCTGTAAAACTTTCCTGCGCCTTCCTTATTCCCATTTCCAGTCTCAAAAACATCTTTCAAAAGAATTTTTAAGAGAGCAATGCTGCTTTTTCAAGCCTAAGTAAGGCCTTCAAGCAAGGAGAAATTCACAACAAGTTTCTATTCCTCTTTTTCCAGGATTTGTCTTTATGATAATTATCTCTTTAATTCACCTCTAAATAAATGCAAAGCTATTTTCAATCTCTTGAATTTGTCTGTATGTGGAATAATTCTGTTCATCGAGGTTATCCCATATCATTGCTAATATCTCTATGAAAAATCTCTAGCCTTGGTTTTGCTGAGAGTTGACACTTGATTTGGTCAGAATTTTGATTTTTTTGAAGACTGATTGAAACTGAGAATGAAAAGGAAAGCATTGAACAAGAAAAGGGAAATTCATTGAAACTGTAAAATTTTAGTCAATCAAAGTTGGAACAAAGTTAAAAGTTCTAGTTTTTAAGTGGTTTTCCAATAGAAAATTCATTTGGATTAAATTGAATACTGTCAGTCAAGTCCATTTATAACTTTACCCAGAGAATTATTTCAATAAGCTGGGAGCTGCCTTGCTCAAATTGCCTTTTCTTTTTGAAAAGATATTGGGAAATATTAAGAATAATCTGAAGAAAGAAAAGACTCAGCTTCAAAATCTTCATTTGCATCCTCGCATTTCAGAGACTCTCAGGCGCCGGATGAAAAAAGAAATAATTTGAATTTGCTTGGAGCTCTCATGAAACTGAAAATAAGGAGAAAACCTCAAAACAAGAAAAAATAAAGATTCATTTGAAATTAAAATTTTCAGTCACTCAAGATTTAATTCTTCTTATAAGTTGGAGAAAAAGTCAAACATTGATCAAATCTTACTAAAAGAGAAAAGTATTGCCAGATTACTTTTTAATATCTGAAGATATTTTAATTTTTTCTTTCACTTTGCAGGGATGACGATTGTTTCTCATACTTCTTTATTCAATCGTTCTTTTTTGACAAGTAGAATATTTTCAGAGAAAACAAGGGTTTTATATAAAGAATTTCTCAACCTCTGCTTACATGAGGACCTCTTATTTTTCAAGGTTGCAAAATTTCAAGTTTCTTCTTCAGCTCATATTAAGGTCAAAGGGAAAAAATAGTTCTATGGAAGACTCATTTTTAAAAATTCTAATATTATACAAAGTTCTTTCAAATCAGCTCATCTCAAAAACAATTTGTTCTGGAAGTAATAAATCCTTTTTCTCCACTTCGCTTCACTGATTCTGATCAATCAAGAAATATTTATAGTTTTCTATTTAAATAACATGCAAAAATCTGGTCATTTCAAAAAGAGAGATGAGGATCCTGACGTCCAGATCTCCAAAAACCTCTCCTATTTACTCAGGCATGGAGCTCTTAAAGAAGGGTTGAGTATCGATAAAGCAGGATTTGTCCCTCTTAATCAAATCTTACAACTACGTTTCTATCGATCTCGAAAAATCACTGCTGAGAAGATCCAACATATCTCAGATACCAATTCAAAAAAGAGGTATGAAATCAAAACTGAAATGGATCAAAATGGCAATCCTACTCTTTATATCAGAGCTACCCAAGGGCATTCTCTCAAATTAGTTGAAGATGATGATTTACTTGTGAAGATCAAAGAAGCTTCTGAAGCTCCTATCTGTGTCCACGGAACCTATGTGCAGCCTTGGCAATTCATTCAGACTCAAGGCTTAAAGACAATGTCTAGAAATCACGTGCATTTTGCTATCGGATATCCTGGAGAAACTGGGCTCATTAGTGGAATGAGACAGAGCTGTACAATCTATATTGAGCTTGATGTTGAAAAAGCTCTCAAGGACGGAATGGAGCTTTTCCTTTCTAGAAATAATGTGATCCTTTCTCGAGGCTTTGATGGTGTTATTCCTCCTCAATATTTCAAGAAAGTTGTCATGAGAAATGATGAAGGCAAATATCAAGAAATTAACCGTTCAGAATACAAGAAGGCATCTATGGATCTTCAAGAAGAAACTAAAGAGAATAAAGATCCTCCAAAACTCCATAAAGAAGAAAAGAAGACGAGTGGAGGAAAAACGACAATGACAGGACAAGCTTTCAAATATTTAGCCATTCTCGATTTTGAAGCTCAGTGCGATAAAGACAAAAGACTTGATGTCCAAGAAATTATTGAATTCCCAGTTGTTATTGTGGATGTTGAGAATAGAAAAATTCTTGATGATAAATTCCATTACTATATCAAGCCTGAAGTTCACCCTAAACTTGATCCATTCTGCATCCAATTAACCGGAATCACACAAGGCAAAGTTGATAAAGGAATTCCACTCAAAGATGCTTTGGATAAACTTGACACTTTCCTTCGTGAAAAAGGAATTCTTAATGAGAGTTTCTGCTTTGTTACTTGTGGACATTGGGATTTGAATTCATGTCTCAAGAGAGAAACACAAGCAAAGAAGATTCCTGTTAAGGGTTATATGAAATCTTGGATTAATCTCAAGACAAGTTATCCTCCTATTCCTGGTGTTAAAGTGAGAAATCCAGATATGGTTGAAATGCTGAGATTATCCAACCTTGAACTCATTGGAAAACATCACTCTGGAATTGATGATGCTGTAAATATTGCAAGAGTTGCTGTGCATTTATTGGAAAAGGGCTTCAAATTTCAAACTTCCATGGTGGCGAATGCTGAATATTAATTTCATAAGTTTTGCATAAGAATTCCTTGTGAAAAAAATTTATAAAAAAACAGTTTGAAAAAATTTCATCAAAAAAAACTCAAACAAATTTCTTCGTCAATAGTAAGAGACAACTGATCCTGTATTTCCTTAGCTCAAGGTTTTTGAGAACAAATCTAAATTTCAAAGAGACTTCTCTTCATTTTTTAAAAAACATTTTTCTGTAAAAAATCTTGAATTCACCTTCAAATCGCTGCAAATTATTTTTCAACTTTTTAATTGATTTTGTTTCATCAAGGCTAATTCCACAGTTTGCTGAGGGTTGTTGCTTGATTTTAGCTGAATTTGAAGTTGTTTGGAGTGTTCAATAAAACTAAAAATATTGGAGAAAAAGCGCAAAACAAGAAAAAGATAAATTAATTTGAAACAAAAAAATTTCAATTAATCAAAATTAAATATTTTTACTTCTCCCAAGATCTGTGAATAAAACTGGAGAATATCATTTCATCAACCCGAAGACTGAGAGTTTTGAAATAAAACCTGCAAAGAATAAAGACTTTTATTTCGCGTTTTAGAGTCTTTATCAGGCAGCCAATCTCGAAAAAGGGCATGATAAAAATTCTGAGAGAAAAAAATATATTTTCTTTTGCTCATGACTGATGAGAGAAACCTTTCGCGAGTTAGCTGGAATGTTTAGATTTTTGATGAAACCTCAAGATATGAAAAAAACATTCATGATGCAAAGAAAGGATTTCATGAATCTGAACCACAAATTTCTCAGGCCTTCAGAAATCCAAAGGAAATAAGAGCTATAAATAATTAATTTTGGTTGGACTTCTTTTCATTGACCGGCCGTTTTTAACTCAACACTTGACCAAGCAAACTCAGAAACAGTTTTTCAGTTAAATCCTTTGTTTATGATCAACTCCTTATCTCTCCATTTGTTCACCTTTTTTAATTCTTTATTCTCTAATTATATATTTCAGAGATTGATATAACAAATAAACGAACCGCCGCCAAAACAATATGAAATGATGCCTTTGTGACAAACTCTTCATCCCTTTCCTCGATGAAACTCATCCCTTCAATCTCAGCTCAACCTCCCTAATTCATCAAGATTCTTCAATATTTTTACAATTTCCCATGGGTGCAATTTTCATGATCCATATTGCTATGTCTCCTTATTGCTCTTTTTGCATCGACAAAAGCATGGCTTCTTTTTTCATAACTAAAATCATGACCTTCCCTAGCTTTTCTTTTCTTGAAAGAATTTTTCTTCCCATTTTGCTTGTGAAAGAACCAAATTAAGCTCTAATTCTTATTTTTCTCGCTCTCTGGACTTGCCAAGCCTCTAGTCTCCTCTTTAGACGAAACCACATCTTGGAGATGTCTCTTACAATCTTAAGAAAATGCAAAGAGCTTTTCTGATCCCATCATCCCTTCCACATCTCTAGACTCATCAAAAAGATTATTTTTTGAAGTCGTTCTGTCCATGGTTATCCTCCTCAGTTTCTCATAACTATGAGAAACTCAAGCAATTTATCTATCAATTTTGTTGAGAAAACAAGGATTCTCTTTCAAAAAATCTTTTTCTATCATCCATCACACTCACATTAAATATTCATTCTCTCATTTTTGTTTCAAACATAGTTTATTCTAACAAAAATATGTCAAACTGGAATTTTTTTGTTGACCCTCAAGTCTTTTCAGGATCTTAAAACCTGAAAAAGCATGAGAAAGTTAGAACCTATTATCTTATGAATTTATCTTTCAATAAGCGAAAGAATTAAACCTGACAGAAAAATAAAGTTTTAAACTTGTCTTTAAAGGGAAAAACTCGAAAAATAAATCTCAAATGATGTAATCAAATCAAGCCAAAGTTCACCAAAATCTTATAATAGGATCCTTCAAAAAACCCTCCATTAAAGAAATCTCTCTCTGGATAAACTTTTTCTTGAAGTTTTCGCCCAGTCAGGATACTCGCTTAAGATACAACAAGATATCTTCTCAACGGGAATAATTCATCGAGTTCAGTTTAGTCGAGTTTAGTTCAAAAAATATTTATTATAAAGATTAAGCGGTGGTTTTTGATAATAATTGTGAGAAAACTTCGATTTTTACATTCTAAAAACTAAAGAAAAAACTTGGTAAAACATTATTATATCTCAAAAGGAAAAGAGAATTTCTTAAATCCTCAGTAGTTTCAGTAATGTTCATAAATAGCAAATGGAATATGGAAATAAATACACGACAAGTTTACAAAATAAACTAACTCTTTTTATTCGTTCATGAAAAAAATCTTTTATGCAATGCAGTATGTAACCAAGTAATGAAAAAAATTCAAAGGAAAATTTCATTCAGAAATAAATTATTTCTTCATCATGCATAACAAATTTTTACACTCTACAAGTAGTCTTGGCTGAATGAAATTTTCAATTCTCAATCAGTAGTAAAGTAGAAAAAAAAAATCCTTCCACAAAATCCTCTCACACAATTAAGGCTCGTTTGGACTAAGATATCCAAAGATCTTTCGAAGACTCTGATCTTTTAAGGGTTTGGATAAAACATCATCCATTCCACTTTCTTTACATCTTAAAATGTCTTCTTTCGAATCATTAGCGGTTAAGGCGACAATCAAGCATTCGGGCAATTCTCCACTCTTCATCATGTCTTTTAAATTTTTTGTGGCTTCATATCCGTCCATTATTGGCATTTGGCAGTCCATCAAAATCAGCTTAAAGAACCCTCCACCTTCCAAATGTTGCTGTTTGCATTTCATTATGGCGTCTTCTCCATTCACAGCTGTCTTTACCTGGCATCCTGTACCTTCAATAATTCTTCTTGCAACCAGCAAATTCATTGGGTTATCATCTACCAACAAAACCCAGCCTGTTAACTTTTTAGCATTTTCCAAATGAAGAGCTTCTTCTGTTGGAGGAGTCACGAAAATTGAAATCG
>Ga0182738_1003218_pt1 | contig 18854 bp, 12 predicted proteins | sample eDN5th30CBELigMG_FD_128876 | JGI IMG/M metagenome (GOLD analysis project Ga0182738, IMG submission 128876) | Enriched Miracle-Growth compost microbial communities from Emeryville, California, USA - eDNA 5th pass 30_C BE-Lig MG (version 2)... ... | reverse complement strand
TCACCACCGAGATGAACTCGTTCTTCATGCGCTCGACTTCCTTGCGCTCGGTGATGTCGTGGATCTGCGCGATCAGGTAGTCGACCTCGCCGCTCTCGCGCCGCACCAGCGACACCGACAGCAGCGCCCAGATCAGCTGGCCGCCCTTGTGGTAGTAGCGCTTCTCGATCTCGTAGCTGCTCATCTCCCCGGCCAGCAGCCGGCGCAGCAGCGCCAGGTCGTGCTCCAGGTCGTCCGGATGAGTGATCGACTGGAAGTCGTTGGCGGTCAGCTCCTGCTCGCTGTAGCCCAGCAGCCGGCACAGCGCCGGGTTCACTTTCAGGAAGCGGCCGCTGGGCAGTACCAGCGCCTTGCCGATGGGCGCATGGTCCATCGCGGTGCGGAACATTTCCTCGCTAGTGCGCAGAGCCTGTTGCTGCTCACGCAGTGTCCTCGAATGCTCTTCGAGATACGCGGCCCGCAGCCGCGACACCAGGATGTAACGCACCGACAACGCCGACAGCGCGGCGATCAGCAGACCCGCCACCAGCAACGTCTGGGGCAGCGAGGTCTTCTGGCTTTCGATGAATTCCGGCGTCGGTGCCAGCTGCAACATCCATTGCTTATCGTAGATGCGCACACCCTTCTCGACGACCCACGACCGGTCCGGCGCCGCCGGCGCGACGCCGTTGTCGAAATAGGTTTTGCCGCCATAGCTTGCCGAGAAGGCATAGGTGCTCTTGATCTCGCTGCTCACCGCGCTGGCGAAGAATTCCTCGATGGAGAACACGCCAGCCAACAGCCCATCGAAGCGGCCGGCGCGACTGAGCGGCAGGTAGGCGATGAAAGCGGAATAGCCTTGCACCAGGTCGATGGGCCCGGTCAGCGTCGGACTGTCTTTCTCAGCGGCGCTTTGCAGCGCCCGCGCCCGCTGCGCATCGAAGCGTGCATCGAGCCCGACGGCGCTCTCGTTGCCGTCGAGTGGCTCCACCCAGCGCACGTGATAGGTCGGATCGACCCACTCCATGGCCTTCAGGCCCGATAGCTGCTGGGTGTAGTTGCGGGCATCGTTCTGCCACAGCGCATGGGGCGTGCCGCCGCCGATGCTCCAGCGTTGCGCCATGCGTCGCAGCGCCTGTACCTTGTCGTCGGTCTGCGAAGTCACCAGCAGCTCGATCTTGCGCGCCTCCTCGTGTAGCTGCTTTCGGACATAGCCGAGCTCTGTCTGCTGAAGCGTGCTGTAGAGCGTGTAGCTGCCGGCCGCGAGCAGCACGAAAGTAAGCAGCGGCAGCGCGAACTGACGTTCGCCCGCCAGCCATTCCATGGTCTGCGTCTGCCGCACCGAGACCACGACCAGGAACAGGCCGAACAGGCCGGTGAACAGCAAGCCGCCGACCAGGATGAACAGCGGCCCGTCGGTGTGCTCGGCCTGCTCGAAGGCCGGCGTGCTCTCCCAGATCAGCGACCAACTCTGCTGCATCACCGGCAACTGCTTGCGCACCACGAAGGCCGGTTGGCGCGCAGCCTGCGTGCTGCCGAAGATCAGCGTATCCGGCGACTCGCGTGCGCCGTCGTAGATCCTCAGGTTGAGCGTCTCGCCCTGGCTGCGGGTCAGGTCGGCCAGAAAGTTCTTGGCGATGAACGGCGCGTAGATCCAACCCCGCAGGGCCTGCCGCCGGTGTTGCAGCGTGTCGGTGGGCATGCCCTTGGAATACAGCGGATGCAGCAGCAGAAAACCGGGGGTCCTCTGCTCGTCCTGCACCAGCACGATGCGCCTGGTGATCGCCGCCTTGCCGGTATCGCGGCTCAGATCAGCCGCCGCACGTCGGTTCGCCTCGAAGTCGATGTTCAGCCCCAACGCAGCGCGATTGGTCAGCTGTGGCTCGATCAAACTGATGACGTACAGCTCGTCGCGCGCCGCGCCGGGATGAATCTGGAAATCGGGCGCTTCGTCGGCGCGGATGCGACGCAAGTACGAGTCCACCTGCCCGGCCGGCACCCGCTCCACCCAGCCGATGCCGTTGATGCCGGGAAAGTTCTCCTGCATGCGCAGCGCCTGCACGTAATCGCGCCATTCTTCGCGCGAAACGGCATCCGATCCCTGAAAGAAACCGGCGCCGCCCAAGGTGGCGTTCTCATAAGAAGCCAACCGGTACAGCAGCGCCCGCTCGCTCTCCAGCGCCAGCGATTCGAACTGCGCGCGGCTTTTGCGATGCGCGTTTTCGGAAGCGATCTTCCAGGCGTAGAAAGTCAGGCCGAGCGGCATGATGAGCACCAGCATGGCGGCCATCGGCAACCCGGCCAGCGCACGATCGCGCCAGATGAGCTGGTACCCGCGCACTCGCGCTACCAGTATCAGCGGCAGGAACACCGCGATTCCCAACACATCCCCCGACCACCAGGCCAGCCAGTTATGAACCGGATCGGCACTCGCCAGCTGGCCGGTCAGGGACAGGACCAGCACGCCCACGCTCGCCGCAATCAGACAGGCAACCGGCCCGCCGAGCAGGAACAGCCGCAACACCTGCCGCACATGACTCAGCCGCAGCGGCAGACCGACCCAGCGCCGGATGAGCTCCCAGCCGGCCAGCGCCTGCACGGTCGAGCCGACGGCAATGCCCAGAGCGGTCAGCGCAGCGACGACATTGAAACCCTGCTCCGCAGAATAGGCGCCGGCAACGTAGCCATTGAGCAGCAACGAGCCGAGCAACACGCCGGGCCACAGGCGCCGGCCGTGGATCAGCAACATGCCCAGCGCGATACCCGACGGCGGCCAGATGACGGTCGCGTAGCCCGGCGGCACTGCGAGCAGCAGCCCCAGTGTGCCGGTGAGAATGTAGAGCGCCGTGAGCAGCGCCACCTTGGCGGAATAGTTCAAGCAAACATCCGTTTGCAATCGCCGAGGAAGCAACCATGCCACAAGCGGTCGGCCGCGCGTTTTTTCATACGTACTCTCCGAAGATCCGTTCGTCCGAGCGGTCGCACCGAGCAAAGTGCATGTTCGACCGACGCGGTCAGGGGATGGCTGAGCCAGCCGCCGTGGTCCTGCCCGATATCGCCGCCGAGTGCTGCGGCTGCACAGTATCCTAACGCCGGAACGATTCCGACTCGCAGCAGCCGACAATGGATTTTCTGGAAACCACGCAAATTCTCGCGCTGCCCGTGGCACTGCTGCCAAGGGTGCTCATCGTCGATGACGACCCGCTGCTGTGTGAGCGCCTCGAAGCGCTGGTGGAATCGGCCGGGTTCCAGGTCCGCGCGGTCAGCAATGGCGCGGCGGCGCTCGCTGCACTGCGCAAGGACGGCGCCTCCATCGTCATCACCGACCTGCACATGCCGGACATGGACGGCCTGACGCTGTGCCGGACCGTGCGCGCGGAGCGCTTCGACCGATACATTTACATGGTGCTGCTGACGGCGCAGGATGCCGAAACGGTTCTGCTGGAAGGCCTGGCCGCCGGCGCCGACGACTTCGTCAGCAAGCGTGTCTCGCCCGCCCAGTTGATCGCGCGCCTGCGCACGGCTCAGCGCATCCTTGGACTGGAACAGTCGCTGCGAAACATGATTGAAGAAAAAAGCCGGCTGGCGACCACCGACGCGCTGACCGGCGCCAGCAACCGGCGCTATTTCACCCGTCACCTGGGCCGCGAGATCCAGCGCAGCCGGCGTGACGGGCTGGACGTCTCGCTGCTGCTGCTCGACATCGACCATTTCAAGCAGATCAACGACCGCTACGGCCACGCCGTCGGCGACGAAGTGCTGCGCGAGTTCGCACGGCGCATCTCTGCCTCCTTGCCGCGCAAGAGCGACTGGCACGCCCGGCTGGGTGGCGAGGAATTCGCCATCGTGCTGGGCGAGACTGCCGTGCGCGATGCGACCGAGGTGGCCGAACACGTATGCAAGCAGATCGCCGGCACGGCCTTCACCGTTTCCTGCGGCTCGATTCCCGTGACGGTGAGCATCGGCGTCAGCGGCACCGAGGTGGTGCTGCCGCCGAGCGAGGCCAGCGTCGACCATCTTCTGGAAATAGCCGATCGTTGCCTGTACGCGAGCAAAGATGCGGGGCGCAATCGCGTTACCGCCGCACAACGACATCCACCGACATGAGTTGCCAATCCAACCGGCTGGAGGCAGGGCCATGCAGGATCAGGAGCAACTGAAGCAGCGGCTGACGGAAATCGGCGGCCGCTTCCTGCGGCGCACGGTCAGCGAAATGCAGCGCCTGCGCGAGCTCGCCACGGCCGTGTCCGAAGCGGACGCCGCTGGCGTGACGGAGATCGCGCAGACGGCACACCGCATTCACGGCGGCGGCGGAATGTTCGGTTTCCATTCGATCAGCGAGGCCGCACACCAACTCGAAGTCGCGGCACGCGAATGGATGGATCCTGACTCGCACGAGCGCAGCGACCTGGCGCAGCGAATGGAGAAGCTGCTGGCCGATCTCGAGCAAGCCGTTCAGCGCACCGCGCAGCAACAGAACGTTCTATAGAAGCTGCCTGCGGCGTAGCAACAGATACGCTGCCGGCACCACCAGCAGCGACAGCAGCGGCGCCGTAATCATGCCGCCCACCATCGGCGCCGCGATCCGCTGCATGACTTCGGAGCCGGTTCCCGAACCCTGCATGACGGGAATCAAACCAGCGACGATCACCGCGACCGTCATTGCCTTCGGCCGCACGCGCATGACAGCTCCCTCGCGAATCGCCTGCATCAGATCGTCGATGTCGGCTGGTCCTCGTACCAGTCGCGCATCCCAGGCATGCCGCAGATACAGCAGCATGATGACGCCAAACTCGGCCGCTACGCCGGCCAGTGCGACGAACCCTACGACGCTGGCCACGGAGACATTGTGACCGAGCAGCCACAACAGCCAGATCCCGCCGACCAGCGCCAAGGGCAGCGATGCCAGGATGAGCGCCGCCTCGTCGACGCGGCGAAAGATCAAGTACAGCAGTACGAAAATGATCAGCAGCGTCGCCGGTACGACGACCTTGAGGCGCGCCGTGGCACGTTCCAGATACTCGAACTGCCCTGACCACGAAATCGAGTAGCCAGCCGGCAGTGTCACGGTCTCGCCTACCGCGCGCTGCATGTCTACGACCGCCGACTTCAGATCGCGCCCGCGAATGTCCACGTACACCCAGCCCGACAAACGGCCGTTTTCGCTCTTGAGCATCGGTGCGCCATCCGCGATGGCCAGATCGGCCACATCGTCGAGCCGGATCTGCGCTCCCGGCGCAGTGACCATCGGCAGATCGCGCAGCTTCTGCAAAGAGTCGCGCAGTTCCCTCGGATAGCGCACGCTGATTGGAAAGCGCTGCAAGCCTTCGACGGTTTCGCCGATGGTCTCGCCGCCGATGGCAGTGGCCACGATGCTGTGTACATCGGAAATGTTCATGCCATAACGCGCCGCCGCCTCGCGGTCGACTTGCACATCGATGTAGCGTCCGCCTCTGAGGCGTTCCGCCAGCGCCGAGGTCACGCCCGGCACTCGGCGTACGGCCTGCTCGATCTGCGAGGCAATGCGATCGATCTGGGCGAGATCCGCACCCGCCACTTTGATGCCGACCGGACTCTTGATGCCGGTGGCCAGCATGTCGATGCGATTGCGGATCGGCGGCACCCAGACGTTTGCCAGTCCCGGCACGCGCACGATGCGATCCAACTCCTCGATCAACCGGTCGGGCGTCATGCCGGCACGCCATTGGTCGCGCGGCTTGAACCGGACGGTGGTCTCGAACATTTCCAGCGGCGCCGGATCGGTGGCGGTTTCGGCACGGCCCGCCTTGCCGAACACGCTGGCGACTTCGGGCACGGTCTTGATGAGACGGTCCGTCTGCTGCAGCAACTGAGCCGCCTTGCCCGCCGACAAGCCAGGCAGCGCCGACGGCATATAGAGAAGATCGCCCTCGTCCAGCGCCGGCATGAATTCGCTGCCGAGTCGGCTCATGGGCCACAACGTGACCAGCACGAGCACACCGGCCAGCAGCAGCGTTGCCCGCGGATGACGCAGCACCAGTTCGAGCAGCGGACGATATGCCGCCACCAGCACGCGATTGAGCGGATTACGATGCTCCGCTGGAATGTTCCCGCGGATGAAATAGCCCATCAGGACCGGGATCAACATCACGGCGAGAGCGGCTGCTGCGGCCATGGCATAGGTCTTCGTGAACGCCAGCGGCGCGAACAAGCGGCCTTCCTGTGCCTGCAATGTAAAAATCGGGATGAACGACAGCGTGATGATCAACAGCGATACGAACAGCGCCGGCCCGACCTCGACCGCCGCATCGGTGACGACACGCCAGCGCGCTTCGCTGCCGAGTTGCTCGTCCGGGTGGTCGTTGTGCCAGCGCTCGATGTGCTTGTGCGCGTTCTCGATCATCACCACCGCCGCGTCGACCATTGCGCCGATGGCAATGGCGATGCCGCCAAGAGACATGATGTTCGCGCTCACACCCTGGTAGTGCATCACGACGAACGCCGCCAGAATTCCCAGCGGCAGCGAAACGATCGCGACCAGAGCCGAGCGCAGGTGCAACAGGAACGCCGCGCAGACCAGCGCGACCACGATGAATTCCTCGAACAGTTTCTCGTTGAGATTGCGTACGGCGCGCTCGATGAGGCCGGAGCGGTCATAGGTCGACACGATCTCCACGCCGGGCGGCAAGCTGGGCTGCAATGCGGCGAGTTTCGCTTTGACCGCGCGAATGGTCTGCAGCGCGTTCTTACCGGAGCGCATGACAACGATGCCGCCAGCAACTTCCCCCTCGCCGTCGAGCTCGGCGATACCGCGACGCATTTCCGGTCCGAACTGGACGCGGGCGACGTCACCCAACCGTACCGGCACGCCCTGCCCCGCGACCGCGAGCGGAATCTTGCGGAAATCGTCCAGCGACCGCAGATAGCCGGAAGCGCGCACCATGTACTCGGCCTCGCCGAGTTCGAGCACCGATCCGCCGGTTTCGCGGTTGGCGTTACGAATCGCCTCGATCACCTGCCGGTGCGTGAGGTTGAAGGCCCGCAGCCGGTCCGGGTCCAGCACCACCTGATACTGACGCACCATGCCGCCAAGCGACGCGACCTCGGCCACGTCAGGAACGGTCTTCAGCTCGTACTTTAGAAACCAGTCCTGCAAGGCGCGCAGTTGCGACAGGTCTTGCGTGCCACTACGGTCGACCAGCGCGTATTCGTAGATCCAGCCGACGCCAGTCGCATCCGGGCCCAGCGACGTTTTCGCCTGCTCCGGCAGGCGCGCCTGGGCCTGATTCAGGTATTCGAGCACGCGCGAGCGCGCCCAATACAGATCGGTGCCGTCTTCGAACAGCACGTACACGAACGAGTCGCCGAAGAAGGAATAGCCACGAACCGTCTTGGCACCGGGCACCGACAGCATGGTGGTAGTGAGCGGATACGTGACCTGCTGCTCGACGATCTGCGGCGCCTGCCCCGGGTACGAAGTACGGATGACCACCTGCACATCCGAAAGATCGGGAATCGCATCCAGCGGCGTGCGCAGCAACGCCCAGATGCCCCAGGCTGCGAGCGCAACGGTCGCGAGCAGCACCACGAAGCGATTGCGCACCGACCAGCGGATCAGGTGTGCAATCACGGCTTCACCTGCGCCGGTGCCGCGCTGAGACGCTCGATGGTGGCCTGGAGGCTGGCTTCGGAATCGATCAGGAACTGGCCGGACAGCACCACCATCTGGCCTTCCTCCAGGCCAGACAGAATCGGACTCATGCCATCGCTTTCCGCACCGACCTCCACCTCTGCCACCGCGAATGAACCGTCCTCGCGCGACACGATCACGACGTTGCGTTGGCCGGTGACGATAACGGCTTCGCTGGGCACCACCAGCTGCGGCGGCGACGCCGGCCCGGAAACATCCAGCGAGACGAACATGCCGGGCACGAGTCGGCGCTGTGGGTTGTCGATTTCCAGGCGAACGTTCAACGTGCGGGTTTGCGGATCGACCTGCGGCAACAGCGCGATCACGCGGCCGCCGAATTCGGCGCCGGGCCACGCGATGGCGTGGACCTGCACGCTCGATCCCACCGGCACGAACGAAACCTGCGTTTCGGGAATCTGCGCGTTGACCCATACGGTGGCCAGGCCGTTGACTCGCAATAGCGGTTCGCCGGCCGCAAACGCCGAGCCCTGACGCACGGCAAGCTCACTGACCACGCCATCGACAGGCGCAAGCAACGTCGTCGTCGCATCTGCCGTTCGATTCCGCTCGATGGCTTCGAGCGTCGCTTCCGGCACACCCAGCACAATCAGCCGCTGACGTGCGGCATCGCGAATGGCTCGCGATGCCGTGCCCGCATCTAGCAGCGCCACATAATCCTGCTGAGCAGCCAGCCATTCCGGCGCAAGCACTTCGACCAGCGGCTGTCCGCGATGCACCTGTTCCAACGGAGCTTTCACATACAGGCGCGTGACATTGCCGGCGACGCGAGCCTGCACGATCTCGAGCAGCCGCTCGTCGAAGGCAACGCTGCCTACGGCGCTGACGTGCTGCTGTAGCACTTTCTTCTCGACCTTCCCCAGCCGAATGCCCAGACTCTGGACGATGGCGGGATTCACCCGGACGCCGCCACCAGCTGCGTCGGCATAGACCGGTACCAGCTGCATGTCCATGAAGGGCGATTTGCCGGGTTTGTCGAATTTCACGCCCGGCACCATTGGATCGTGCCAGTACAGGACCTTGCGTTCCTGCGTGTCGGCGCCGGGCACCGCGGCTGGCGCGGCTGAGTCCTGGCGCGACGCGAGGAAATAGCCGATGACAATGCCGACTGCGACTGCCGCCACGGCGATTACGATTGCTCTGCGGCCGCTCATGGCAACTCCTCGTTCTGCAGGTAGCGCAGGAACACCCATGCCTGTCCGAGTTGCCTGACCAGTTCGGCATAGCTGCGCTGTACTTCGATTTCGTCGACGTGGCTGGCCAGCACTTGCGTAAGCTCCACTCGTCCTGCCCGGAAACCTGCGAGCGCCGTCTGCGAACGTTCCCTCGCCAGAGGCAATCGCTCCCGCTCGTAGAGAGCGATGCGTTCACGCGCCGCATCCCACGCGGCGAGCACCGCGACGACTTCAGATTTGTGCATGCGCAGCTCGGCTTCGCGGCGCGCTTCGAGCTCTGACAGCTCGGCACGCTTGGCACGAATCATCGGATCCTGACGATTGCCGCCGAACAGCGGCAGGCCGACACGGAATTCCAACGAAACCATGTCGGAAAAGGCCGCGCCGCGCTTGGCATAGGCGAGCTCGGCGCTCCAGTCGGGGCGCTTTTCGGCACGAGCCAGGTCGATCTCACTCTGGGCCAAGGCGCGTTGCGCATCGAAGGCGAGCAGGCTTGCGTGCTGATGCAATGACGCAAGCAATTTCTCGCGTGCCACTGGCAGCTCGCGCAATGCCGGCATGGGCGCCAGAGGTCTTGCGGCATCTTCACCTATCCATCGCGCCAGCTCCGCGCGCCGCAAACGTACTTCCCGATCGGCCTCGATCAAGCGGTCTTCCAGGTCGCTGACGGCGCTGCGCGCAGTCAGCGCATCGAGCGTCGAGCCGCGTCCGTTGGCAAGTGCCGTGCGTGCCGCCTCGGCCTGCAGCTCGATTTCCGGCTGCAGCTGCTGCAGCTTCTGCTGCACCAGTCCGGCGGCCTGCAGATCGATCCATGCGATCGCTACGGCCTGCGCTGTCTCCTGCCGGGTCTGCAGCGATCGACTCTGCGCCACCGCAACCACCGCTGCCGCACGCTCACGTTGCGAGGCCAGCTTCCTGCCGTTCGGAAAGGTCTGCATGACGCCCACCTTGCGCATGGTCATGAAGTCCCGCCCGAACGATCCAGCGTCCTCACCCGTGGCCGGCAGGTTGTCCACGCCGAGCACCAGCTCCGGGTCGGGAAGCCGTCCTGCGCTGACGAGCTGCGCTTGTGCGCTCTCGGTCGCAGCGCTATCGGCTTGGAGCTGCGGTGCACGCTCTATTGCGAGCGATACGGCCTGCTCCAACGTAAGGCCTGTGGATTGGGCGCCGGTCCACTGCGAGGCAAGCGGCAGGACCGGCGATGCCATCGACGTGGACGCGGCAGCGATTGCGATGACGAGTGGCAAGTAACACAGACGATGGCAGGCGTTCACGACGATCACCTCGAATCCGCAGACGATGCGCAGCGACGGCCGCAAGGCCGTTCGGGTTGCACGAAACGTTGGAAGCACGGGCCGATGAAATCAGGCCGTGCGAGGTGCGCTCAGAGTCGCAGGCGACCGGTGCGCAGGTAGATCTGCCGCGGGTCGACCCAGGGGGGAGAAGAAGCGTCGCGATCCGTTCGCGTGAAAACGGAAGCAAATGCGTTTGCCGGCGCAAAGGCAGGCGCTGCCGGGGTATCGGGCTGCGGAAAATCCGCAAGACGCCCTTCGCCCGCAGGACTTGCGCTAATGGCGGATCGGGTCGGAACCGGCTGCGTCAGGCAACAGCTCGCTTCAATCGCCGCCGTCGGCACCTTGCCGGTATCGCAAGGCTGTCCCGGAGGACAGCAGTCGTCGCCGCGCATGAGTTCCGTGCAGGCCGTTACTGCCGGAATGACCCCGGCGAGGCTGGCCAGCAGAACGAACAGCGTGGCAAGGCGACGCAGCATGTAGGCAGTGTACTTCCGGCTGTTGCGGGCCAACAAGCTGGCCGGGCGCCTGCCAAGGTCATGGCGCTCGCTGCAGAACGTCACGCACCGGGCCGCGCTTGCCAGATCCTTGGCGGTCGACCGAAAAGCTTGACCTTCCCACCGTGGCAAGGTTGATCATGGCACCCATGATGCAACCGCCCGCCCCCAGCCCCCGTTACACCATCGGCCGCGCCGCCGAGGTCTCCGGCGTCTCCGCCAAGATGATCCGGCACTACGAGGCCATCGGCCTGATTCCGAAGGCCGGACGCACCGCCGGCAATTACCGGACCTACAGCGACAACGACGTGCACACGCTGCGTTTCATCCAGCGCGCCCGGAAGATGGGTTTTTCGATGAAACAGATCGCCACGCTGGTCTCGCTGTGGCGCAACCGCTCGCGCTCCAGCGCCAGCGTGCAACGCCTGGCCCGCGAGCACATCGAAGAATTGCAGGCCAAGATCGAATCGATGCAGGCGATGGTGCGCACGCTGAGCGATCTCGCCCACGCCTGCCATGGCGATGCCCGACCCGACTGCCCGATCCTGGACGATCTCGCGAAGACGCCGGGTACGACCAAGAAACAGGAGAAGCGATGATGAACGACCAGGCCCACGGCCACAGCTGCTGCTCGACCCGGAATCGGCAGGAACCCGCCACCAAGCACGGCGGCGCGCTACTCGATCCGGTGTGCGGCATGAACGTCTCCGCTGATTCGGCGCACACCGCCGAGCACGCCGGCCAGTCGTACTTCTTCTGCTCGGCCGGTTGCCGCAGCAAGTTCGCCGCGGCACCGGAGAGCTATCTGGCGAAGCAGTCGTCCGCCAAGGCCTGCCATGGCGGCAGCCAGGACCATGGGCACGACGACCATGAGCACGGCCATGATCACGGGCACGGTGGCGGCCACGGCCATGCGCACGATCACGGTCATGCGCAGTGCCACGGCCATGGTCATTCTGCCCATCGCTCAGCCGCGGCAGCTGCGCTCAAGCCGGCAGCCGACACCATCTACACCTGCCCCATGCACCCGGAAGTCCGTCAGGTCGGTCCGGGCAGCTGCCCGATCTGCGGCATGGCGCTGGAGCCGGTCGCGATCTCGGCGCACGAAGAGGCGAATCCGGAGCTCGAAGACATGACGCGGCGCTTCTGGGTATCGCTGCTGTTCAGCGTACCGCTGTTCGCCATCGCCATGGGGCACATGATTCCGGCCCTGGCCCACATATTCGACTTCCCGGGCCGCGCCTGGACCGAGTTGGCGCTGGCGCTGCCGGTATGTACCTGGGCAGCTTGGCCCTTCTACGAACGCGCCGCCGCCTCGTTGCGCACCCGCAATCTCAACATGTTCACGCTGATCGGCTTGGGTGTCAGCGTCGCCTTCGTCTACAGCCTTGTCGCCACCGCCTTCCCAGGGATTTTCCCGGCCTCGGCGCGCAGCGAGCATGGGCAGGTCGACGTCTACTTCGAAGCAGCGGCAGTGATCGTCACGCTGATCCTGCTCGGCCAGGTACTCGAACTGCGCGCGCGCAGCCGCACCGGCGCGGCGATTCGCGAGTTGCTGAAGATGGCGGCCACCTCGGCGCGAAGGATCGACGACAACGGCAACGAGACCGATGTCGCACTGGAACAAGTCGTGGTCGGTGACCGGCTGCGCGTGCGGCCGGGTGAAAAAGTGCCTGTCGACGGCGTGGTGCTGGAAGGTTCGAGCACCGTCGATGAGTCGATGATCACCGGCGAACCCATCCCCACGCACAAGCAGGCAGGCGAACGTGTGGTCGGCGCCACCATCAACGGTACCGGCACGCTGATCATGCGCGCCGAAAAAGTCGGCTCGGAAACTCTGCTGGCGCGGATCGTGGCCATGGTTGCCGATGCGCAGCGCAGCCGCGCGCCGGTGCAGAAACTCGCCGACACGGTGGCCGGCTATTTTGTGCCTGCGGTCATCGGTGTCGCCGCCATAGCGTTCGCGGCGTGGTGGTTCTTCGGCCCCGAGCCGCAGCTCAGTCACGCGATCATCAACGCCGTGGCCGTTCTCATCATCGCCTGCCCCTGTGCGCTGGGGCTGGCAACGCCGATTTCCATCATGGTCGCCACCGCGCGTGGCGCTCACTCCGGCGTGCTGTTCCGCAACGCCGAGGCCATCGAAGTGCTGCGCAAGGTCGACACGCTGGTGGTGGACAAGACTGGCACGCTCACACAGGGCAAGCCGCGGCTCATGACCGTCATCGCCGGCAACGACGACAGCGCTCAGTTCTCCGCCGCGCAGACGCAGCTGCTGCAACTCGCCGCGAGTCTGGAACGTGGCAGCGAGCACCCGCTGGCAGCGGCGATCGTCAGCGGCGCGGAACAGCGCGGGCTGTCATTGCTCAAGCCCGAGGATTTCCAGTCGATCACCGGCAAAGGCGTCACCGGCCGCATCGAAGGCAAGCCGGTCGCCCTGGGCAACCAGGCGCTGATGACAGACCTGCATATTGACGTCACCAACATGAATGCCCGCGTCGAGCAGCTGCGTCGCGAAGGTCAGACGGTGATGTTCGTCGCCATCGACGGCCGCGCCGCCGGCCTGGTCGGCGTCGCCGATCCGATCAAGGACTCGACGCCGCAGGCCATCGCAGCCTTGCAGCGTGACGGCATCGAAGTCGTGATGATGACGGGCGACAGCAAAACCACTGCGCAGGCCGTAGCCGGCAAGCTCGGCATTCAGTCGGTCTTGGCAGAAGTCCAGCCTGAGCAGAAAGCACTCAAGGTGCGCGAGCTGCAGGCGCAGGGTCGCGTCGTGGCGATGGCCGGCGATGGCATCAACGATGCGCCAGCGCTCGCCCAGGCCACGGTTGGCATCGCCATGGGCACCGGCACCGACGTGGCCATGGAAAGCGCCGCCGTGACGCTGGTCAAAGGCGACCTGCTCGGCATCGTGCGCGCCCGCTCGCTCTCGCGCCACACCATGAAGAACATCGGCCAGAACCTGTTCTTCGCCTTCGTCTACAACGCCGCGGGCGTGCCGATCGCAGCTGGCGTGCTGTATCCGGCTTTCGGCCTGCTGTTGAGCCCGATGATCGCGGCAGCGGCAATGAGCCTGAGCTCGGTTTCGGTCATCGGCAACGCGCTACGCCTGCGTAACGTGCGGCTGTGAAATATGCCTCGCGGTCGTCTACGGCGTCCGTGCACGCGATCGGATAAGGATCGGCGATAGCGTGTTCGCGCACAGGCGCGGCGCACGCCTAAGAGATCAGCCGATCGCGAGCGCGGCGCCGACACAGCCGGCGACCACCCACAAGGTGGACAGCCGGCCGTGCATCAGCACGGCGAAGCCGGCGGCGGCAATGGCCAGGTCGGTGGAATTGGTGATGGCCGACGTCCATACCGGATCGTAGAAGGCGGCGGCCAGCAGACCGACCACCGCCGCATTGATGCCCGTCAGCATGCGGCGGATGCCATGATTTGCGGTGAGCCGGCTCCAGAACGGCAACACACCCGCCAGCGCCAGAAAGCCCGGCAGGAACACGGCGAGCAACGCCAGCAGCGCCAGCGACACGCCGCCAATCTTGGCGCCCAGGTAAGCGGAGACCGAGAACATGGGACCGGGAATCGCCTGCGCCGCACCGTAGCCAGCGAGGAACTGATCGGCGCTCAGCCATCCGGGCGTAACGACGGTCTGCTCGAGCAACGGCAGAACGACATGGCCGCCACCGAACACCAGCGCACCGGCGCGATACATGCCGGCCCAAACCTGCACTTCCGCTGGAGCACCTGCACTGACGCTCAATGACAACAGCAGCAGTCCAACGTACGCCACGAGCAGGACGGCAGCCACGCCCCGACCGTACCGCACCTGCATGGGTGCGATTGCGGGCATCGGCACATCCCGGCACAAGACGATACCCAACAGCGCGCCCATGCCGATCGCGATCAGTTGCAACCACGGCTGATGACCGAGCAGCACGATGCCCACAGCGACCGCGGCGATCGCAATACGTTGCCAATCAGGCGTCAGCCGCCTCGCCATGCCGATGATGGCCTGCGCGATCACGCATACGGCGACCAGCTTCAGGCCGTGAATCGCCGCCAGGCCCATCGGCCCTGACAGTACGGTGCTGAGGTAGGCGAACAAGATCAGCAGCAGCGCCGACGGCGCTGTGAACGCAACAAACGCGGCGATGGCACCCGGCCATCCGGCCCGCAGCATGCCGAGCGCAAACCCGACCTGGCTGCTCAGCGGTCCGGGAAGAAACTGGCCCAGGGTAATGAGCTCGGCGTAGTGCTCCTCGCCGATCCAGCCGCGCCGCCGCACGAACTCATTGCGGAAATAGCCCAGATGCGCGACCGGACCGCCGAACGAGGTCAGCCCCAGGCGCAGGAAGGCACGAAAGACTTCGAAGAACGGCGACGTTGGCATGGGCGGCAGATTATGCCGCACGCTCATGTCACGCAGAGGTCAGCTGACCACGATGTTGGGCGTCATTCGCTCGCCCATGCGTTGTACGAGCCAAAAGCCCAAATGTAGCCTTCGGGTTTTTTGCAGGAATAACCACGACCACCGTACGGCTTGTCCTCGATGGGGATAACCACCTCTACCCCTGCAGCCACCGCGCGCTGGCAGTGCGCGGCGGGATCAGAAACGTAGACGATGATCTCGGCACTACCGACGCCGCCCAGTTCGCGCGACTTATACATATTTGGAAACGGGTAGTCCTCCGCAGAACTGAGCATGACGCCGCCATTACCCCGCGTCAGATGCGCGTGCAAGATCTTGTCGCCGTCTCCTGGAATGACAGTGCGCTTTTTTCGAATCCAAACGCATGACAGAGCCAGTCTATCGATCTGGGCGCGTCGCGGTAGATGAGACCAGGGGTGATGGTCGGAGGCGGCATATCGCCTCAGTGTTTCGGAACGACACCTGACGGAGCGAGCTATGACGCGTAGTCATGTCTGCGAAGCACAAAGTATCACTTTTCAACACCAGCACTGGCCTCTAGGTTATTTGGCATGCCTGTCAGGCAGAGCACTCCAGGAGGTCGTGATGATCGATTCTGTTCCTTCCGCTCAGACGTATGCAAACGAGCCTGTTCGCTATCCACCGCTCACCGTCGTTGATATTGGCCTTGAGGCGACCGCTGTAACCGAGGCGTACCGCAATCAGGTACTCAGCCGAGTGAACGCGAGCTGCCTTCGGCTTGCGGTGCTCAGTGGAGACTATCCTTGGCATCAACACCCACACTCGGACGAGCTCTTTCTGGTCGTTGACGGAGTCCTGGAGATTGAGTTGCCCGATAGCCGCACGTTGCGACTCAAGCAATGGCAGAGTGTCGTCGTGCCGGCGGGACAGCTTCATCGGACCCGCGGCATAGGGCGCACAGTGAACCTGTGTTTTGAAGATCTGGCAGCCGACACGGTATTCGTCGACCGCGCCACCTAATCCTTTCTACGACGGCCCCACGCACGCGACTGTTTCGGGTTTTGCTCGGTCCGATTCCGTTCTGGGCCCAACGACCACGCCGTCCCGCGAACAAAGGCGCTTCGCCTTTTCGAGTCGGGCGCGCAACGCGCGCGAACTCCACGCGATTGTTAGGGCTCATGGCTGAATCCGCACCGAGGGCACCGGGAGTTACTCAACAGCCACTTCAACCAACCGGAGACAGGCTGAGTTGAGATCGCGTGCGGAAAGAGCCGCAAGTGACAACTCGGACACGTTGGCAGCAACATCAAGCAAGTCAATCCGAGCGATGCGCTCACCGCGCCACACGCACCAACCCATGGGACATTCGCAAGGGAGCGCAAAGCATTGGAGCCAAGTACAAGAATCCCGCCCGCAAGCACCAAAGCCAGGCCAACGTAGAGCTTCCATGAATGGCGGGATAGCAGCGACGACGTCCGGTCCATAATCATGTCTTGAGCCCTAACGCTCGCCATAACCGGCGATGGCGTTGTTAGGCATCTTCTTCGTTGCTGCCGCGTTTTCGAATCTGGTCTTCAAGCGCGAGGAATCCCGCTGCGGCCAATCCGCTAGAGAACGAGATCTGATTCGGCCGTAACTCTGATAGATAAAGGCACAACGATCGGAGTTCTGACAGGCTTGCGCCGAGAAATCGAATGGATTTCTGCTTCTCGAACTTCAGTACCGCCCCCCATCCAGTGGCAATCTCCACCGCTCGCAAGTCGTCCAGCGACCGACGAGAAAGAACAAAACGATCAAGAAAGACGTGCCTTACGGAACTGGCGTCAACGTGAAGCGCAAACGCACATGTCGGAAGGATTGCAACTAGTGGAATCCATGCGACACCTAAACTGTAAATCATGGATGACGCTAGTCGCGAGAACAGATCCGAATGGATTCGGTCCAGCCATAGAAAAATTGCGAATAGAACGAGCCACAAGGCTCCGGCGACGTAGAAAGCGCCGCGAATGGACGAGAGCGAGTTCCCAAAGGTTCGCATAGATTTCTTCAAGCCTAACGCTACCGTTCAGCCGGAGCCGCGTCTTCGCGGCGATCGGCTGCAACGGATTGTTCGGCAGCATTCTTCATCCGGGAAGCTAAGAACTCTTCGTGCAGCCCCACTAAGCGCTGAAGTCGCTCGGACACATCTGGAAGCCTTTGCGAAACCTCGCTGCCCGCCGGACCAATGATCTTGGAGAAAAACTCACTAAGCGTTTCAAGTGACAGTTGAGCTATGGTCGTAAGCAGTTGCGGCCGAGGTTGATGCCACTCGAAAACGAGCACAAAGCCGTCACCATCGGCTTTGAGGTGATACTCAAGCAAGTCTTGCCAGTTGCCGTGCACCGAGTGAGATGGACCCCCAAATGCTCCCAAATATGCCGCATCAAGCCCCACGCCTTGGGCCTTCTGGAAGAGATTCTTTCCCGCCCAATTCTTCGGCGGATTGATTGAGTCGAGATCAATGCTGGACTTTAAGGCGGACTTCTCGATAGACGCCAACATTCGCTCTTCGATTGGCCAAGCGTCACCACCCCGCGCTTCAATGTTCGCACGGATTCCGTCACGGAGGCGCTTCTCGTGCCGCATGACATATGATTGGATGATTTCTGGTCGATCGTTCTTGATCAAGAACATCGTGTTCACAATACACTCGAACGCGAGTCGACCGAAGATGAAGGAGGTCTCGCGTCTACGCTGACATGTTTGGTCCAGCAGAGCCGAGATTAGCTTGTACAGTCGGACCAGGTGTCCAACGAGCACGGCTTCATGCCTGGTCCAAGTTTCCCCCGAAGGCGGAACTATGTTTCCCGCTATGCATACGTATGAGCCGACCTCAACCAGCAGATCAACGCTCAAAGCAATGTAGTCGTGTTCGCTCTTGAACAGGCTAACGACCGCAGGGTCCACGTCGACCCTCTTGACCTCTGGTATCTCCAATGTGACCGTCATGGATTCGAACGAAACTCTGTAGCCGCCGAACGTTCGCGCTGTGCCGCGAGCACCGGCGCTTCGCCGGTGCGAGTCGGAACCAGCGCGGTGTTAGGTGCCATGGTTGTCGCTCTTCTTCACCGCAAAATCCTTGATCTCAAATCCCCAACCCTGGTCTTCTATTCCGTCAGAGTCCGTTGAGGCGCTGACTGGAAATCCATATTGAGGATGCACCTCAAGCTTTGTCAGGTGGAAGCCTCGAGAAAGATCGCCGACCATCTCTGCAAAGAGCTCGGATGGAAGCAAGCCCTTGCAGTCGCGACGATAGCGTAGGCGATCTAGCAGAGTGGGACGTCCGAATCCAACGCCTCCGTAATGACGAGAAGAACATTTCCCATTCTGGACCTTCACACGGTATTGACCCCAACCAAACACCGCACCCACACTGACACCGACATCGTAGGTGTACGTGCTAGCCCCCAAATCAAGCCAGCGCTTCTCCGCAGCCTGCAGGCGTTCCAGGTCACTGCCGAACTCAGATGCGCCTGCGCTCATACAGAGCAACGAGACTGTTAACGCGATAGCAATACGCTTCATGGCACCTAACGCCGCGAATGAGCCGCGAGCGACGGCGCTTCGCCGTTGCGAGTCGGGCGCGCAGCGCGCGCGGACTCGATTCGCTTGTTAGGCATCAGCCGACCGCCTTGCTTGTCGTAGGTTAGCACCAAGCAACATGCCAGCAACAAGAGCGCACACGAGCACAGCCAACTCGAAAATGATCAAGGGAACTGGCGAACGGCCGATCCAACTCATCCAGCGCGCAAGGATCTGGGCCAACACGGACGCCACCGCGACTTGAACCAG
>Ga0182738_1003217_pt1 | contig 18857 bp, 12 predicted proteins | sample eDN5th30CBELigMG_FD_128876 | JGI IMG/M metagenome (GOLD analysis project Ga0182738, IMG submission 128876) | Enriched Miracle-Growth compost microbial communities from Emeryville, California, USA - eDNA 5th pass 30_C BE-Lig MG (version 2)... ... | reverse complement strand
CCTTTTCCTCCTCATCTCTGTATAACAAATATTCCAATAATCTTGCTCTTTCTTCAAGAGCATCTTCTCGATTATAATTGACATAATCTTCAATTTCTTGTTTTATTTGTTTTTTGACCTATTTAGAAAAATTTTAAACAAAAAATTTTCCAAAAAACTTTTCTTACAAATCTATCATGATCAACTAATAATCTTTTAGTTTTTCCTCTGAAATCTCTTGTTGTAACTTTATCACGCCAAATCTGCTCTTGCAAGGCTTCGACTTGTGCGTCTTCGGGATACATTAAACTGTGACTTTTTAGATTGTATTCTGATTTTCTTCTCTCACGGTTCTTAATACGTTCTTTGACATTATTGACAATGTTGTGGATCGAAGATCTTTGTTTAAATCTTTCCATTGACACTGGAAGGAGACTTGCTGCGTTTCCAATAGACTTGGATCTTCTATTTTGAAGAGCTTTTAATTTTTCAATAATTTCAGTCTTCTTATGATAATTTTCTTCAGTGCCCTGGTAAAGATCTTCTTGTACATATTTCATTGCGCTCGAAATACTCCCATCTTCCCAGCCTTTTTCCTGCGGTTTTCCAGTGATATTTTTAGAGGGATTTTTGAGAACAACACTTTTTTGACTAATTCGAGACATGTCAAGGATTGTTTGTTCATTAGCTTTCATAACTTCTTGATGAGACTTATAAAACTCAACAGCAATTGTCAAGAATTTGAGCAAGTCATAGTATTCTTTGCCTTGAAGATCGTCATCACAGCATGGGATTTTTGCCAATGTGAATAATGCCTTGTGAACATTTTCTTTTGGAACTTCTCCACTCTTCACCATATTTTTGTAGGATGCCACCAAATTAAATAACTCAAAAGGAGAAGTCATCATTCCTTGAATTTCCTCAAAATTAAAGTCTTTTACAGAAGAAAGATCTTTTACGCCAGAAAAGAGATTGAAGAAAGCTTGGCAGCAAAGATAGACAACACCATCCTGTTTAAGGACCCCTTTCAGAACTGCAAATGTATTTTCATTGATTTTAGCAACAGCTTCATCATATCTATGATTTTTTTCATCATCGACTTCGATGATTGGCTCGAATAGTAACTTGGTGTTGCCCTTTTCATTTTTGTCTTGTTTAATCAATGAGTTCACACAGAAAGATGTATTTTCGCTCGATCTTCTTCTATTGAGCAGAGAATTAAAACTCACATTTGACTTGCTTCTTTTTGATAGTCTTTTCGGGCCATTTTCTTGGATGGGAACAGGAGTTGTGGTTGGGGTTGGCTCATTTAACACACTGAGAGTTTGGTAAGTACTTCTAAATCCGATAGAACTCGATCTTGAATGAGCAGCAGAAACTAAATTGAAATTAGTTTTTGGAATACTATTCAATTTTGCTTTAGTTTGGGGTCCTGTTGTGTTTTTCTTGGATTGTTGTACCTTTTTTGAGTTTGCTTCATCGCTTTTGAGTTGAAGTTCGAGAGAAGTGTCAAGAAGACTATTCTGTGTAGCACAATTTTCATGATTAGATGTTGCAATTGAGAAGGATTTTGAGCTGAGATGACTGCGAGATTTCGTCGGCTGATGCTTAGCATGGCTATTCACAACAGGTTTTGGGGCAGTAACAGGTTTGTTTTCTGCAATAAAGGAAGGGATTTGGGAGGGTTTTTTGGTATGATGGGATTTTTTTGGAAGTTTTTTGCTTTCAAAGATATCAGAATACATGGATTTGAGTTTGTCAAGACCAACTCGGCCTTCTGTTCGGTTGTTGAATCTGGTTTTGGCTTTATTTGTGGAAGATTTCCCACTAAAACAATCAAGAAGTTGTGGTTTCGCTTGTTGCTTAGTGGGAGGCTTAGGTTTTGTTGAGGATTCTGTTTGGGGGGTCCCACAGGTCCCACTGGTTTCATTGGTTTGTTCTTCAGTTTTTCGAGCACTGATACGTTTTGAAAGGTCTTCTTTGTAAGTTGGTGAAAGTATGACATCTGTAATTGATCTTCTTCTTGCCGAACCTTCTCTACTTTTCGCACCGCTTTGATGTATTTTTTCACTGAGATTCAAGTTTGGCGTGTTGTTCTTCATAGCTGATGATGCCGTAAGTTGAGTATCATAATGAATAGCTTTGACTTTATTCACAGAATTCTTATTTTTGACGGGAGTGGTGTAATTCTGCTGCTGTTGTTGTTTTTCCGTTGAAGCTGAAGTTGCTTCTTCGAGATCAGTGAGAAGAGAATTTGGAACATTAAAGTCTCCCAATATTTTATCTGCAATAGCAATTTCATTGAGCAAATTCTCTTCCTCTTGGCTGTCCTTTAATGCATTTTCTATAGCTAATTCAAAAGAATATTTATTGATTGGTCTTGTTGCAAGGGCTTTCTTAGGATCTTCTAACTGTTTTGGGTTAAGAGAGTGAGATACTATTTTGCTGATATTCTCATTATTTTCTTGATTTGTTGTGTTCTTCAATTGACTTGATTGATATCCTTGAGAGGAATGAATTTCAAAGAGAAATATTCTCTGTATTACCTTTGACAGGGCTGTCTTTTTTGGGGTTACAAAGAGCCTTTGGCATTGATTGACGCCTGAAGTTAAGATGATTATTGATTGAGGCTATTTCAATGTTAGAGGATATCGAAATAAGAACAGAGGGGTTAAAAGATAAGCATGAGAAGGAAGGACTTACAATTGTCATGATTGCTATTTCTTCGAGAAAACATTCCAAGCCAAGTTTCGTGGGGGAGTTTTATTCGTTACTTAATTTAATTTCGATTGGGATTGGGAAAAGCACGAAGTAAATTAAATTTTTTTGTTGCAAAATTTTTTATTCAGTTTTAAAAAAATAAACATGCTTGATGTCAAAGAAATTTTGACAGTTTAATCTACTTCTTTCTAAAGACTAGCTAATATTTTTCGTTTAAATAATAATTACTGTAATAAGACTAGCTGAAATTCCTTCAATAAACAAAGTGTAAAAATGTATGCAATCTCATAGCCTCAGATGAAACTACATAACCAAACAATTTAAACAAGATAAAAACGATTTATGGAATAATCTTCTTCCAAATTCTTCTTGGCTCTGCCATCAATCATTTCAGACAAAACCTTTCCGCTTCCGAGTGCTAATGTCAATCCTTTATTCCCATAGCCAGTGTTCACGTATACATTATCATATCTTCCGATGGTTCCAATTATGGGAACATCATCAGCACTTAAACCTCTTAGCTTTGACCAAACTTCTAAATTTTCAGAGTCAAACTCTCCAATTTTAGCTTTGGTAGCATTCAGTAAATATTGAACTCTTTCATCTTGTATTTGATTGACATCAAATCCTAGGTCACTACCTCCTGAGATCAAGTACTTACCTTTCGAAGGAGAGACAAAACTTTTTGTTTGATCATCAACTAAAGTATGAGTAAGGACTTTTTCTTCAGGTCTTCTTGCTGTGATTGTGTATTCTTGAGAAGCCAAAACAGGCAATCTGATGCCTAGTTTATGCACAATATCCTTGGATTTGAGCCCTCCTGTGATGACAATTTTATCACAGAGAATTATACCCTGGCTTGTAATTACTCCGACAATTCTATTAGTTTCTTGTTGGAATAAGAATCTCTGGAACTCAGTTCCAGGTGCTAAGGTAGCCCCATTCATTTCTGAGATCTGAGCAATTTTACGAGCAAGCTTTGAAGCATTAACATTTGTGTCTCCTGCTCCAATATATCCATACTCGTATTTTTGAAGCCCAGATCTCAAGGCTGGCTCTTGTAACATTAATTGGTCTTGATCGAGGTCTCTGAGAGAAACACCAGCAGATCTTAAAGCATCAAGCTGCTTTCTATGCTCTTCAATATGTTTTTTATCGGAATAAAGTTGTATAGTGCCCTTTGCAATCATATCACAAAGCCCTTTGAGCTCAAGTTCTTGTTCAAGAGTGCTGATTTCTTCCATACCAAGGTGAGCAAGATAACCGAGTTTTTGTGTATTTTTAACAGGAGTATCACCGAAAATACTCATGAAATAATTGGCGAGCCATATAGAAATATTTCTTTCAAATAAAACATTCCACGAAAATTTCACTGGCACGTCTTTACTATAAAGAGACTTGATTCCGCTCAACAAGAAGCTGCTTGTTGTTTGCGGAGTACATTGGCTAGGCATTATGAGTCCTGTGCTAGATCCATCGCCACTCGTTTCAAAATCATCATTCTTCTCCACCAGCACCACGTCATACTTTCTTAATTTAGCCAGATAGTATGCTGTGCTGAGTCCAACAATGCCTCCTCCAAGGATTACTATACGCTCTCTCGAAGTATCGTGAGTTTTGTTGATAGGACTTCCAATCAGTACTCTATTCTGTCCGACGACAGTATAATTCTGGGATTTTAGTTGAGAAAGAAGGCTGGAGTTTAAGAAGGTATTTTGATTCTGGTAAATGACCTCTCTCAAAGCATTACGGTAGATAAAATAGCCAACACCAAGGCTACCAATTAAAATGATCCTGTGGGCTTTGGAACCCATAAAGGGATAAATATAAAATTTTGAGATTTGGCTTAATTGTTTAGAAATAGATAATTCACATGTGTTTTTATGTGTCTTGCGAGTTGTGATTGTGAAAGAAATTGTGAAATAAATTCTTTTACTTTGGCTAAGAATTGTTTTGTTTATTCGTTCTCTTTTTCGAGCTTAGATCGGGGAAAAAAGTATTTTTCAAAAATTGAAGAGAGTAACTTTCAATCAATAAATAAGAAACTATGAATTCAGACAGAGAAAGAGATGGATTTAATAGAATACAGTATTGTATGGTCATCGAAGAAAGGAGAATTAATAGAATATAGGGAATGTTGAAAAATATCTTTTAGGGTTTTGGCATTTGGCAACAAAAAAAACCCTGTTAATAAGGCCCTTACGTTTTGATTGATCTGTTTTTCCTAAGAGAATGAAAAATATATGATTCGTCTCGTCAAGGATGATTATCTTCATACAAATATTAGAACGTAAAAATTGATGTTTTGCCTGGGAGTATTTGATTTTGAAGTTTCAGGAGAAGGGATTTGAAGAAATCACTTTTTAATGATTCAATACGTGAAGAGATAAATAAAGAATAAAAGCTAATGAAGACGAGGGAAAAGATGCATAAATAACTCATTTGAGGAAAAATTGTTTAAAGAGCCAAGCAACCAAACATGGCTTAGTGAAATTTAAAATTGATAAGCAAGAGAAATTTATAGTTTTAGGCAATGTAAAGTTGTTTATTTGGCTATTCTACGCAACAATTTTTTGAATTTTGAAGAGACAAAAGAATCATTTTTCTTAGGGTCCTGAAAAAAATGTTCAGGATAAATTTCAAAAGAATGTTCCGATATTAAGAATAGTATTTTTAGGAAAGACACCGGAACGAAAATAAATCAAATTGGGAAAAACTGTTTCGATCTGAAATGAGAGTTTATTATAGTAGTTTAGTTTAAAGAAAGTTGGCGCTTTTTTTTCTTCTTGTTTAGAAAAAAAGCATTCAGAAGAAAGAATTAAACTTTAATTGATTAATAAAAAAAACCTGAAGGAACTTGAGACAGATGGGTACATTTGATATTTTTAGTTTTAAGCCTCAGCGATGGAGTTGATGATCCTACCTCAAATTTGGACAGATAGTCTAAATTTATTAAGAAAAGCATTTCGACCTCTTGCCCGATGATCTAGAACAACAAATTTCTGCGAGAGAATGAGGAAAGCGGGGTCCCCCGCGCGTGTTTGGTATCTAAATAGTTTAGGGCGAGATTTAATTAGTTTTAATAGGAATGAAGATTAAACCTCCGAGAAAAAATATTGTAAGACAAACGAATGAAATGAATGATAATGTGAGATGGATGATTTCCAATTAAACAAAGTGGTTGAATTCGCCGTGTGTGCAGGTTCTAAATTATTACAGTTTGAGAGAAAATTTAAATTTAAGCAGTGTGAGTGTTGTGCTCAGATATAATTAAATAAAAAGATTTCAAATGCAACGTAAATCGTTATTGATCTACGAACCTGTTGGCTGGCTATCAGCTGATGAACTCGACCTTCTCAAGAAGCTCAAAGTCGATACCTCTCTTTACCTCAACAAGGATGTGTACTATTGTGACTTGAAGCAACAGAAATGGATCGGAAGACTCGAAGACAAGCTCCCCGAAGGCAAGGGCATCTTTATGCTGACTGATAACGACCGGAGAATTGTCATAGTCGTCGAAGCCCGCGGAGGCCAGAAGGATGGCTACGGCAAAGTGTTTATAGATGACGGTTCTTACTACCAAGTCCAGTTCAGAAAAGATGACTGCGACGGAACAGCTGATGTTTACAACAACCAAGGCCAGAAGGTCATAACGGCAAGCTTTGCTCACGACAAGCTTGTGGAGTTGCACTATTTGAAGACCGGCGAAGTTTACATCGGTGAACATCAATACATGTTGAGACATGGTAGAGGAAAGCAATTTAAAAACCAGAACCAAACCATGGAATCCATTATCTACAATGGTATATTTGACAATGATAAATTCACCAAGGGCTATGCCAAGCTCGATTATTACGTTGGTGATGTCGAATACGGCGTTTACGAAGGCCATGGTACCTTGTACTTTGACAGAGGCTACCAAAGAAAATATTTAAGTGGAGATTTCAAGAACGGAAAGCTCGACGGGGAAGGCAAGGAATACTTTGAAGATGACGATAACAACCTCAAATACGAGGGTCAATTCGTTGAAGGCTCGTACGAAGGAGACGGCTCTTTGACTGTCCTCGAGCCTGAGAAGAGGATCTACAGAGGAAAATTCAAGGCTGGAGAGCCCACTTTGAAGTTTCACATCCTCGATGAGCACGAAAGGATCTTCCAAAAGGTCACCTACAAGAATGGCAAGATTATTGAAATCAGAGAAGAGTTCTTCTACAGTGTTAAGCTCCCAAGCACCAAAGAAATTACTGAAGATGAAGTTAATAGTGGTAATATTGACATCCAAGTTATGGAAAAAGTTGTCTATGCTCGCCAAATGTCTTCTGTGAGATACTACAGAAAGATCAAGGATGAAAACCCTGCTTACATCATGCAAGTTGACCCCAAGCTCTTTTCCATAAAATATGAAGGTATAGTTAACGAAAGTGGTGCCCTTATCTACAGTGGAGATATGAAGCACATCCTTTTCGAGGGCAAGGGTACTTTGAGATACGCTATAAAGAACGAGCCCAGAAAATACTTTGGTAACTTTGCAAATGGTCTTTATGACGGTCAAGGAGAACTGTACCACTACAATAACCAGCCTTTGTACGTTGGTAACTTTAGAAAGAACTGCTTCCACGGTCTTGGTAAGCTGACTATTCACTCTATCGAGCTTACTGGCCAACACGAATTGACTGCTAATGAGCTTAAGAGCGGTACTTATCGTCCCGAACTTTGGAGCATTGAAATTGACGGAGAATTCTCTCACGGCAAATTCGTGACTGGTATTTGGAGATATACTGGTTCTTCTGAAAAGGTCCTTGACAAGCTTTTGACCATGCAAGTCGATAAAAGACAAGATAAGCTTCTTGGCAGAATGTATTATAAAAAGAGCTTGTTCTACGAAGGCTACTTTGAGCATTACTGCTTCCACGGTGAAGGTACTCTTTTCTACAGAGATGGCGTCCAAAAAAAGTACGAAGGAGGCTTCAAGCTCGGTTGCTTTGATGGCTTCGGTAAGCTCTTTGATTCCAAGGGCAAAATCGTCTATGAAGGAGAATTCTCAAGCGGAATTTACAATGGAAGGGGTAAGTTACTCCAAGGCCTCGAAGAAAACCTCATCTATGAGGGAGAGTTGCTTAATGGTAAAGTCACTGGTAAAGGAAAGATGTTTGAAAGCGACGGCAAAGCTCTTAGAAGCGAGGGACAATATGTTGACGGAATTCTCGTCGAAGGTTTCGTCAAGATCTACAATAAACAATCTGGAAAGCTTGTTTATGAAGGCATGGTGAAGGACGGTCTTTATGAAGGCACTGGTGTCCTCTTTAACCCTGCTGGGGAAGTCAGTATCAAGGGTACTTTCAGCAAGGGCGAATTGATCGAAGGTATCAAGAAAGAATATCACAATGATGGTTCTTTGAGACGTGAAGGCCCCGTTAAAGCTGGTAATTATGAAGGACATGTGAAAGAATATTACTATGATGGAAAGATTATGTTTGAAGGAGAATATCATAAGGGAGAAAGATGTGGCGAGGGTAAAAGTTACCATAGAAATGGCCAACCCAAGCAAACTGGTATCTTCAAGGATAACGTCTTTTATGAAGGAGATGCCCTTTATTTCTATGAAGATAATGTCACCAAGATGTTTGTCGGAAAGATCAAGAACATGTACTACAATGGTCACGGTTCAAAATACTTTGAAAATGGCTTCCTTGAGTACGAAGGAGAGTTCAAGAACGGTCTGTACGACGGCGAGGGTGTCTACTACTATTATGAAGAACCTGGCAAGATCAAGTTCAAGGGTAAATTCGGTGATGGAAGACCTGATGGTGAAGGAGAGTACTATAGCGAGAGCGGCCAATTGATCTATAAAGGAAGACTCATTAACTGGAAAAAGGACGGAAAAGGTGTCTTCTATTCCAGCACTGGAGAGAAGTTACTGGAAGGTGTTTTCGAAGACGACAGACTATACAATGGTTATGGTAAAATCCTTTGGCCCGGATACGGAAACACCAAGTACGAAGGAGAGTTCCAAAATGGATACCAAGAAGGAACAGGAAAGACCTGGTACACAAATGGAAATCCCGAATATGAAGGTACTTTCAAAGGAAACTATTTCGAAGGATCTGGTGTTCTCTATTATGAACATGACAAGGGCGTGAAGCTTTATGAAGGAAAGTTCTTGAAGGGAAGATTCCATGGTTCTGGTACCTATTGGGGAAAAGATGAGATATATGAAGGTGAGTACAAGAATGGCAAGAAGCACGGTGATGGTGTTTTGAAGGCAAGAGACCCTAATATTGGCCTTATTTTTGAAGGAAAGTGGGAGCTCGATGACATGATGGACGGTTTTGCTCGTATCAGAGACGACAAGACCAAGATTATGTTGTACGAAGGTACTCTCAAGAGAGGAAAGTACGATGGTAAAGCTATTAAATATTACAAGAACGGCAAGAAGGAATACGATGGAACCTTCAAGTCTGGTTTCTATGACGGAATCGGAATAAAATACAATGAAGATGGTCAAAAGGAATATGACGGAGAGTATATCAGAGGAGTCATCACTGGTGAAGGAAAGATCTACAAGAATGGCGTCCTTGTCTTCAGTGGTAGAACCCTTAAGGGAGTTTATCACGGACCAGGAACCTTGTATGATGACGATGGCAAGCTCATTTTCAAAGGAAACTTCACCAATGGTGAATATGATGGTAAGGGTATCTTGTACCATCCCAAGACCAACCAAGTTAAATATGAAGGAGAGTTCCAAAAGGGAATCCCTGAAGGTTATGGTGAAAGATACAACAAGGAAGGAAAGCTCAAGTACGCTGGTGGCTTTTCTCAAGGAAAATACAATGGAGAAGGTGCCTTGTACTATCCTGACGGCCACACCAAGAGATACGTTGGTACATTCTCTAATAAGCAATTTGACGGTCACGGAAAGCTCTACAGTGAAGAAGGCAAGAGAGTTTATGAAGGAGATTTCCTCAATGGAGTTTTTCACGGAAATGGTATCCAATATTACCAAGACGGCCAAAATAAGCCATACTACGAAGGAGATTTCGAAAATGGTGTCCCCCATGGTATGGGATCATTCAAGTATGAAGATGGATCTCTTCAATATAAAGGAGAAGCTAAGAATGGTACCTATCACGGAAAAGGAACCTATTATTACACTGACGGTAAAGTCAAAGCTAACGGTAGCTTCATAAACGGAAAGTACAATGCTCCTTAAAGGATTTTTGTGACATCAATAGGTGATTAGATTAGAGCTTATTTTTTTACTTTTATGTAAGACTCATATCAAATAATTCCAACCAACTATGAAAATTATTTGTTTTGTTTTGTAAAAGAAACTATTCTCTACGATAAAAATTTCTAATATTGTACGTTCTCTCTCGTTCTCAATTTGATAAAAATAAAATCAATTTTGAAAATAAACTTGAGTTTTCCGATATTTCACACAAAATAAGAGAGGATGTATGTATATTAAAAAATACAACAAAGAATACATTTATTTAATTAAAAACAGCACAGGTAATCTTAAAAATGACTTTCTTCAGCTTTTTCTTCACAAACAACATATGTAAACACAAAGCCCAGATCATTCTTTAATGCTTCTTCAGACATAAATGGAAATAGACTTGCGTAATTATCACTTCTTCCATACTTCTCTTCAATCTCATCCAGTGTATGTTGTTGTAACTATCATGGGAGTGAGTTTTTACCAAGAAAATAAAAATCTTACCAAATCTTTAATAACTCTATATGCTTTCAAAAATGTATCAACTCCAAGTATATTCTCCAATTTCATCTTTAGACACTACAATGGGGATAAGTTAAGACCATCTAAATTCATTATTGTACCTCAAGTTTACTGTAATCCATCAGAGCTTCCATTCTTTCATCAACTTCATTGTTATTATTGCTTACAGGTTCTGTATTCTCTGTGCTGACATCCAAAGGATCATCTTCTCTATCTTCTTGTTCAATATCTCTGTTGGAATTCAACTTTCCTTCATCTTGTTCACCATTAACTTCACCATCTTCATTGACAGCATTATTAAGTTCATCAATAAGATTTGTGATATCTTGAAGATTTTCCAAATATTTAGGGCTGAGTTCGACGTTTCCAGAGTAGAATTTGATATCATTTTCCAATCTACTGATGAAAGGATCATCTTTTCCATTTTCCTCATCTCCTTTATCATCACCAAGATCAGGTTCTGAGTCCAAAATAGCTCCATTATCACTATGGGCATCTATTCCCTCAAACAAATCTTGTTCTTTATGTTCTTCAGGATAATCATACACAGGCTGTTCTTGATTCACATCTTCAGCTGTCAATGGATTCTTCTTTCCTGGCACAAATATCTCCACATTAAATGGATCGCCTCCCTATAAGGAATTATTGGTGAGATAGATTATACATTGATCAATTTTACCTTGTTGATTTTGGCAGGTTTAGTGAAACCTCTCTTCATGGGCTTTCTCTTGACTTTAGTGGTATCTTCTTCTTCATCAGCAGCAGCAGGTTTAGCCTTTACAATTTCTTCCATACTGAAGCCTCTGCTAAAGTTCTTGCGGACGTCGTCCTTTGCTCTATTGCTCACTCTTTCTTCTTTAGGAGGAGAGGCCTTGGATCCGGTTTTGGGTTCAGATCCTGGGGTTGCTTTAGTTTCTTCTTCATCTTCATCCTTCAAATCTGTCAAACTGTTGCCGCGAATATCATAAACTTCCACTTGTTGACCACCCTTTTTAAATGCTCCCTATTGGAAAAATTATGACTATTTCAACTAAATTATTTTCTTACTCTTTTATTTTTGATATCCGCCATCATTTTCTTTCTATTTTCTTCTCTTTCTTTTTCCTTTTCTTGTCTAAGATTTTCCATGATTTGCTTTCTTTCAGCTTCTTTTTCCCTCTTGGCTCTTTCCTCGTCTTGTTTCTTCTTGGCATCAGCCAATCTTTGTTGAACTATATTATCACGCTTTTCAATTTCTGCTTGTTTATGTGAGATTTGTGGTGGGCCTGTGGGCTTCTTCTTGGCAACTAAATTATTACTTGGCACAACCTTTTTAGCAGCGGCATTTTTATTGCTGGATGGTGCGACATTAAACACCATAGCACCTCCGCCACCTCCTAATATATCTCTATCAATATTCTTTCTGACAGGCTCAGGTCTTTGATATTGATTCTGTTGATTTTGCTGTCTAACTTGAGGTTCAGCTCTCACCTTTTGTGGTTCGTTTTGAGGGCGATTAACAAATCTATCCTTTGGCTCAGGAGGAGCAGCATATCTATTCCAATTATTGACTCTTTCTTCGATATTCTTGACTTGCTCCTGAATTGCCTTGACAGCATCTATGGGCTCAGGAACTTTATCTTTGGAAATCTCAACTATTCTAGGGCCTTTATAAGGCTCATAAACAGGCTGAGGTTGAGGTTGTGGGCTTTTATAATGATAGTTGGGTTTAGGTTGAGCTTGCTGCTGTTGCTGTTGAACAGGGGCTTTGTTGACTTGAGGAGGCTCATTAACTGGGTTTTTGGGCCTCTCGTCTTTGACAGGCGGTTGGAAAACTGGTCTGTTTGCGTTTTGTTGAGGTGGAGCTTGTTTATTAGGAAGAGGAGGTTTGGGATTAGCAGCATCTTTTTCCTTTTGAGCTTTAAGAAGATAATCCGGGATTGGGGCTTCATTATTCACACTCTTGATTTCATTAAAATTCACATTACCCTTGACAAATTGCTAAGATTGGAAATTAGACTTCTTAAAAATCTTATTCAAAATACTTGTTTGTGAAGGACGGTATGAGAGAATTCTTGAATTTTCACACTTTTCGATAAGAAATTTTGGATTCTATTCTGAATGATGGGAAATTTCAGGATTTCATTCACAGAAGGTCTTTTCAGTGGATCAACTTGCAATAATGTGCTGACAAGGTTCTTTAATTCCCGCGAAAACGACATTGGAACAGGACTATATTGTCCTTTAACGATCTTCATTGCCAAAAATGTAAGACTTTGTGCATCAAAAGGGGGCTTTAAAGCACACATCTCATAGAGGACAACTCCCAGAGACCAGATATCGGATTTGAAGCTGTAAGCTTTTCCGTTTATGATTTCAGGAGAGAGATAATAAGGAGTTCCAACCATGGTTTTGACGTTTTGATTGGTCGTAGAGAGAACTTTAGCTATACCAAAATCCCCAAGTTTCACAATATCAGTTTTGGTTAAAAAGATATTTTGTCCTTTCAGATCTCTGTGAATAATTTTTCTATCATGGACATGTTTGAGTGCCAAACAGATTTGCGTGAACCAATCAAGGATCTGATTCTCTGGGAAATTCTGTTGACCCTTTTGAGTTTTGATTTTGCCAGCAAGGTCGCCACCTTGTTTAATTATGTCAATAAAAATGATAATAAACAAAAGGAAGAATACCATCTGCATAATCCATGACTATACACAATTTGCCCTTTTTCGTTTTATAGACTTCTCTGAACTTGACAATGTTGGGATGGTTGAAAGACTCAAGAATCTTGGCTTCTCTCAGAGTATCTTTTTTTTCTTGATCACTCATTTTGCTGAGGTCGACCTGCTTAATGACGCATAAGGTGTTGTCACTGACACATTCAGCAAGATAGGCTTTACCAAAAGCACCTTCACCAAGGAGTTTGATTCTCTTGTAGTGTTCGTAATCAGCTATTTGTGCCATGTTTTTAATAAAAAGGTCAATAAAATTACAAGATTAAAAAAAGTCAGATAAAAAACTTTATCAATTCGAAATAACTCTTGCCTAACCAAAACCGTTAATATGACCTTCGCTGAGGTTGTTTTGTGTTATGGAGTTCTAAAATAAGTAGAAATAGATGTTTATGTAAATTTAGCCTTGAAAAAAATAGAAGAAATGTAGATTATGAACACAAAAGCTCTGACAGCTTGATACATACTGGCTGGATAGAGCTTCATTGAAAGCATACCAGCAGATGACATCCAGATTTGGTTAAAAAATGTTAATAATTAATCGGAAAAAGAAGATTTTTAGAAGGAAGCATGAAAAAAGAAGAGAACACAGAGGAAGAACAAGTTGATGGAATGGTTTGGGAGGTAAAATGAAGGGGAAAATGGATTGGAAAGTTCTTGTTTTGGAGGGAAATATTTTAAGAGAGTTCTGATGAGAACTTTTAGTTCTTCATCAAAATATTTTAAGGAAGAAATTTAACCCTGGCAAGGACAAAACTCTGCAGCTTCAACCTGAGAGAGGAAATGCTCCTTGTGATTTCGCATGTGGGAAGGTATCAATCAAGGCAAGATTTCGTTATTAAATGTGTTGATTTAAACGCTTTTATTAATAATAATGCAGACACACTCTGCGCAAAATCTTTGAAGGTTCAAAGGTTGAATTTAAGCATCTATTAATTTGAAAATATTTTCAATGCAAATTAAATCAAAAATTCATTTTTATATAGATCCCAATCAATATATTAAGGCCTTAAACCTCAGACCCAAAATCAATTTAGGCCCTCGAGAAATTCTTTGAGATTAAAAGAAGTCGGTCAGCCTCTTTATTCCTCTTTCAATATCACGTCTTATAAGCATATCATACTCCCTTCTCTAGTTGAGATTACAGATGAACTCTCAAGAGTATTGAATTAGAATTAAAATGTTCCGACGTGAGTGGGGGTAAATTTAATTTATCAAGATATTTATGGGAAACTAAAATAAAGCCAAAAGAACTCAAAAAGTGTTAAAATTCTTTTGAAAAGTATGAATATAGGGTGAGAAGAGTTGAAAAATACTCTTTTTGGATTTTGAGTAAAATTTCGATTTTTTGAATTTTTTGAATTTAAATTTTTTCAATGTACTTTTACCGTTTTTTCAAACTTCCAATTTGTTGCATATTTGACTTGAAAGAAGGTTGATGATCGTAAGCTTTGTTTCAAGTTCATTTACTGCAAGATAATCAAATAAGAAAATCAAAGTAGATGAGATTTTGACGAATTAATTTTTTAGGGTCCAAAGTTAGAAATCTAGATTTTTCATAATTTTTCTTCGAAAGTAAAAATAAATGATACATTGAAAGTTGAGTTTTTCTCTCGAATTACCCAAAAATAGGAAGGAAGAGATACCAGATGATGTCACAAGGGCCTGATGTCAATCATCTCAAAAATTTTTCGAGAGATTTTTTTCCCTTCAGTGAGAAGGAGAAAGAAAAGAAGAAGATCATAGTTATAGACACAGTCTCAAAAAATTGTTTTAATATTTTATGGAACAAAATTATTATTTGCTCTCAGAAGATTCATGACTTGCTATTCCCTTCTACCAAACTGTTCTCGTCTACATAAACTTCAGATTGCCAAAATCATTTCTATTTTCTCAACAGATCCAAGGTAGACAGAATTTGTGACCAAAATTCAATGAGACTCTAAAGCATTAACCATAAACTTTGGCTTTTGTTTGTTGGACCTCAAATACTGCTCCAAAACAAAAGAGCTTGATTCACGATTGAGGGAAGTTATACCGTCTCTCGACATAAAAAGAGCTTTCTTGTCTTTTAAATGAAGGAATTATGCAGAAAAAATTTTCATAAAAGAGCCAAGTCAGTTCAACGACAAACGACTTCCCAAGTGGGGAAGAGGGAAAACATGGCGGGATTTTCTCCACCGGTGAAACTTCTTATTGATTTATTAGTTTGTCATCATCATTCCGAGTGTATTTATTTGTAGATGAAAGTATTGAAGAGTTTCGAAAAATAATTGGGATTAGTTTCATGGATCATCTATATGAAAGTTATGAAATTCAAAGAAAAATCTAACGATTCGAATAATTCTTAGCCTTTGATTGTATTTTTCGCACCATTTTTGATTCATTTTTCATATTTCAAATAACGTTAAAACGCGCATTGATAAGGTTACCGTTGAATTTGAATTTTACTTATTATTACTTTCCTAAATCCAAACAAATTTTTCAAAGTATGAACCAATTTGACCTTCCTCTCCCCAATGATCTTCGTTTGGAGCCTTTTACCCAATCCATGGAACTTGAATTCCAAAACTGGGAAAGCTTTAAATGCCAACGCCATCCTCAATTCAAAGTCGATGCCATGTGCATTGATGAAAACAGCTATGATGAACCAAAACTTCTTTGCATCAAGTGTATTATTGAAGAAGATTACTTTAGTTCCCCAGGCGGCAAGAAGCTCATTACTGTCAAGGATTTGATGCAGAAGTGCACCGATTTGGCCAAGACCGTCCCTGAAATCGAGATTGAAAAGCCTAAAAACGACATTGAAGAGAAATTCTTGGGATTTATTGCCAGTGACCATGCAGGAGAGTACGAAAGACACCTGAAGGCCCAATACGAAGCTGTCGATGAGGAGATCACCAAGTTGATCGGTGAGCTGACTGAGTTGAGAAATAAGTATAAGGATTTCTACGACTCTGAACGTGATGATGCAAGCAGAAAGTCCACTGACATCAAGAAAAATATTAAAAAGTATCTTGATGATAATCTCCAATCAGATAAGGCCCACGGTTCTCCTGGCGCCCATATCCAAGCTCAATTCAACAGTATTCAAACTACGGAAGATTTCTGCAAATTCCTCAAGGGTATCTACCGAAAGTCCAAAGAAATCAATGAGCAAACAACCCATATTGATAATTATGATGACACTCTGCAAGCTATCGAAGAATTCAAAATTAAAGCCGCCACTATGGAAGAAAAAACCGCAGATATTGCATATTTAAGAGGTACTTAAAAACATTGTTAATTTTAGCTAAATTTTCTATTAGAGATGAGTGGCACTGTTAACAAGGTTTTGAAATCAGGAAACCTGATCTTCAAGAGCCGTTTGGGTCTTCGCACTCTTTTCAATAGCAAGAGCCTCCCAGAAAACTTTTCTGTGAAGGCAGAACAATTCCCTACTTACAATAATAATATGGGCTTCAATGCTCCTTCTCAACGGAATAATTACAGTGCCAAGCCAAGCATGGTGAAATCTTCACCATTTTCAGAACAAGTTATCACCAGTTTTGAGCCTTATAGAACCGAAAACATTCCAATGAGCAGCAGTATTGCAATGGATAGAAAGAAGAGAAAGATCAGGTTCTCTGATATTGATTCACAAGCTTTGAGAAATGTCAAGAAGACAATTGAAGAGAAAGAAAATGCCAGTCCCAATGATTTCAAAGATAGTGCTAAAGATACTGCTGTGACCAAATTGTTGGATTGGATCAATAGAAGAATCACAGGATATTTGTTATTCCAAAATACTATGAGTCATGACCCAAGAAATATGAAGGAAAAGGAACAATACAGCGAAATGGGAGTGCATTTAAATCATTTGATTGGACAAAAGTGGAAAGCTTTGTCACCAGAAGAGAGAGATGAATATAGATTGTTGGCCAAGCAGTACAGAAAAGATTTCAAGAAAGATATTGAAATTTATCATGAGTCTGAAGATTTGACCGATCTCATCGAGTCTCTCGACTTGAAGATCAAGAAATTAAAGAAAGAATAATTAGTGGTCTCGCCTCGAAAGATATTTGGGAAGGAAAGAACAGACAAATAAAAAGAAGATTTTTACTTGTATCACTATTTCAATAGAAAAACTATGTGAATATTTTTATCCTCGGCATATCTTTTGCTTATATGCTCATTATTTATTTACATTTTTATGTTTATTCATTGTTGTTGAGATATTTGTTTTTCTCAAGTCTCACCTCAACTCAACTTAAAATTTTCCTTTTCTTAAAAATTTTTATACAATCTGAAATCAAATACGAACTAATATTATTCCATTTTTTTTTCCATTCTCGAAGAGAGAATTTACTGTATAATGTTGCATCTCAGAGAAATATTAAAAGTCCTTTGTTTGTTTTATTGAGAATTTGCTGATGAAAACTTTTGTTTTTGGAAACTTTATTTTCAATTAAAAAACAGTTAACTTTATCTCCATTCATGCTTCTTAATCGAGGGTTGCCCACAAATGATCAAGCTGTTATTGGTATCGAGATCTACATCTATTCCCATTTACGAATGTTCTTTAGAAAACAGAAAAAGCAATGAAACTCAAACTTCAAAGTCGATAGCCAGCCCAGCTCGTATTATTATATTTATTTCTGAGGTTAACTTTACAGCAAATGTCCTTCAGACCAAGAATATTGAGAGTTATTTTAACAAACTTCGTAAAGTCAAGCCAAATGAACCAACAAAAGAAAGCAAAGGTGTCGAAACTGCAGACTTTGGCTCTTCAAAAAATGAAAAACCAGAAAAACAGGAAAAAAATGACAGATTTGAAAAGCTGATAAAACCTGAGAAGGCCGATAAACCGGAAAAAGTCGAACGCCTTCCCAAGCTCGTCCCTTATACAATGGATAACCCAACAGATTTCGAACAATGGAAATCAATAATAGGTAATTTAGCACGTAGAGAGCCAGCTCCTGTCATTCAGCCTCAATTATCAAAAAAAGAAATCGAAACTATGGCAAGTCCGAGTATAGCCCCTCTAGAACTCGAGAGACAAGCCAGCATACCCACAATACAAAGTTTATAATTTTTCAATTGAATTTGGGAATAATATGGATTAGGCAGATTTCAAAGTCCGAATATGAAATCGCTGGCAATGCCAAGTCTACATCCAGATTTGCTGAATATTTCAACTCATAGTTCTCAATCTGAAAATATGACAGAAGAGCCGCGAGATCCGCTTGCCATTGGTCATGTGATCAAAGAATTAAGAGAAAATCCTGTTGATTTGTTTGAAAGTATCAAAGACATGGAAAAGTCTCATGCTATGTAATCAAAGAGAATGTATTGAATCGTCTAAGAGTATAATAGAAAGGTTTTGCAAGATAAAGTATCACAGTTGATGAAAGAAAAGGATGAATTGAAGGGAATTGTGAATAATTTGAATACTATGCTTATTTTGCTGGGCAAAAAGCAGCAAGAAAATGAAGCCAGACTTATCGAAGAAATCACCTATTTGAAGGAATATGCTGCTAAAAATTCTGAGGAAAAGTTCGAGGTCCTTGAAGAAGAGAATAGAAGGTATTCTTTTAGAAATTGGATTGAAATTGATTTGCCAGACTGAGATATGAATTAGAAGCAGAAAGGGAAGCTTTGTTACAAGAAAGAGAAGAGCATAAATTGGAGAGTCAACAATTTAATGATTTATTAGTTGACAT
>Ga0182738_1003214_pt1 | contig 18865 bp, 16 predicted proteins | sample eDN5th30CBELigMG_FD_128876 | JGI IMG/M metagenome (GOLD analysis project Ga0182738, IMG submission 128876) | Enriched Miracle-Growth compost microbial communities from Emeryville, California, USA - eDNA 5th pass 30_C BE-Lig MG (version 2)... ... | reverse complement strand
GAATTCGGCGTCTATCTGGTGGCGGACGGCTCGAACAAGCCATATCGCTGCAAGATCCGCGCTCCGGGATTCGCGCATCTCCAGTCGATGGACTTCCTGTGCCGTGGCCACATGCTGGCCGACGTCTCCGCGGTGCTGGGCTCCATCGATATCGTGTTCGGAGAGGTTGACCGCTAATGTCCGTACGTCGTCTCGCATCCGAGCAGCCGCAAAGCTTCGCCATCTCGCCGGACAATCTGGCCTGGGCTGAAAAGCAGTTGCTGAAGTTCCCGGAAGGGAAGCAGGCTTCGGCCGTCATTCCGCTGCTCTGGCGTATCCAGGAGCAGGAGGGCTGGGTCTCCGAACCGGCGATCCGTTGGGTCGGCGAGTTCCTCGAGATGCCCTACATTCGCGTCCTCGAGGTTGCCACCTTCTACACGATGTTCCTGCTGGCCCCGGTCGGCAAGAAGGCGCACATCCAGGTCTGCGGCACCACCCCCTGCATGCTGCGGGGCGCCAACAAGCTGATCGACCGGTGTCGCGAGCGCATCCATCCCGAGCCGTTCCATGTCTCGGCCGATGGCAATCTGTCGTGGGAAGAGGTCGAGTGCCTCGGGGCCTGCGTGAACGCTCCGATGCTGCAGATCGTCCCTGATACCTATGAGGATCTGACTGTCGAGACCCTCGACAAGCTGATCGACGACATCCAGGCCGACCGGCCGATCAAGCCGGGTCCGCAGATCGAGCGCCACCACTCGGCGCCCGTGGGCGGCTTCCGCGCGCTGACGACCCCCGAGCTCTATGACGGTTCGATGGTCGGGCAGGGCGCTGGCTTGGCCGCCGCTCGCGAAGCGATCGCCGCTCGCGCGGCCGCCGCCGAGGAGGCTGCGCGAGCGGCCGCCAATCCTGCTCCTGCCGAGGCTCCCGCCGCTCCCGCCGTCAAGGCGCAGGGCGAAGCCGACAAGGAAAAGGTTCCCGATCAGGTCAAGCAGACCGTGCCGGCTTCGGACCCTTCGGTCCGCCCGGATGCGGCCAAGAAAGAGTAGAGGGGCGGACGATGCTTTCGGACAAAGACCGCATCTTCACGAATATCTACGGTCATCATGACTGGGGCCTGCAGGGCGCGCTGAAGCGCGGTTCGTGGGATGGCACCAAGACCATCCTCGAGGCTGGTCGCGACTGGATCGTCGACCAGATGAAGGCCTCGGGCCTGCGCGGCCGTGGCGGGGCCGGTTTCCCGACCGGCCTGAAATGGTCGTTCATGCCCAAGCAGAACGACGGCCGGCCGCATTACCTCGTCATCAACGCCGACGAATCCGAGCCGGGCACCTGCAAGGATCGCGAGATCCTGCGCCATGACCCGCATCACCTCGTCGAAGGCGCGCTGATCGCCGGCTTCGCGATGGGCGCGCATGCCGCCTACATCTACGTGCGCGGCGAATTCATCCGCGAGCGCGAGCATCTGCAGGCCGCCATCGACCAGGCCTATGACGCCCGCCTGATCGGCAAGAACAACGTCCATGGCTGGGACATGGACATCTATGTCGCCCATGGCGCCGGAGCCTATATCTGCGGCGAAGAGACGGCTCTGCTCGAAAGCCTCGAAGGCAAGAAGGGCCAGCCCCGCCTCAAGCCGCCGTTCCCGGCGAATGTTGGCCTCTATGGCTGCCCGACGACGGTCAACAACGTCGAGAGCATCGCGGTTGCGCCCACCATCCTGCGTCGGGGCCCCGCCTGGTTCTCCTCGATCGGCCGCGCCAACAATGTCGGCACCAAGCTGTTCGGCATTTCCGGCCATGTGAACACCCCCTGCATCGTCGAAGAGGCGATGGGCATCCCGTTCAAGGAACTGATCGAGAAGCACGGCGGCGGCATTCGCGGCGGCTGGGACAATCTGAAGGCGATCATCCCCGGCGGCGCTTCCTGCCCGATCATCCCGGCCGACCAGTGCGAAGACCTGATCATGGACTTCGACGGCACCCGCGCCGTGAAGTCGAGTTTTGGCACGGCTGGTGTGCTGGTGATGGACAAGTCGACCGACGTCATCCGCGCCATCGCCCGCATCGCGTACTTCTTCAAGCATGAGAGCTGCGGCCAGTGCACGCCGTGCCGCGAAGGCACCGGCTGGATGTGGCGCGTGATCGACCGCATGGCGCGCGGCGAAGCCGAGAAGCGCGAAATCGACATGCTCCTCCAGGTCACGACCCAGGTCGAGGGCCACACGATCTGCGCGCTCGGCGACGCCGCGGCCTGGCCCATCCAGGGCCTGATCCGGCATTTCCGGCATGAGATCGAGGAGCGGATCGACCTCTATTCCCGCAACCCCAGGCCGGTCGAACGGCAGATGATGGAAGCGGCGGAGTAAATCATGGCCAAGATCATCGTTGACGGCATCGAAGTCGACGTTCCGCCGGACTACACGCTGCTGCAGGCGGCGGAAGCCGCGGGCGCCGAAGTGCCGCGTTTCTGCTTCCACGAGCGTCTGTCGATCGCCGGCAATTGCCGCATGTGCCTTGTCGAGGTGAAGGGCGGACCGCCGAAGCCGACCGCTTCCTGCGCCATGAACGTGCGCGACCTGCGTCCGGGCCCGAACGGCGAGCCGCCGGTCATGCTCACCAAGTCGCCCATGGTGAAGAAGGCACGCGAAGGCGTGATGGAGTTCCTGCTGATCAACCACCCGCTGGATTGCCCGATCTGCGATCAGGGCGGCGAGTGCGATCTCCAGGACCAGGCCATGGCCTATGGCGTCGACAAGAACCGTTTCGCCGAGAACAAGCGCGCCGTCGAAGACAAGCATATCGGCCCGCTCGTGAAGACGTCGATGAACCGCTGCATCCACTGCACGCGTTGCGTCCGCTTCACCACGGAAGTCGCCGGCATCTCCGAGCTCGGCCTGATCGGCCGTGGCGAGGACGCCGAGATCACGACCTATCTCGAGAAGGCGCTTTCGTCGGAACTGCAGGGCAACGTCATCGACCTTTGCCCGGTCGGCGCGCTGACCTCCAAGCCCTATGCCTTCCAGGCCCGTCCCTGGGAACTGACCAAGACCGAGTCGATCGACGTCATGGACGCCGTCGGTTCGAACATCCGCGTCGACACGCGCGGCCGCGAAGTGATGCGCGTGCTGCCCCGCCTCAACGAGGCGGTGAATGAAGAGTGGATTTCGGACAAGACGCGCTTCATCTGGGACGGCCTGCGCACGCAGCGTCTCGACCGTCCGTATCTGCGCGTCGACGGTCGCCTGAAGCCGGTTTCCTGGGCGGAGGCCTTCGCCGCCATTGCCGACCGTGTCAACGCGACCTCGGGTTCGAAGATCGGCGCCATCGCCGGTGATCTGGCCGCCGTCGAAGAGCTTTATGCTCTGAAGGCGCTGATCGGTTCGCTGGGTTCCGCCAATCTCGACGCCCGCCAGGATGGCGCGAAGCTGGATCCGGCGCTTGGCCGTGCGAGCTACCTGTTCAACCCGACCATCGCCGGCATCGAGCAGGCGGACGCGATCCTCATCGTCGGCGCCAATCCGCGCAAGGAAGCGTCGGTGCTGAACGCCCGCATCCGCAAGCGCTGGCGCGCCGGCAATGTGCGCATCGGCGTCGTCGGCGAGCATGTCGACCTGACCTATCCGCACGACTACCTCGGCGCCGGTCCCGAGACCCTCGGCGAGATCGCTGACGGCAAGGGCGCGTTCGGCGAGATCCTCGCCAACGCCAAGCGGCCGATCATCATCGTCGGGCAGGGCGCTCTCGCCCGCGACGACGGCAAGGCCGTGCTGGCGGCAGCCGCTGCTATCGCTTCGGCACCGGGTCGTGACGAAGGCTGGAACGGACTCGCCGTGCTGCACAGCGCCGCTTCGCGCGTTGGCGCCCTCGACGTCGGCTTCGTGCCGGCGGAAGGCGGGCTCGATGTCGCCGGCATGGTTTCCGCCGCAGGGCAGGGCGCGCTCGACGTGCTCTTCCTGCTCGGCGCCGACGAGATCGACACCACGAGCCTCGGCTCGGCCTTCGTCATCTATATCGGCACCCATGGTGACGCTGGCGCGCACCGCGCCGACGTCATCCTGCCGGGAGCGGCCTATACCGAGAAGTCCGGCACCTTCGTCAACACCGAGGGCCGCGTGCAGATCGCCAACCGGGCCGGCTTCCCGCCCGGCGACGCGCGCGAGGACTGGGCCATTCTTCGCGCCCTGTCCGACGTGCTCGGCCACAAGCTGCCCTTCGATTCGCTCGGCGAACTGCGCAGGGCGCTCTATGCAGCCCATCCGCATCTCGCGGCCGTCGACACGGTCCGCGCCGGCGATTTCGCCGACGTGGCGGCGCTGGCTTCGGCCGGCGGCTCGCTCGGCTGGGCGGCTTTCGCCAATCCGATCCATGATTTCTACCTGACCAACCCGATCGCACGCGCCTCCGCCATCATGGCGGAATGCTCGGCGCTCGCGGCCGGCCAGCTTGCCGCTGCTGCGGAGTGAGGCGGGAATGAACGGCTTCGTCGAAAACTACCTCATCCCTGGCGCGATCATGGTCGGGCAGAGCCTGCTTGTGCTCGTGCTGCTGCTGGTCTTCATCGCTTATGTCCTGCTTGCCGACCGCAAGATCTGGGCGGCGGTGCAGATGCGTCGCGGCCCCAACGTGGTCGGCGCGTTCGGCCTGTTCCAGTCCTTCGCGGATCTGCTGAAGTTCGTCCTGAAGGAGCCTGTCATTCCGTCCGGCGCCAACAAGGGCATCTTCCTGCTCGCGCCGCTCGTCACGGTGACGCTGGCGCTCGCCGGCTGGGCGGTGATCCCGTTCAATTTCGGCTGGGTGATCGCCAACCTCAATGTTGGCGTGCTCTATCTGCTGGCGATCTCGTCGCTCGGCGTGTACGGCGTCATCATGGGCGGCTGGGCTTCGAACTCGAAGTACCCGTTCCTGTCGTCGCTGCGCGCCGCCGCCCAGATGGTCTCCTATGAAGTCTCGATCGGCTTCGTGATCGTCACCGTGCTGCTCTGCGTCGGTTCGCTGAACCTCACCGACATCGTCATGTCGCAGCAGACGGGTCTCGGGACCAAGCTCGGCCTACCGGGAAGCTTCCTCGACTGGTACTGGCTCGCGCTGCTGCCGATGTTCGTGATCTTCTTCATCTCGGCGCTGGCGGAAACCAACCGTCCTCCCTTCGATCTCGTCGAAGCGGAATCCGAGCTCGTCGCCGGCTTCATGTCGGAATATGGCTCGACCCCGTACATGATGTTCATGCTCGGCGAGTACGCATCGATCTGCCTGATGTGCGCCATGACGACCATCCTGTTCCTGGGAGGCTGGTTGCCGCCGGTGAACGTCGCGCCCTTCACCTGGGTTCCGGGCATCGTCTGGTTCGTGCTGAAGGGCTCCCTGGTCTTCTTCATGTTCTCGATGGTGAAGGCCTTCGTGCCGCGCTACCGCTACGACCAGCTGATGCGTCTGGGCTGGAAGGTATTCCTGCCGATCTCGTTGGGCATGGTCGTTGTGGTCGCCGTTGTTCTGCAGACCATGGGATGGGCACCGTGATGCGCCTCGACCAGACCGCCAAGTCGATCTTCCTCACGGAATTCGTGTCCGCCTTCTTCCTGGCGATGCGCTATTTCTTTGCGCCGAAGAAGACCGTGAACTATCCGTTCGAGAAGGGGGCGCTGAGCCCGCGCTTCCGCGGCGAGCATGCGCTGCGCCGCTATCCGAACGGTGAAGAGCGCTGCATCGCCTGCAAGCTGTGCGAGGCCATCTGCCCCGCCCAGGCGATCACGATCGAGGCCGGCCCGCGCCGCAATGACGGCACGCGCCGGACCACGCGCTACGACATCGACATGGTGAAGTGCATCTATTGCGGCTTCTGCCAGGAAGCATGCCCTGTCGACGCCATCGTCGAGGGACCGAATTTCGAGTTCGCGACGGAAACGCGCGAGGAGCTCTACTACGACAAGGAAAAGCTTCTCGCGAATGGCGACCGGTGGGAGCGCGAGATCGCGCAGAATATCAGCATGGACGCACCCTACCGCTAGGCGGGGTGTGGTTCCGACGCAATTTTGGAGGGATGCCGCGGCTTGCCGCGCTGTCCGAGGGCACGGATCATGATCCTGCATACCATTTTCTTTTATCTGTTTTCGGGCATCACCATCGCCTCGGCGCTGATGGTGATCTCGTCGCGTAATCCCGTGCACTCCGTGCTCTTCCTGATCCTCGCCTTCTTCAACGCGGCCGGCCTCTTCGTGATGCTGGGTGCGGAGTTCCTGGCGATGATGCTGGTGGTCGTCTATGTCGGCGCCGTCGCGGTGCTGTTCCTGTTCGTCGTCATGATGCTCGACGTGGATTTCACGGAACTGCGCCAGGGCTTCCTTCAGTATCTGCCGGTCGGCGGACTGATCGGGGTCGTGTTGCTGGCCGAGCTGTTGATCGTGCTGAGCGGCTGGGCCTTCGCGCCCGATGTCGTCGGCAATCCGGTCCAGCCCATTCCCGACATGGCGCAGATTTCCAATACGGAAGCGATCGGGCGGCTGCTCTACACCCACTACATCTTCTTCTTCCAGATCGCCGGCTTCGTGCTGCTGGTGGCCATGATCGGCGCCATCGTGCTGACGCTGCGCCACAAGCCGCGGGTCAAGCGGCAGAACATCGCCGACCAGGTCGCGCGGACGCAGAAAGTCGAGCTGCACTCCGTCGAGCCCGGCAAGGGCATCTGAGCGAGAGACGAGGAAAACCCCATGGCAATTGGTCTCTCCCATTATCTGTCGGTCGCGGCGATCCTGTTTACGATCGGCGTCTTCGGCATCTTCCTGAACCGGAAGAACGTGATCGTCATCTTGATGTCGGTCGAGCTCATCCTGCTCGCCGTCAATCTCAACTTCGTCGCGTTCTCGTCCTTCCTGGGCGATCTCGTCGGGCAGGTCTTCGCGCTCCTGGTCTTGACCGTCGCGGCCGCTGAATCGGCCATCGGCCTTGCCATCCTCGTCGTCTACTTCCGCAACCGTGGCTCGATCGCGGTGGAAGACATCAACATGATGAAGGGCTGAGGCCTGCCATGTATTCAGCCATCGTCTTCCTCCCGCTCCTGGGCTTCTTTCTGGCGGGCATCATCGCGCTCCGTGGCAGCTATAGTGCTGCCATGGTCGGCGCCCCCGCCGACGGGGTCGACACGCATCATGATCATGCGGCGCATGGGCACGATCATGACCATGACCATCACGGCCACGGCGACCATGGTCATGACGATCATGGCCATGATCACCATCACGCCGCCGCTCCGGGTTCGCGCCCGGCGGAACTGATCACCACCGGCCTGCTGCTGGTCTCGGCGGTGCTGTCCTGGATCGCCTTCCTGACGATCGGTTCGCCGGAAGGCGAGGCGGTTCGGATCAAGGTGCTGCCCTGGGTGACCTCCGGCACGCTCTCCTTCGATTGGGCGCTGCGCGTCGACACGCTGACCGCGATGATGCTCGTCGTCGTCACCTCGGTCTCGTCGCTCGTGCACCTCTACTCGATCGGCTACATGAGCCATGACGAGCACCGGCCGCGCTTCTTCGCCTATCTGTCGCTCTTCACCTTCGCCATGCTGATGCTGGTGACGTCGGACAACCTGTTCCAGATGTTCTTCGGCTGGGAAGGCGTCGGTCTCGCCTCCTATCTGCTGATCGGCTTCTGGTTCAAGCGTCCGGCCGCCAATGCCGCCGCGATGAAGGCGTTCGTCGTCAACCGCGTCGGCGATTTCGGCTTCGCGCTCGGCATCTTCGCCATCTTCGTGATGTTCGGCTCGGTCGAGTTCGACACCATCTTCGCCAACACCGGCAGCGTCGCCGGCCAGACGATCCATTTCCTGTCCTGGGACTTCGATGCGCTGACGGCGATCTGCATCCTTCTGTTCATCGGTGCGATGGGCAAGTCGGCGCAGTTCCTGCTGCACACCTGGCTGCCGGACGCGATGGAAGGCCCGACGCCGGTCTCCGCGCTGATTCACGCCGCCACCATGGTGACCGCGGGCGTGTTCATGGTCGCCCGCATGTCGCCGCTGTTCGACCTGGCGCCCACGGCGCTGACGGTCGTGACCTTCTTCGGAGCGACGACGGCGTTCTTCGCCGCCACGGTCGGCCTGGTCCAGAACGACATCAAGCGCGTTATCGCCTACTCGACCTGTTCGCAGCTCGGTTACATGTTCGTCGCGCTCGGCGTCGGCGCCTATGGCGCGGGCGTGTTCCACCTGTTCACGCATGCCTTCTTCAAGGCGCTGCTGTTCCTCGGCGCGGGTTCGGTGATCCATGCCGTCTCGGGCCAGCAGGACATGCGCCACATGGGCGGCCTGCGGAAGAAGATCCCGCTGACCTACTGGACGATGATCATCGGCACGCTGGCGCTGACCGGCTTCCCGCTGACCGCCGGCTACTACTCGAAGGACGCGATCATCGAGAGCGCCTTCGTCGGTCACAACGCCTTCTCCGGCTACGCCTTCGTCCTGACGGTCGCCGCCGCGCTGATGACCTCGTTCTACTCCTGGCGCCTGATCTTCATGACCTTCCATGGCAAGCCCCGCGCTTCGGCCGAGGTCATGAGCCATGTGCACGAGTCGCCGCCGGTCATGACCGTGCCGCTGCTGGTGCTGTCGGTCGGCGCGCTGTTCGCCGGCATGGTCTTCGCCAACCAGTTCATTGGCGAGGGATATGCCGAGTTCTGGAAGGGTTCCCTGTTCACCAATCCGGACAATCACATCCTGCACGAGATGCACAGTGTACCGTCGCTCGTGAAGTACTCGCCGTTCGTCGCCATGGTGCTCGGCCTCGCGATCGCCTACTGGTTCTACATCCGTTCGCCCGAGACGCCGAAGCGACTCGCGGCGGAGCAGCCGGTGCTCTACCGGTTCCTGCTGAACAAGTGGTACTTCGACGAGATCTACGACTTCCTGTTCGTTCGACCGGCGAGGGCGCTTGGCCGCTTCCTCTGGAAGAAGGGCGACGGGATGGTGATCGACGGCCTGGGTCCGGATGGCATTTCGGCGCGCGTCGTCGACGTCACCAACCGGGTGATCCGGCTGCAGTCCGGCTACGTGTACCATTATGCCTTTGCCATGCTGATCGGCGTCGCTGCGCTGGTCACGTGGATGATGTTTGCGGGTTGAGGGGTTTTAGATGACTGACTGGCCGATCCTCTCGACCGTTACCTTCCTGCCAACGGTCGGCGCACTCCTGCTTCTGCTGATCCGCGGCGACGACGCCGCGGCGCGGCGCAACGTCTACTGGATCTCGCTCTGGACCACGATCGTCACCTTCCTGGTGTCGATCCTGATCTGGGTCGACTTCGACAATTCCAGCGCCGGCTTCCAGTTCGTCGAGCGCAGCGAATGGCTGGGCGGCAAGATCTCCTATTCGATGGGCGTCGACGGCATCTCCATGCTGTTCGTCATCCTGACGACCTTCCTGATGCCGGCCTGCATCGTGGCGTCCAAGTACTCCGTGAAGATCCGCTTCAAGGAGTACATGATCGCCTTCCTCGTGCTGGAAACGCTGATGATCGGCGTGTTCTGCGCGATGGACCTGTTCCTGTTCTACGTCTTCTTCGAAGCCGGCCTGATCCCGATGTTCCTGATCATCGGCGTCTGGGGTGGACAGCGGCGCGTCTATGCGGCGTTCAAGTTCTTCCTCTACACGCTGCTCGGCTCGGTGCTGATGCTGCTCGCCATCATGGCGATGTACTGGCAGGCCGGCACGACGGACATCCCGACGCTGCTCGACCACCAGTTCCCGGCCTCGATGCAGACCTGGCTGTGGCTCGCCTTCTTCGCCTCCTTCGCGGTGAAGATGCCGATGTGGCCGGTGCACACCTGGTTGCCGGACGCGCACGTCGAGGCGCCGACGGCAGGCTCGGTCATCCTGGCCGGCGTGCTGCTGAAGATGGGCGGCTACGGCTTCCTGCGCTTCTCGCTGCCGATGTTCCCGATCGCCTCGGCCGATTTCGCGCCGATGATCTACACGCTCTCCGTCATCGCCATCATCTACACCTCGCTGGTGGCGCTTGTTCAGACGGACATGAAGAAGCTGATCGCCTACTCGTCGGTCGCCCACATGGGCTACGTCACGATGGGCATCTTCACGATGAACGCCCAGGGCGTCGAAGGCGCGATCTTCCAGATGCTGTCGCACGGCATCGTGTCGGGCGCGCTCTTCCTCTGCGTCGGCGTCATCTACGACCGGATGCACACCCGCGAGATCGCGGCCTACGGTGGACTGGTCAACCGGATGCCCTTCTACGCGACGGTCTTCCTCGTCTTCACCATGGCGAATGTCGGCCTGCCGGGCACCAGCGGCTTCGTCGGCGAGTTCATGGTCCTGATCGGCGTCTTCCGCGCCAACACCTGGGTCGCGGCCTTCGCCACATCCGGCGTCATCCTGTCGGCCAGCTATGGCCTGTGGCTCTACCGCAAGGTGATCATGGGCGCGCTGGACAAGGCGAACCTCAAGTCGATGTTCGACCTGTCGCGTCGCGAGATCGCCATTCTCGTTCCGCTGGTCGTGCTGACGATCTTCTTCGGCGTCTATCCGACCCCCGTCTTCAACGTGACGGGGCAGGCGGTCGACAAGCTGATCACCAACTATCAGGCCGCGCTCTCCGCTGCCGGCAAGCTCGCGCTGGCAGCGCAGTGAGGAACACGGACAGATCATGATGGACCTCGCTACGTTCCCCTCGCTCATGCCGTTCCTGCCGGAGCTGACGCTCGCGGTCGGTGCGCTCGTGCTTCTGATGATCGGCGCCTTCGGCGGCGAACGGACCACCTCGCTCGTCACCACGCTGGCGGTGCTTCTGGTTCTGGTCGCCGGACTGGTCCTGTTGTTCAAGGCCGAGGACGGCGTCACCTTCAACGGCGCCTTCGTGCTCGATCCGTTCGCGCGCTTCATGAAGCTGCTGGCACTTGCCGGTTCCGGCTTCGCCATCATCATGTCGACGAACTACACGAAGCGGGAGAAGATCGCCCGCTTCGAGTATCCCGTGCTGATCCTGCTCGCGACCCTCGGCATGATGCTGATGATCTCGGCCAGCGACTTGATCGCGCTCTATCTCGGCCTCGAGCTGCAGTCGCTCGCGCTCTACGTCGTCGCCGCCAGCAACCGGGACTCGGTCCGGTCGACGGAGGCCGGCCTCAAATACTTCGTGCTCGGCGCGCTGTCGTCCGGCATGCTGCTCTACGGCATTTCGCTGATCTACGGCTTCACCGGCCACACCCAGTTCCAGGGCGTCGCCACCGCGCTGAGCGCCGGCCCAGTCTCGGTCGGCGTGGTGTTCGGCCTGGTGTTCGTCATCGCCGGCCTTGCCTTCAAGGTCTCGGCCGTGCCGTTCCACATGTGGACTCCGGACGTCTATGAAGGGGCCCCGACCTCGGTCACGGCATTCTTCGCCGCTGCGCCCAAGGCCGCCGCCATGGCCCTGTTCGTTCGCGTTCTGGTCGGCGCCCTTGGCCCGGCCACCGCCGACTGGCAGCAGGTCATCACCTTCATCGCCATCGCCTCGATGATCCTCGGCGCCTTTGCCGCGATCGGCCAGCGCAACATCAAGCGCCTGATGGCCTATTCGTCGATCGGCCATATGGGCTTCGCGCTTGTTGGCCTCGCGGCCGGCACGGAGGCCGGCGTGCAGGGCGTGCTGATCTACATGGCGATCTATGTCGCCATGACGCTCGGCGCCTTTGCGGTGATCCTGTTCATGCGGCGCCAGGGCACGATGGTCGAGGACACCAGCGATCTCGCCGGCCTGTCGCGCACCCATCCCGTGGTCGCCTTCATCTTCGCGATGATCCTGTTCTCGCTCGCGGGCATTCCGCCGCTGGCCGGCTTCTTCGCCAAGTTCTACGTTTTCCTCGCGGCCATCGAGGCGAACCTCTATGTGCTGTCGGTGATCGGCGTTCTGTCGAGCGTGGTCGGCGCGTTCTACTATCTCCGTCTCGTCAAGATCATGTATTTCGACGAGCCGGCCGGCGCGTTCGAGCCGATGTCCGGCGAACTGCGCGTCGTTCTCGGTCTGTCGGGGCTGTTCGTCATTCTCTTCGTCTTCATCGCCGGCCCGCTGGGCACGGCGGCGAGCGTCGCAGCCAAGACCTTCTTCTGATTTGATGGAGTTCAAGCTCGGCCGGGCCTCCGCAGAAAGCGCCTACCGTCTCAAATTCTTCGAGACGACGGGTTCGACAAATGCCGAGGGCCTGGCGGCCGCGCGCGCCGGGGATCCCGGCCGTTGCTGGTTCGTGACGGCGCAGCAGACCTCGGGCAGGGGGCGCCGGGGACGGCCATGGGCCATGCCGGCGGGCAATCTCGCCGCCAGCCTCCTGGTCATCGTCCCAAACCAGCCCGCAACCGCTGCGACGCTCGGTTTCGTGGCGGGACTGGCGCTCGATGAGGCGCTGCGTTCGGTGGCTCCCGGCCTTGCATTCCGGATCGGGTTGGACGGGATTGAGGGAGATGGCCCGGCCGGGAGGCGGGATCGCCTCCGGCTCAAATGGCCGAACGATGTCCTGCTCGACGGTGGCAAGCTGGCCGGCATCCTACTGGAAGCCGAGCCGCTCCCGGATGGCCGCCTCGCGGTTGTGATCGGAATCGGTGTAAATGTCGTCGCAGCCCCCGAGGGCTTGCCGTATCCTGCGACGGCTCTTGTCGAACTGGGTGTCGGGATCGATGCGTTTCGCTTGTTCGAAGCGCTTTCCGACGCTTGGGCGAGTGTTGCACGCGTCTGGAATGAAGGGCGCGGTTTCAAGGCGGTGAGACGGCTTTGGCTCGATCGTGCGGCCGGGCTCGGCGAGACGGTCGCCGTGCGGGTGGGCGAACAGGTATTCTCTGGAGTTTTCGAGACGATCGATGAGGAAGGCCGCCTCGTCATTCGTTCTCCTGAGGGTTTGGTTAGGACGATCGCCGCCGGCGAAGTCCATTTCGGTACAGTGGCGACGTCGAGGCAATGAGCGCAAAAACAGCAGCTACGGACGACTTCGTCTTTCTTCCCCTGGGTGGCGTCGGCGAGATCGGTATGAATCTCGCCCTCTACGGCTACGGCCCTTCCAATCGGCGGCGCTGGATCGGCATCGATTTCGGTATCAGCTTCGGCGGCCCGGACCTGCCGGGCGTCGATATCGTCCTTCCCGATATCCGCTACATGGTGGAAGAGCGCGATTTCATCGACGCGATCATCATCACCCATGCGCATGAGGACCATTTCGGCGCCCTGTTGGATCTGTGGCCGCGCCTGCGCGTGCCTGTCTATGCCAGCCCCTTCACCGCCGGATTGCTCAACGCCAAGCGGGCTGCCCAGCCGGGCGCTCCCGAAATCCCGATCACCATCGTCCACCCCGGCGACCGCGTTACGATCGGCGCGTTCGAGGTCGAATTCATCGCAGTGGCGCATTCGATCCTGGAACCCATGTCGCTGGCGATCCGCACGCCGCTTGGCACGGTGGTCCACACCGGCGACTGGAAGCTCGATCCGGACCCGGTCATCGGTCCGTTGACCGACGCCGCGCGGTTCGCGGCGATTGGCGACGAAGGTGTGCTGGCGCTCGTCTGCGATTCGACCAATGCGATGCGGGAGGGGCGCAGCCCGAGCGAGACCGAAGTCGGGCTGTCGTTGACCGAGATCGTCAAGGAAGCGACGGGCCGCGTCGCGTTCACCACCTTCGCGTCGAATGTGGGCCGCATCAAGTCGATCGCGCTGGCCGCGCAGGCGGCGGACCGTCAGGTGGTCGTCGTCGGCCGCGCGTTGCGTCGCGCCATCGAGGTGGCAACCGAGCTCGGCTATATGGAGGGCTTGCCGCCCTTCCTCGACGAGGAATCCTATGGCTACCTGCCGCGCTCCAAGGTCGTTGCGATCCTGACCGGCAGCCAGGGCGAGCCGCGCGCGGCGCTGGCCCGCATCGCCGAGGATGAGCACAAGTTCGTCGGTCTTTCGCCGGGCGACACGGTCGTCTTTTCGGCGCGTCCGATCCCCGGCAACGAGAAGGCGATCGGCAACATCATCAATGCGCTCTGCGACCAGGGCATCGTGGTGATCACCGATCGTGACCGCCTCGTGCATGTATCCGGCCATCCGCGCCGCGATGAGTTGGCCGAGATGTATGGCTGGGTTCGTCCCGAGATCGCCATTCCGGTCCATGGCGAGGCCATGCATCTCTGGGCGCACGCGGCCTTTGCCCGCGACATGGGCGTCAAGCAGGTGGTGCTGACCGAGAACGGCAATATCGTTCGCCTGGCGCCGGGTCCCGCTGAAGAGATCGACGATGTGCCGGTCGGCCGCCTCTACAAGGACGGCATGATCATCTCGGACGAGGACGGCGTCGGTGTTCCGGAGCGGCGCAAGCTCGGCTTCGCCGGCCATGTCGCCATCTCGGTGGTGCTCGATTCCAAGGGCGGCGTCGTCGTCGATCCGGAAATCGCGCTGACCGGACTGCCCATCCAGGGCGTCTCCGGCCACCCGTTCGAGGAGACCGTCATGACGGCGGTGCTCGGCACGATCGAGAGCATCCCGCGCGCGCGCCGCCGCGACGCCGAACTGGTCCGCGAGGCGATTCGCCGCTCGGTGCGGGCCTCGATCCGGCAGGCTTGGGGCAAAAAGCCACTTTGCACTGTGTTCGTCGCGATCGTATGACGCCTGTGCGGACGCAACGTCCGCGAAGGAGCAGGGCATGATCGGTCGACTGAACCATGTCGCGATCGCGGTGTCGGACCTCGACGCCGCGGTGCGGACCTATCGGGACACGCTGGGCGCGCGCGTCTCCGCGCCGCTGCGCCTGCCCGAGCATGGCGTCGTGACGATCTTCGTCGAACTGCCGAACACCAAGATCGAACTGCTGGCGCCGCTGGGTGAGGATTCGCCGATCGCGAAATTCCTGGCCCGCAATCCGGATGGCGGCATTCATCACCTCTGCTATGAGGTGGACGACATCCTGGCCGCGCGTGACCGGTTGAAGGCGGATGGCGCCCGGGTCCTGGGAAATGGCGAGCCGAGGATCGGCGCGCATGGCAAGCCGGTGTTGTTCCTGCATCCCAAGGACTTTTGCGGAACGCTGGTCGAACTCGAGGAGGCCTGAACAGCATGCCGATCTACAGCATTTTCGCCGTCTATTTCATTGTGTGGTGGCTGGTGATTTTCATGGTTCTGCCGTTTGGCGTTCGCACCCATGACGAGCAGGGCGATGTTCTGCTGGGCACTACCGAGAGCGCGCCGGCGAATCTGCATCTGGTTCGCAAGATGATCATCACCTCGGTCATCAGCGCGATCATCGTCTACGGCATCTGGTACGGCTATGTGAAGATGGGCTGGACAGCGGAAGTTCTCAGTCACTTCTCGTTCTGAGCCGAAAAAAGAACAGCGCCGCGTGCGAGCAATAAAAAAGGCAAGATCCGCGAGGATCTTGCCTTGAATAGTTCGCGTTCAACCCCTCAGCCGAGCTTTTCGCTCGATTGGCTTTGATCGAGCTCGTTATGGCGAGCTCGGCGGCAGCTGCTTTTCAGCGCGCCAGAGGGGGCTTCCTCCCAAGACTTAGACCGCGTGCCGTTGTTTGGAGCCACGCTTTATTGCGTGTTCCTTTGTTATGACCCGACGTTATCCAATGCCCACGCGCTTGTCATCTAATTGTGCAAGGGCAGCCCATATTTTTTGCGTCAGTATGACTGACCTTAGTGGCAGCGAGGTGCGAAGGGGGGATTCGCGCGTCGAATTTTGCTTTGGACGTGTTCAAGCACCGCTGCACAAGGCTTGGGCATGCCGCGACAAAGGCGCTGATTTCCGGGACTTGTGTTTTCGTCCGCGTATGGCTTGATGTGCGCCCATTCGACTCGCTGGAGCCCTTTTCTGATGCGCCTTTCCCGCTCATTCCTGCCGACTCTCCGCGAGACGCCGAAGGAAGCCGAGATCGTTTCTCACCGTCTGATGCTTCGCGCCGGTCTGATTCGCCAGCAGAGCGCGGGCATCTATTCCTGGCTGCCGCTCGGCCAGAAGGTCTTGAGCAACATCCAGCGCATCGTCCGCGAAGAACAAAACCGCGCCGGCGCCGTCGAGATCCTGATGCCGACCTTGCAGTCGGCCGATCTCTGGCGCGAGAGCGGACGCTACGACGATTACGGCAAGGAGATGCTGCGCATCCAGGACCGGCAGGAGCGCGAGATGCTCTACGGCCCGACGAATGAGGAAATGGTCACCGACATTTTCCGCAGCTACGTGCGCTCCTACAAGGAGCTTCCGATGAATCTCTACCATATCCAGTGGAAGTTCCGGGACGAACTGCGTCCGCGTTTCGGCGTCATGCGCGGCCGCGAATTCCTGATGAAGGACGCCTATTCCTTCGACGTCGACGAGGCTGCGGCGCGCCGCGCCTATAACCGCATGTTCGTCGCCTATCTGCGCACCTTCGATCGGCTTGGCGTCAAGGCGATCCCGATGCGCGCCGATTCGGGCCCGATCGGCGGCGACGCCACGCACGAGTTCATCGTTCTGGCTTCGACCGGCGAGAGCGCGGTGTTCCTCGACAGGGCGGCGCTAGAGACGCCGGTTCCCGGCGACGACATCGATTTCTACGGCGATCTCACGCCGATCGTTTCGGCCTGGACCGAGAAGTACGCCGCCACCGAAGAGATGCACGACAAGGCGGTTTTCGAGGCGCTGCCGGAAGAGAACCGCATCGAGGCGCGCGGCATCGAGGTCGGCCAGGTCTTCTATTTCGGCACCAAATACTCGGAACCGATGGGCGCCACGGTCACCGGACCGCACGGTGTCGATCGTCCCGTGCATATGGGTTCCTACGGCATCGGCGTGTCGCGGCTGGTGGCGGCCATCATCGAGGCGAGCCATGACGAGGCGGGCATCATCTGGCCGGAGAGCATCGCGCCCTACAAGGTCGCTCTGATCAATCTGAAGGTCGGCGATGCCGCGACGGATCTGGCCTGCGACGGGCTCTATGAGCGCCTTACGAATGCCGGAATCGAAGTCCTTTACGATGATGTCGAGGGCCGCGCCGGGGCGAAGTTTGCGACCATGGACCTGATCGGCCTGCCGTGGCAGCTGATCGTCGGTCCGAAGGGACTTGAGCGTGGCGAAGTCGAGATCAAGCGACGGGCGACGGGCGACCGCGAATCCGTTAGCCTGGATGCGGCAGTGGCCAAACTTCTGGGCAGCTCTTAACGCGCGGCGCGCCGCGATCGGGACAGGAATGGCTGAGCCGACCGGCACAAAACCGTTTTCCGCCTTCGAATGGATGCTGGCGTTGCGCTACCTGCGCGCGCGCCGGCGTGAGACCTTCATCTCGATCATCGCGGGCTTTTCCTTCATCGGCATCATGCTCGGCGTCGCGACGCTGATCATCGTCATGTCGGTGATGAATGGCTTTCGCGGTGAGCTGATCGACAAGATCCTCGGCATCAACGGCCACATCGTCGTGCAGCCGCTGGAGACGCCGTTCACGGATTTCGCCGATGTCGCCAGCCGCATCACCATGGTCAAGGGCGTGACGGCGGCGATACCCTTGGTCGAGGGGCAGGTGCTGGCGTCTGGCGCCAACAACTCGACCGGTGCGCTCGTTCGCGGCGTGCGGTCCGAGGACCTGCCGAACCTGCCGAGCATCTCGAAGAACGTGAAGCTCGGCACGCTCGACAATTTCGACGAAGCCGAGGGCGTGGCCATCGGCACGCGGCTCGCGACCAATATGGGCCTCACCATCGGCGACAAGCTCACCCTGGTCTCGCCGCGCGGCAACGTCACGCCGATGGGAATGACGCCGCGCATCAAGGCCTATCCCGTCGTGGCGATCTTCGAGATCGGCATGTCGGAATATGATTCTTCCTTCGTCTTCATGCCCTTCGCCGAGGCGCAGGCCTTTTTCAATCTGGACGACAAGGCGTCCGCGATCGAAATCTATCTGTCGGACGCGGAACAGACCGGCGCATTGCGCGAGCCGATCGAGACTGCCGCCGGCCGGCCCGTGCTGCTCACCGACTGGCGCCAGCGCAACATGACCTTCTTCTCGGCGCTCGAGGTAGAGCGCAACATGATGTTCATGATCCTGACGCTGATCGTGCTGGTCGCGGCGCTGAACATCATCTCCGGCCTCACCATGCTGGTGAAGGACAAGAGCCACGACATCGCCATCCTCCGCACCATGGGGGCGACTCGCGGCTCGATCCTGCGGGTGTTCTTCATCACGGGCGCCGCCATCGGCACCGTCGGCACCGCCTTCGGCGTGTTGCTTGGCACGGTGGTGTGCCTGAATATCGAATCGATCCGCCAGTTCGTGTCCTGGTTGACCCGCACCGAGGTATTCTCGCCTGAGCTCTATTTCCTGTCGAAGCTGCCGGCGGACATGAACCCCGGCGAAACGCTCTCGATCGTCATCATGGCGCTCGTGCTCAGCTATCTCGCCACGCTGTATCCGGCGTGGCGCGCGGCGCGGCTCGATCCGGTCGAGGCCCTGCGATACGAATGAGCAACGTCTTGACCGAAGAACGGCAGAAGCCGAAACCCGCCGCCGAACAGGCGCCCGCGCTCCGCCTTCTGGGCGTCGAGCGCCACTATAAGGAAGGTACCGGCAAGCTCTCGATCCTCACCGGCGCCAGCCTGGCGATCTATCCGGGGGAGATCGTCGCGCTCGTCGCGCCCTCCGGCGCCGGCAAGTCGACGGTGTTGCACATGGCCGGCCTGCTGGAGCGTCCGGATGGCGGCGACGTCGAGATCGGTGGCCGCCTCGCCGGTTCGCTCGGCGACGGCGACCGCACGGCGATCCGCCGGCTCGAAATCGGCTTCGTCTACCAGTTCCACCATCTGCTGCCGGAATTCACGGCGCTCGAGAACGTGATGATGCCGCAGCTCATCCGTGGTCTCAACCGCAGGGAGGCGGCCCGCCGCGCCGCCGAGCTGCTGGCCTACATGAAGCTGGAGGCGCG
>Ga0182738_1003213_pt1 | contig 18871 bp, 14 predicted proteins | sample eDN5th30CBELigMG_FD_128876 | JGI IMG/M metagenome (GOLD analysis project Ga0182738, IMG submission 128876) | Enriched Miracle-Growth compost microbial communities from Emeryville, California, USA - eDNA 5th pass 30_C BE-Lig MG (version 2)... ... | reverse complement strand
CTATGACATTAAATTCACAATATTTCTTCTACTCACTAAAATCTTTTAAAAAAACGCAATGAGAGCCTTTATTGAGCAATGGTCAATCCAACATTGTTTATTTCCCAATAAACTAACTCCTTTGAGATTCTGAAATTTTTTGTTTCATTCAAAGTTTATTGAAGTAAAATTTAATTGTGAAATTGAAACTTCCTCAGTAAGGACAGGGAACATTGAGAAATACTTAGATTCTATAGAGATCTAATTTCAAGGGGTTATTTTTCCTGAAATTCAGAGATCCTTCAGAGTAGGATAACTTTCTGTTCGAAATAAAAATAATCTCGATTTTCTCAGGATGCCTAGAGGAAGAGTTTTTCTAAAATTTTGAACTGACATGGCCCAAGTGTGACCACCCTTTGACCTGGAACTATATTGGAGCTGGGGTGTTCTATTTAAATAAGTTGCTAGAAACTTTTAGCTAGGTTTACAGTTGCTTGAATTTTGGTAGTTTTAAGTTCACTTCATGGAGTTCTTTAAGGTTCAATTTTATTTTTAAATTGTATGGTGATTTTGGCAATCAATCCTGCTTGCCTGAAATTTTTTCTGAACAATTTAAAGGAATGAACTCAGGTCAGAAAGAAAAACTGTGCTACGTCCTATTTTTCTGATCCAAGGTTCTTAAGATGCCTGCATCAAGTCCATTTCCTGAGTTACCTAAAGGATTCCAGTCTCTCATTCATAGTTCTCAGTTTTTCTGATCAATTCATAGATTAACTTATGAGTCTTGAGCCGAGAAAGAGCAAGCTAGACGAAAGAGGGATAAAAATAAATGCATAATTATCAATCCTCGATAAGAAATGAAGAATGATGAAAGGATTTAAGGCGTCGAAAGAACGGATTTGTGAAGTGAGAACATCTGGTTGCCTTGATGAGCCTTGGAGCAAGAAAAACCTGGTTAAATAAAACCCAAAATTAGAAGTTTTCAAATTCGACTTACTGGATTTTTCATTCAGAATTGAAAAGTCTCGAATTCCGAGAGTAATTAAATTTTATGGTTCAATTTTTCATCCAGCTGATGAGCCACTCAGAAAAAAGTAGGAGATAATGATTCATAGAAGACGACAAATGAAACTTCGATCATTTCATGGCAGAAAAGACTGGAGACTTGAAAATTTTACTGTACTTGAGTCGTACAAATAAGTTCAGTGAATATTTTTTATAGTTTTTAGCCTCTTTGCATTTGACCCAACAAAAGTTTTTTTCGAGAGACAGAGTTTGACAAAGTAAGGAGGCGGCTGAAAGATTATGAAAATTTAAGGGAAAGAAAATATCAATATATACATCTCAATATTTTCTTATACATGAGAGTTTTATGAACCAAAACTCCAAAATAAACACGAAATTATATAAGACGTAAATAAGAAATAATTATGAGAAAAAAGTCCAAAGATGAGCTGTTGATCTTTATTAAAATGAAAAATCTTCAAAAAATTTCATTAGCCATTCTTGACAGCTTCGCTTTCAACAACTTTTCTGAAGACTGAAAAACTTCCTCTTTTGGCAAACTATAGAAAAGGTTTAGAAAAAGCAGAAATAATGTATTTTACCTGATATCCTTGGTTACTGGAGTTTTCTGGGGTACCTGGGCTGAGAGGACTTCCAGTGTTACTGTTAGGGTTGCTTCCTCCTGTTTTGTTTAAGATAACTTTGAGTAAGTAGTCATTGCTAATAGGCATCAGATTTGAGGTCTCGATAGTCCATGAAGAACGAGGTCCTGAGTTGCTTGGTTTTGGCTCAAATATCTGAGAAGCTAAGGTTCCGGATCTGGTTGATCCCTTTGAAGGAGAGAGCCCTGGAGAAGTATCAAGGTTTTTGCTTCCCAAGAGAGAGTCTCTAAAGCTATGAGGCACGACATTCAGTTTCAATTCTTTGGTGATTCTCAAAGGATTAGGGAGTCCTGCTCTGAATTGAGGACCTCCAACGAGCATTGGTGAAGAAAACCTCCTAGAATCGAGTGCATCGGTATTTTCAGTCTGTTGTTCGCCAATCCTTCTTGGGATGATGAGGCTTGGGAAGCCTGTTGAGATAGTTTCTCCATCATGTTGGGACTGACCTATTAATGTAGAGCTTCTTCTTGAGATCAGTCCGTTCTGGGGGCTTTGAGAGGTCTGGGAGGGCATCAAGGTGACTCTCCTTGGGCTGAGGCTGTTACTGCTAAAGTGGTTCGCTTCAATCAGCTCAGTTTCTTGTCTGGTGGGGACATGGACAGGAAGAATGATTCTTTCAGCAGCAGTGATTTTTGTTGGTGAAAGAAGGCTTTTTCTAACGTTGAGGGCAAAATTCGGATTGCTAGGGAGTTTTGGTGAGATCTCGAAGTGAGGAGCAGAGTTTCTTTTTTCAATAGTTTTCTTGACTCTGATCCTTTTCCCTTGGGGTTTTGGTTCACCTTCTTCTAATCTATCGAATTGTTCCAAGATATTTTGGAGAGAAGCTTCATTAGTAGAAGCGAGATGTTCTAAGGTTTTGACACCTTCATTCTATAAAGTGTTAGTGTGTGGAAAATAATGAAGGCTACTTGAGAGTCAATGTGGGAGATGTCCAGACTTTTATTCATTTTATTAAATATGTTTATTAAATAAAAAACACTGGGGAAGTTTAAATAGGCGAATTAATCAGTAAAAGCAGACAGATTAATACAGGATAAAATCATTACTCTAATTATTCTGAGCTTTTATAAATTGGACACTGAAGTTTTTGATTTCCAGTCGATTAATAAAAAATAAATCAAAATAGCGAAAAATTGGTTCAAATTGAGGCTATTTCTCCTGAGATTTTAATTGAGACTTTTTTCGGCCAATAGAAATATAATGTGAATGTGTTGAAAAGCATCCCGTGGCCAATCTATTTTTAAACAGGCCAATTTAAGTTGTGAAGTAACCAAATTCTAAAAGCCTAGATTCTTCTCGCAAAAAACGGATCTCCTCGGAAATCCCATTCTACATAAATTGCCTCTCAGAGTCTGAAACCACTCTCTTTGGAATCTCATAAAAAAAAAGAGCAAACTCCCAAAAAACTTGAGTGTCTAGCATGTCAAAAACGAGGTTTGAACTCATTTGCTTGCAAAGCTCAGAGAGAGCTTTGTTTAATGTAAAAATTGTGGGAGCAATGAATTTGATCTCTTTTGTTTTTGAATTCTTAAAAATAATGTTTCATAAAAACTCTACAGTAGAATCCAGAACGGAGATAGCTGAGTGCTTCAAGTCGCAATAAAAAGCTTTTCAATTAACTTAACGAGGGGGATTATGAAGAAGAGGCCGAATTTTGAGAAGAATCATAATCTGGAATATTAGCGGAGCAAAGATTGAAGAAATAAACATAGTATAGTTTAAACCCTGCGTTGTGCTAGGTTGATTAAACAGTTTTTGAGTGAGTTTTTATTTATTTAAATTGATGAATTAAAGGTATTAAGAGTTCCCTTTTAAAAAATAAAAATATATGATAATGATATGTAGTAACAGAGGAGAATGGAGTTAGTAATTCAAATAAACATGGATCATTAAGATATTGAGGTCACTGCCAGTTGCTTATGAGTTGGCCCAGCCAGCGATGAGTCTGAAATTGGAATCGATTTCAAGCAGATTGTTCATGATTAATTTTGCTTTTTTCTTGACAATTTCATCAGATTTTTTTAAGGGCAATAAGTTATCGCTTAAGAGAATCTCTAAAATTGCAGCTTGGTCATCCATGATACTTTTAGCACACTCTTGATGGAGAAATCCAACAAGTCTCTTGTTGAAAAGGCGATTTTTGTTGTAGGTGAAGCCTTTGACATTGAGACTTTTCCAGTCTTTGGTAAAGTCATTGCCAAGATGATTCATATGATAGCACAGGATTTTGTAGAAGTGGTTTTTGATTTTATCAGGAGAGTCACATTCTTCAATAGGGAAGACTCCATTGGCCATTCTTTTGTTGTAGATTTCTCTGTACTCTTCTTTAACAAGTTGGATGTGTTGGCAGAAAGTGAAGATAGTGATTCCAAACTTCTTGAAAATGGTGGGAGGGAGTCTGACAATTTCAGGAAGGAGAATAATGATGTATCTTTTGAGGAACTCTTCATTGAGAATAGGGGAGATTATGGTTGCAGAGTCCTGCGTTTCTTCAGTTTGAACTTGGAATTTGATATTGTATAATTGGAAAATCATTTCAATGAGATCAAAGAATTGACTGTAAAGTCTTTTTTCGACAACAACCTTGTTTCCTTTGCTAAGATCAGCCATCTCCTTGTATTCTTCGGTCGCATAGAAGCGAGCAAGAAGATCTCTGATTGTTGAATGAGTTGAAAGCATTTCTTGTTTAGTGACATAAGCATCAATTTTTACATGATTTTTCTTTTGCGAATCCAATGAACAAAGGCTTGGAACAGAATCAGCACATGGTTCAATGCAAATAAGTTTTGAAGCACGAACCTCCATCATATAAGGAGTTGATAAATCCACAGAATGTCTGAACATGAGAATGGTAGTAAGTGATTATTATGAAGTAATTTTATTAATTATTATAATTTCTTTCTATTTGACTTTCATATAAATAGGGCTGTAAGAGTGAGAGAATTTGAACTCCCGCCATTTAATTTAGGAATTTTTATTTTTCCTTTTTTGAAATTGGAGGAAGGAAATGAAAGTCCAAGGAAGACTATAGGTTTTGGAGAAGTAGGAGAAGCGAGAGTGATAAAAAATCGGACTCCTTTTGCAATTTTTGACACCCTGACAAAGGAACATAAGGGAAATGCAATATATCAAAGAGATTAAGGAGAAAATGAGTGATGAGAATTAAATCTAAATTAAACTTTTTGATTCTTGATCTTTGAATTTTCAACCTTCATAACTCTATTCTCCAATAAATTTGGATTAGAGTTGATTCAAATAATAACTCTTTATCTTCTGTTGATCTCAATCTCGGGTCTATGGAAAGAATCAAAGCATTCTGTCAATTATCAAGAAATTTGACCAAACGGTGATGTGGAAAGCATTTATGATAAGATAAGATAATATTTCCCTGCCAGCTCTTATTAAATTTCCCTTTGAGCTTTCAGGAACGATTCTTTAATTAATTTCTTTACAGTCATTTTTGAATTTATAGAAGACTTTGAAAATTTTCCTTGTATTTTATTCAACCTTTTTTTTATAAAGTGGATGGCGAAAACTGGGCAAGTTTTTCCAGATTGATCTCGATTACCAAAAGGCAGTCTATTCGCATATAAATTGATTCAAGAATCCGAGTCTTTTCAAATTTGAATTTTTCTCTTTCAGATTTCAGCTGAGGAAGTCATCATGTAATGATAGCAAACATTAGTTGAGAGGCATTTTCCTTAGGTTTTGTTTTGTGATTAGAAATTCACACAGAAGCGAGCTTTCAATATTTTTAAAAATGGAGAAAACACATGATAAACCTCAAATCTAAAAAGTCTTCCCATTAAAGAAAATAATTCTCTCCTTGGTTTCTGGTGCGGGTGTTGAACAAACATTGAAAACCAAGAATTTGTGGGTGATTTTCGAAGACATCCATTTGTGGCCTGGGATAACAGCTTGATCAAAACACACAGAAATTCAATACTCGAGGTTGAAAATTGTTCAATTAATGAAACCAGATTTTTGAGAGGGAAAAATTTGAGATAGAGAGAGAGTTGGTAAAAATTTAAAACTTAGCCAATAAAAGCCTCTGCTTTTGAATCGGGGGCTTCTTTTTATAGTTCTAGTTAACTCTCCTCATTTTTTTTTGTGAGAGAGAGTTTGGAATTTCTCCCAAACCTTGAAATAATTAAAAGGATAGGTGAGTTTAGTAGATAGGATACATGGAAAAATGTCTTGAAATATGAAATTTGTTTGCTTCGAGCTATTTCTTTATAATGCTTTTTGTATGAGACAAAAAGGGGAAAGAAAGCTTGGAAGAAAGTTGCGAAGCTAGGATTTAGATTCAGGATGGTATTTCCTTTTGAAAAAACTTTCTGGATGAAGGTTCTCATTCTCAAGGATATCATGAAGGGAATAGCAAAATTTCAAGGGAACTTTGAAGAAACTGCTTACGAAGAATCTCAAAAGTTTTGGCTTCTTTGTGGTGGAGAAAATATATTCTATGGGCGAAATAGCAATTTTTCAGAGCCAGATCAGTCGGTAATTTGCTATTAAAATTTATGCAAAATTGAGATGACAAGGAAGGGATTTAGTGAATGTGTGGAGTCAAAGAATCCAAAATATTGGTGATTAAGAAAAAAACAGATAAAGGTGGAGGCATAGGGATCGAATATGTATTTAACAATAAGAATCTATGCATGCATGAAACGAATATTAAAAGAGATTTTATTAATTGATAAATATTTCATTCAGTACATTAAGGTATTGATCAAAACCAAAAAAAAGTGGTTGTATGAATATTTAGTTGATTGTATTCTGATTTGATATCTTTGGTATATAAGCCTTCAAAAGGAATTAGTTAGACTAGATAGCTTGCAAGATTTTCAAGCGTGACTGAGCTATAATTTGGTGAAGCTGCCCACCATTCCTCATTTATGCCAATTGGATCAAGGCATTCTAATTTTTCCCTGAGGAATCTTGATTTTATAGCAACCCTTGAATTGGGGCTATCCACTGATTCTGAACAATTTCTCATTAATTTGCAGAAAACTTCATATTGTTCACGGCTCTTTGTTTCTCCCTTTGAAGGGGAAGAGGAGGAGGGGATAATTTGTGTTCCACTCACAGTGTGTTTTCTTGTAAATTTAAGAGAAGGACTCATACTAAGACTCCTGCCACCTTCACTTCTTCCTTCGCTTTCAACCAGCAGACTACTTTTTCTGAAAGGAGAATTTTGGAAAATAGGGACTTGGCCAGGTAGAGCTGTGAGGCGAGGTTTCATGAAAGGACTGTTGGTTAAAGAACTGAGCTTAGGCTGTCTTTCAATTGGCCATTCAAAGTCAATGGAAGGCATTTTCTTTTGAATGTGGTACAATAAGATTCTATAAAAGTGTCTTTCAATTTTCTCATAGGTATTGTGTTCTTGAGCGGCAAATAAGCCATTGTTACAGATACGAGAATTGGATATGTCTTCATATTGGTCTTTCTTGACTTGAATACTTTTGCAAACTGAAAACTTATTCAACTCGATCAATTTAATAAGCGAATATGGGAATTTTGTGAGAACATAAGCAATGCAGATCAAAATGTAAGTTCCCCTGCTTGGGTGATGCAAAGGATCAATACGGATAGCAGAGTCTTGTTGTTCGTGTGTTAATATGAGAGGATGAGTGTTGTAGAGAGTGAAGACGTTTTCAATAATTGAATAGAGTTGGTTTAAGCTACCTTTGGAGTTTTCCTTTAAATTGAAGCCATCACTATCCTTGAGCTTGGTGAGCTCCTCCTCAAACTTTTGGAGGATCTTTTGGATTTTATTTCTACGATTTGCGTTTTCGTCTTCAGATGGTTTATAGATCAGAGGAAGATTTGTGGGTCTGCGATCAGTAGTGCTTACAGGAGCTCCGGCAAAAAGATAGCCCATGTTGGCCACAGTTATTTTGGATGGTGAAAGGGCAAGAGGGGCAAGGGAGCGATGTGAAAGAGAACCATTCATGGTGGTTAGTTAAGACTCAGATGATGTCAAGAGAATTATTTAAAATAAAATATACTCAAATTAAGTTTTCCAAACAATTTTTATCCATATTTTGTTTATGGCTCTAAATGTTGAATTTGTTATAATCAGTGCAGTATTTGATTTCGGTGTTTAATCTTCCACTCTGGTTTTTCCACTGTATCGTTCATATTTGTATGAAATTAGATTAGTATGAAAAAAGTTCTGAAATTTTTGTCAGATTTGCGTGTTTGAGATCATAAACGAAGTTTTTTTCCTCCTCCTGATACGAAGAGATTTTAAAGAAAATTTTATTTTCTTTGAGCAAATAATATTTATGAAGAGAATTTTTTTGGGTTTTGAAGATTGCTTTATGCACTTTTGTATGTATAAAAAAATGAATCTATGATATTGATATACTTGAAACCAATAAAGTAAACACCTCGAAACAATAATTTATTGAATCCTAAAATTTTCTTTGTAGTTTTACATCTGGTAAGTTGAGCACTTTCCCACACAATCACATAATGGATTATCTAAAGTTCATAAATAAAAAGGGGAAAAAAGTTTACACTTACAGAGGTCCAGCGGTGGAAGCTCTAAAAAGTAATTCATCACATGAATTTCTATGATTACGAAGGGCAGCATCGTCTGCATAATCCGAGCAGTCCATATCTATTTTTTGTGAAATTCGATATTCAACGCTATCATCATTTGATGCATGTGAGATAGAAGAGGTCCTTGCTGTTGTTGTTTGATTATACTTTCTTCTTTGAAGGCCATAGACGAGAGCATTACTGAATCCCAATGAATGGAAAAGAATAACGTGGACCACATTGAAACTCACAAGAGAGAAATCAAAATAGATTTGGATGATATTATCGATCAAGGCTGGAATACAAGAGAGGAAAATGACAGCAGGGTACCAAAAGAGTTTTCTGACACCAATGTTGTTGATATCATTGGGAATCATGAGAAATCTTGTTAATTCATCAACTTTATTAGCAATCTTTGAATATGTCACTAATGTGACCAACAGTGATAGAATAGCAGGGATGCCCATAAAAATCATGACTAATTCCAACTGGACAGTTTTATCAGAATGTAATGCTCCGACGGTAGTCACCCAACAACCGAACAATCTGCTTCCATAAGAAAATCTATTGGTAAACATTGGCCTATTGAGTTTAGTGAGGATACTTCAATGAAAAATAGCTTACAAGACACAAAGGACGAGAGAAACTAAAGCGCCTGAGATAACAGACTTGTTAAAGAAGCCTTGCTGATCAAATTTGTTTCCATGAGTGAAAGATTTATAGGTGAGTAGAGATATGCAGCAAGCCCAGTACAAGGAGGCAATAAGGGACCATTCTCTGACGATTGCTTCTGCTTTACATAAAAGTGGAGTACTGGCATCAAAAGCTGCCACAAAATTGCATACCGAGTAAATAAAGTCAGCAGATGTCAAAACCAAGATTAGCTTTAAGGAGACAGGCCAAGGTTTTGGATGAACAGAGCAGATTTTGAAGAGCCAAATACAAGCTATGACAGAAAGAAGGCCGGTCATGAAGTTCAAAATTTCAATTAAAAGGACTTCTTCCGAGGAATGTGCAGCCATGAGAGCGAAAATAGAAATCTTGGAAATTTATTCAAGCTAATCGAGTTATTAAAATACTTTTTCAGATTGAGGCTGTAATTAGTCCTCGTGAAGTTTTAATAATTATAATCAAAATATTCCAAGGCAAATTTATCAGTATCTCGGATATCTTGACAGCAATTTTTCCTTTCTGTGGAATGAAGTGTTGGGTTTTCTGAGGGCAGATTTGTTTAAATTTTGTGGATTTGAGGGAAAGGGCAGAAAGAAGAGAGACTTTATTAGTCAGAAAAAGTTGAAACTGAGAGGAATATTGGGATATTGAGAATTAAATCAGGTGGGTAATTTAATGGATCCTTATTAAAAATGCCTTTAACTCTTCTCGAGAATTTATTGTTTTAGCAATTAAAGTAGGTGATAATAATAAAAGTCTTCATACGGATTGTTTATTTAGAGTTATAAAAATGTTCTCTTGATTAAAATTTCATAGACAGGAGAGGGAGTTTTTTATATGTATAAAAATTTAATTATCGGTAACCGTCAAAATTGAGGGAGCTTTTAAGCATGAAGCTGAATACGAGGGAAGGTTGCAAGCCTTAAGGATTGCTGAAGTATTATAATAATATAAAACTTCCCAAAAGTTAATTATAGTAGCTTCTGTGCTTATTTGCACCCTCAAGTGTTGATGTCTTCAATTCATAAATGATATGATTGGTTTTTTGGGGCTATGGTTTGGAGCCATAAAAGGATCATAGTGTACGTCCTCTAATTGCTGAGGAGGAATGACCTTGAAACGGTTTTCAGTTGGTAAAAGTAAAGCTCGTGTTGGATTCGAATAGTTGCAAGGTAATTTTGGACGAGTAATGGTGACTGTTTTAGCAGCAGGTTTTGGGTCATTCTTTTTCCTGCGATAAGAAGCAATAAATCTTTTTGGTTTTGACATATGCACTACTTTTCTAGGTTTCTCTCGAATTATTTTAAAGATCTTTTTTGTTCTAAATAGCTTTTCAGAAGTGACTTTCTTTGGCTCTTGCTCTCCTTCAAGCCCTGACTGCTTCATCTCTCTATCCCATTCAGTTGGATTCAAATTCAAAAGGGCAGTTTGAGGAAATTTTGGTTCTTGCTGTTGCTTGGCAAACCCATAAAAAGTGTTTGTCGAAGAGGCTAGTTTTTCTGATAAGAGATTGCTGGTCTTAGTTGGTTTGGAAAATGTCATTGAACCATTTTTGAAGACAACCTTGGCATTTTCTGCTTTTTTGGGAAAGTCCATTGGATCTGGCTTCTTCAAAATCTCTGTATTATCTTGGTTCGACTGAGCTCTTCTAAAAGCTTTTCGAGGATTGGATTTTTGCACTTGGGGCTCCTGGATGTTGCTAAAGCTGAGTGACAATAAACTGCGGGAGCTCTGGGGAGATGTAGGAGCAGTATTTTTCATGAGATTTGAAAATGAAGATGCAGAAGTGAGGAAATCTCTCTCCTTAGCATCAAAATGATCAAAATAACTTTCATCAAGGGAAAAAAGCTCCTTTCTTGGGCTCAAAGCTGATAAGGAAGTAGTTGACTCTCTTTCTTGGTAGAATTTGCGAAGAGAATTTGTGTCAAAAGCTTCTTCGAAACTTGGTAGTTCAGGATAACTCTTAATAGTAGGGCTGCTTGCATAGCTCGGCACGTTATCAAGATCTATCAAGGAGAAGGAAGGGATCGAAAGGTGGGTCATGGAATATCAGCTTTGTGCAGTTTATTTTTGATATTTTAAATTAGACCAGAGTGTTGAAGGTTAAATAGCCTTGGCGGTAGAAATTCAAGTTTGATGAACTTGGATATTTTTAAACAGTTTTCATGATATTGCCGGCATGCAAATTTATTGAACCATCAAACTCCTTTCTCAGTTTCTTGCGTGAAACACTTTATTTTAGGAAGCTTGTTCGAGAAGTGATATCGAGCGAAACTCCTGCTGTATTGATGAAAAGCATTTGGAAACCATCTAGATAAGGCAAGCGAGATTCCAGAGAAAAGGAGCTATACTTTATGGTAAAGAGATGAGAAAAGAATGAACCGCTAAACGGATAAAAACTGAATAAAACAGGCAAAATTATATTTGAGCCAAATAAGCATCTTAAAAATGGATGTATCCCCCTGAAAGTTCATTGAAACGTTGATCAGAATGAAGAGAGAAGTTTATGAGCCTAGAAGACAGGAACTTTAGTTGGATAGGGTTCAGTTAGAGGGAGTAAGTATGAAAAAATTCTTTGGAAGAGAGACTTTGTTAAATCCTTTGATATGGAAAGAGTTTAATTTTGATGAAGGCGGAAGAGCAAAAACTTTTTAACAAAAATTGCTCCCTTTTTTTGAATCCAGGAGAATTTCTTGCGAGAGAGAAACAGCTGAGAACTTGGTTTAGTCATTAAACTCGTGAAAACTTTAGGTGAGAGATCAACTGAACAAATAGATAGCCTCCGGAGCCGTGGATAGGTCTTCAAAAGTATCGAAGGAAACTTCAAGGAATCTCATAGATGAAGAAGAATCCTTGCTTGAACTTCTTCGAGATCCAGAGAGTCATTGCTTCGTATTTTTCTAAAGATAAAGAAATGAAGATGATCCCAGCATATTGTTTTTTATTTGGCAAACAAAGCGGGGTCTTTTTTGATTCGAGAAAATTAAACCTTTTTTGGAGCTTGAACTTTGTGTGCGGAAAGCCGTCAATTAATGATTTCTGATCTAGTCAGAAGAAAAACTGTTTGTTGTTTGGATTCCTAGTTGGTATGCTTCTTTTTGAAGCAGAACCGAGAAAAAGGTCCTGAATAAATTGAACCCAAGATCGCAATTTTATCAAGAGATTTTTTCTCAACTCATTTCCAGGGTTCGGAATTTTGGGTTTTGAAGATCTGGACTCTTGGGAGCCCCTATTAAAACTTTCTGAAGAGTATGGTTTTTTTTTTTGGCTATTTCACATTGGATGTTAACTTTTCGATCAGGTTGTCTTTGAATTGAATAAATCTCATCAGAAGACTCAAGTTAGATATTTTATTGAATTTTTATGATTTTTCTGTTTGAGAAAAATGTTTAGAAAATTCTAAGAAAAATTATTCTCGGGTTTCCGAACCCTGCTAATTTGAAAGTCTTCTCTTTTTGGAGATGGAGGAGGCTGTTCAATTTTATCATGAATATTGTGAGAAAAAACAAATTTCAGTTGAATTGTTGGAGTGTTTAAAATGGCAAATATATTTGGAAAATCCCACAGACAAGAACAGCATATGAAAAATTAAACCATGAAGTTACGGCCAAGGTTTTTTTGGCAAAATCGTTTCAAAAATCAAAGTACAGATTTAATCAACTTATCAAGTACTATTTTCCAAGTATCTTATTAAAATTTAAACCTCTTTTCATTTGACAAATAAAACCGGAAGATTTTCCAAACACTGTATAACTGTTCGTTTTAAGAAAATCAAAACTGAAATTTCCTTATGTCGCAGTTTCGTCTCCGAACCAATCTTCATAATTCTCCTCTCCAACGCCCTCCTATCCCCCAATCACTCTCCTCTCTGATCTCTCTGCCTTCTTCCACAAAAAAGGGTCCTGTTTCTCGAGAGATTGGCTTTCCTTCTAAAACATTTGAGAGTGTCAAAGACATTATGAATAAAGATGAGATTCTTTTCTCTCGCAGAGAAAACAGCTCACCCCAAAAGTCTTCAAGTCGAGGAGGAGGCGGAAAGAACCATCTGAACATCCCCAGCAGAACCTCAGAAAACGTAAAGTTCTCAAAGAGATCATCAATATCCACTCCCAAATACAATCAAAACCTATCGACTCGCGCTGGAACTTTAACATCAATTACTTCAAGTACTAAGTTCAAGAATCTTCAGCAGCCACAATCTATCCAGAGTTTGTCAAACAAAGCAAGATTTAGCCCATTTGAAATGAGCACAAAATCATCGAACGCCAGGTCTTTGATGGAAATTGAGAACCGAAAGATAATCCTGAAGCTTGATACTGCTTCTATTGAAGGAGACATAGCTACAGAGAGAGAAGAGTTGTTTAGAAAGTTTGCTGTTGATGGTAGTCCAAAGAGATCAATTAGTCCTTCAGTCGCTAGAGATGGAGATTCTGACACAAGTTCAGAACCCAACCTGACTGAAAGAATTAGAAATGTAAAGGAAGACTCGTTGATCTACAAATCTGGAGAAGATGAAGAGGAGGAGATCACGCCACAGCCCAGCAAAAAAGAAACTGAATCAAAATCAAGGAGAGAGGCAGAAGCAATATGCAGAACTCTGCATAATGAGAGAAGTTGTAGATGTATCCGACACACCGCTAGCGTAGAACACAGTCTCAAACAATTGAAAAGTGAGAGTAAACCAAGTAAGTAATTTTTCAATAGTTTCAAATAATCTTTTTTATAGAACCTTCAACGAACATAACTTTGTTGATAAAGAAGCGCAGAACAAGCACAACAAAGAATTGTAAGGGAACCAAGCACATTGGATTTTCGCATCAAGCTAAGACTATTTTACAACTTGAAAATCAATTGTTGTTTTCTCAAGACAAACTTACAGATACAATTTTGACCCCAAAAGCTGAAGAAAAACCAAAGATTTTTATTAGTCTCAATGAAATTGCTCAAGAAACTCCAGTCGAAAGTTCTCCACAAGTTGCATCATCATGTACAGAACTTGGAATAAAAGGAGTTTTCTCACGAAGACTTGATGGAATGAAAAATCCAAGAATCCAAACTGACATCACCGAAGATGCGCCAACAACAATTTCAATGGTGACTCCAAAGAATAAAACAGAAAGTCGAAAAGAAGATGAAGACTCAGCATCCAAGATGAATTTATTGAAGAGAATGAAGAGCGAGCCACAGCATAGAAATATTCATACCTTGGAGATCACTGAAGAGATGGATGAAATATCAATCAGAAAAACTACCCAAGAGGACAAGAATTTGAATAATTTCTCAACGACCAGTATAATCAAGAGCAGATTGAACCTGACAGAAGAAAGTGACATGGATGTTTCAACAACAGTGAAAAATAATAATAAAGGAGCTGGAGCAAAAAGCAGTTTGAACTTCAAAGGGTTAGTGGAGTTAAGGAGAAAAGAAGACTTGCAAGAGTGGGTGAAATTAAGAAGAAAAACCAATAAGTTGAATGATGATGACAAGCAGGCTTGGAATGGTAATATCAAAGTTCTTGAAGAAATCAGGAGAAGAAATATCTGGGAAGAAACTCCCAAAGCTAAAGAGAATGAAGAAACAGGCTTTGAAATTTTCAAGCAAGGTCCAGGCAACTTTTTTGAATGGAACACTGAGAATAAATTTGTCCAAAAGCACAACATATTGGGAAACCTTCAGGAGAACATCATGGCAAGTCGCCAAAAAAATCGAGCAGTTGCTGAACTAAATGATACAAATGAGACCATTCAAATTGATAATAATTCCTCTAAAGATAACCAGAAATTGAGAGTTCCTCAGAGAGCCGCTGAGCAAGACCCCTCGCCAATGATGGTGAGATATTATGACGAGCTCAATCCTCTGACTATTCAACCAAAGTACATGGAATCAACAGGCTCAATGTGTGTGACAGAGTTATGGGGCAACAAAACCAAGACAAGTTATTACAAGCATATGAGAAAGCCTCTTCAAAATTCAACCTTGTTGAGTTTAACTCCAAGTGCTGGTGTCTACAGGCCTGAAAAAGGGTTGGATAGTCATACTTTGAAGAACAAGAGGATTCTCAATGGGGCGATAGTACAGACAGAAAATGAGCTTATTACTAGTATCGAATCTCCTCATTGTTTTGACTCTAAAAAAGCTTATCCAACCTCCAAAAAGGCAAGACATACAAGAGCATTTGTTTTGCAACCTTCAGAAAAAGCAAAGAATAATCAACCCTTCAGAAATATCTCAAGCAAACTTGGGCTCTAGGAGGATTTGTAATTAGCTTTATTAGAATTAGAATTTATTGTTATGTAAAATCTTATCTGAATTTTGATTGTAGAAACTATTTATTTCTATTTTTTAAATAATTATGAATACATACAAAAATGGTAAATCATAATTTGAATTAATACTGATTTTAAAAAGTACAAATAAATATCAATTTCTAGAGAGACCTATTTGGAGGATAATCTTTGTCTCATGATCTTTTGAATTTCCTTTGGTAAACAAAATACTGCATGTTTCAATTCATGGTCATTCGAACTCTCTGGGGAAAAGGATTTTATTCTCTTTGAATAATAAAAAAAAATAATTTACCAATTAATTTATGAGCTTTCATGAGATCTTCTTCTTCGATTTGTAATTCAGCAAAGAGATAATCACCTAACTTTAATTGGGCAATAGCAAACGCTTGATCAGGAAGAATCTACTTCAAGATGAAGGAAACTCAAAAATTCGTTTATACTCTTGCATGTTGGCATTCATGAAGCAACTCCATAAATTCAGTTTGATGTTTTTGTAAGAGTGATTTCTGAAGGATCCAAGCTGCTTTTAACTCTTCTATGTTGAGGTCTTTCTTTGCATTTCGTAATGTTCTACAGAGTTGTGGGATAAAGAATTTTTTTTTTTACTTTAGTTTTTGAGTGAGATAAGCGAATAGATGGTTGACTTCTTTATTTCCCTTGCTTGCATGGAAGTTGATGCTTTTCAGTATCAAATCAAATTGAATATTCAGTTTAGCGAGATATTCTTTTTGCTTTTCTGCAATCAGAGCTTTGACTTTCTCTTCATGAATTTTAAAGCTCAGTAAAAGTTGTTTATTGTTAATTTTCTTGGCTCTTCTGGCTGAAAAGATAAATGTTTTTCCCTTGAATGATTCAACAATATACCCAGGCGATATTCATCAATCAGTTTAGAAAATGCATCTGCCATGTAAACTGCAAATGCATGAAATATTGACTTGAGTGTTTCTGGACTTAACGCTTCATTTTTCTTTTCAGTATTGACCAATTCTAGAATCTCCTCAAAACCTATTATTGTGAGAGAGAGACTTTTACTATCAATTACTTTTCAAGACATCATCATTTTTGGTTTTCTGGGCATTTGTTTTTTCTTGCTCTAAAGCTTCCTTTCTTTTCTTGGCCTTTCAATGAAGATTATAAAATAATTACATTTTTATTCTCATACAAATTCTTCATAAGCTTCTTCTTTTATTTTGTTAATTTCATCATTTTTCTTTTTCAGAACCTCTAAAGCTTCTACCAATTCTTTTTTTCTGAATAATAACCCATTTTTATCAGCTGTAGGTATTTTGTTCAAGTCGTTCAACTCATTCTGCTTCTCTTGGAGATTTCGTTTGATTTTTTGGATTTGGCGATGATGAGATTGTTGAAATGATAAGCATTTAATGTCTTTACTCTTTAGTTGATCCAGTTGTTCCTTTCTCTGAATTTCCAGAGTCTTGATCTTTTCCTTCATCAGCTTATTGTCCTCTTGAAGTTCTTTGACTCGAAGAGTCATCTTGTCTAGTGCTTGTTGTGAGTATTGCATGCGTAATAAAAGTCCAATAAAAGGTTAAAAATTTATTAATACTATGAATCTCATCATTCATTTGTTTACCTTATGGCTAAATTCCTTGCCCAGAAAAATCAATCTAATTTAAAAAATAGGCTTGAAAATTTTGGAAGAGACTTCTCTCTTCAAATGAAATCAGAGAGATATTAAGCAATCTGATTGAGTTTCTTTTAATACATCATCCAGAATTCAAGTTAAATTGATATTCGACTGAAAAACTGAGAAAAGAAAAAATAATAAAAATTCGGATCATCTTTACAATCAGAAAATCAACAAATTTTCTGGGATAAATATGATGGATCAAATAAAAATAATTATTTAATTAAAAAAAAATTGTATGACAGAAGATCAAAAACTTTTAACACATAAGATGGAAAGAATCCTGGTCCTGGGATGTAGTGGAGCAGGAAAATCAACTCTGACAAAGGTTCTTTCTAAAGAGTTGGGAATCGAAGCTCTTCACACTGATACTTGCTATTGGAGTCCTGGATGGGTCAAGGTCCCAATGGAGCAATTTAAAAAAGCTCATAATGAATTTATCAAAAAGGACAAGTGGATTGTGGACGGCAATAATAGAGCGACAATGCCAGACAGGCTTGAATTAGCAGACACTATTATTTATCTTGACTTTTCAACCGTGTTTTGTCTTTGGAGTGTTATCAAAAGACGATTCCAATATTGGGGCAAGACAAGGCCAGATGTTGCAGAAGGATGTCCAGAGCAGTTTGATTGGGAGTTTTTCAAATATATTTGGAGTTTTAATACAAAAGTGGCTCCACCATTGAAGGAAATGCTTTCTCAACAAAAAGATAAAAAGATCATTATCCTGAAAGGAAGAAAAGAAGTTAATAATTTCATTGAAAACTTGAAGAAAGATGTTTAATGCTCTAGTGATTGCTTGATTGTAAGATTTTCATAAGTTTTATATGATCTGTTTATAAACAATCTGTTTTATTGTATTAAAGAATTCAAAACATATTATGAACTTCCGAAAATAGCAATATAAAAATCTAAAAAACTTTGCTGAGACATCATTCCATTAAAAATCAGGAAATGAATGACTCTAGGTGATTTTGATAAAAACGAATTCTGGTATTCCTTATAATCAGAATCGTAATAAAATAATGAGGAATATCTGTCTATTTTGGTGAATTAATTAAAAATTAATCTTTCCTCAAAAGATTTAATGATGCAAGAGCATAAAGCTTATTCAGGTGAAATGCAAAGGATCATGATCCTGGGATGCAGCGGATCAGGAAAATCAACTCTTGCAAGGGTAATTTCAGCACAATTAGGAAACGAAGTTCTTCATCTTGATCAATGCTTTTGGGACCCTGGATGGGTCAAAGCTCCAATAGAGCAATTTAAAAAGGCCCATGATGATTTTATCCAAAAGGACAAATGGATCGTGGATGGGAACAGTAGAATTACAATGCCAAACAGGCTTTTAAGAGCAGACACAATAATTTACCTTGAATTTTCGACTCTTGCTTGTCTGTGGAGTGTTATGAAAAGAAGATTTCAATATTGGGGTAAAGCAAGACCAGATGCTGCAGAAGGGTGTCTTGAGCAAATAGATTGGGACCTTTTCAAGTTTATTTGGAATTATAATCAGAAGATGGATCCAATTGTAAAGGATATGCTGTCTCAGCAAAAAGATAAAAAGATTATTATTTTGAAAGGTCGGAAAGAAGTTCACAATTTCATTGAAAACTTGAAGAAAAATGCTTAATAATAGATGAAGATATTTGATAAATGACATATCTCTTGAAATGATTGATTTTTTCGATTGTACGAATAAAAATAAATTGGGAATTGAGCTGAAAAATGAACTAAATAAGAATTTTGAACTCATCTCTGATCGAACCAAAATTTTTTTATTGCAACTTGTTTGGATTTCATCAGTTTTATTTTCCTTTACATGACGAAACATGCCCCTTTGAGATTTAAAAACTCCTTTCTCACTTTCTTTAAAGAAAATATAGAAAGATCACATTAACCGGCGTTTCTCTTCCTTTTTTGTCTCTTTTTTTTTTTTAGGTTTTTTTATTTTCCAAATTTAACAAAGATTTGAACCAATTTGTTTTTTTGTTGAATTGAAAAAAGAAAAAATGGAGCCCTGATTTGAAGATGAAAGAACTGAGTAATCAAGGAGACTGTTTCAAATT
>Ga0182738_1003212_pt1 | contig 18875 bp, 11 predicted proteins | sample eDN5th30CBELigMG_FD_128876 | JGI IMG/M metagenome (GOLD analysis project Ga0182738, IMG submission 128876) | Enriched Miracle-Growth compost microbial communities from Emeryville, California, USA - eDNA 5th pass 30_C BE-Lig MG (version 2)... ... | reverse complement strand
TGAGCGCGTCTTTGGTCGAACAGCCTCGGATCGCCGGTCGCGCGGCGGAGACCGTCGCTCTGGCGGTCCCCTCGGACGTTCGGCTGCTCGTGAGCGTGGAGGACTTCGGGCGGCTCTGCGCGGTGAATCGCGACCTCCAACTGGAGCGAACGGCAAAGGAAGAACTCATCGTCATGTCGCCCGCTTCACCCGACGGCAGCCGCCGCAACATGTCTCTAAGCGCTCAATTGTGGAACTGGAACGAGGGGCGGGGGCTGGGCGTCGTGTTTGACTCGTCGGCCGGCTTCACGCTGCCCAACGGCGCGATCCGAAGTCCCGACGCTTCCTGGATGACCCTCGAACGCTGGGAGCGGCTTCCCCCGGCCGATCGCCTGAAATTCACCCGCGTCTGTCTCGATTTCGTCGTCGAACTGCGATCGCCCGGAAACGAGCCGAAGGCGCTGCATGAGAAGATGCTCGAATATCTCGACAACGGCGTCCGCTTGGGCTGGCTGATCGACCCGATGTCCGCGAGCGTCGCCATTTACCGCCCCGGGCGCGAGGTGGAGACGTTGAATCGCCCCACGTCTCTTTCGGGCGAGGATGTGCTCCCCGGGTTCGTGCTGGATCTTAAGGGCATCCTTTAAGGGAACATCTCGGCTCGCGATCGCGGCGAGACGGAGGGGGGCCCCTCCACGCGCCGGGATCGCGGTTGAACAATAAAATTTAGGGCGATGGGCCGTCCGCTCCGCGATCCGGCACAAATGATGCTTCCCCAAAAGACGTGTCCGTGTTTTGGAATTCCGGGGTGACGCAACCCCCGCGCCGCGAGCATTTGAGCCGGGGAGCCGTTGCATCAGGCCGACGCGAGGGGGGACGGCGAGGCGGCTCGCGCGTCGTCCGTCTCGGCGACCAGAAGCGACGGCCAGCCGGTTGATTTTTCAACGAAGGAACGAGCACCATGAGCGCCACGCCTCGCAAAAATCGCCTTGCGTTCCGACCCGCCCTGAACGACGTTCTCCTTGAGGAGCGCGTCGTCTTGAACGCGACGCCCCGAAGCGCGTTGATTGGGGGCGGCGCCTTGGGCGCGGCTCGACAAGAGCAGCTCTCGCTTCGGCAGATTCATCGAACTTATCTGAACCAACTTCACGAGTCGCAAAGATTCCTCAACCAATTCGCCAACGACCAGGCCGCCGCGCTTTTCGGGACTCCCGGCAACCTGGGGCCGGACGGTCGGCCCACTCAGGACGCGCTTGGGAATTACAGCAACTCCATGGCCGGCGGCATCAACGCGGCGACCTTCCGCCTCGCGGCCCAGACCTCAGTTCTTCCCCGCTCTCAGCGCGTGGTGGGGGCCATCCAAAACTCGTTCATCGGCCTCCAACGCAACAGCCTCGCCAGCCGGGTTTCCCAACTGATCGCCTCGGGCCGCGCTTCAAACTCGCAATCGATGCTCCAGCGCGCGGTTAGCCGAGACATCAACCAGACCTTCCGGGCCGACACCGCCGCTCTCGGCAACTATTTCCACACCACGCCGCTTCTTCGTCTGTCGGTCGACCCGACGACGGGCCGGCGGATTCCCATCACGCAATTCCTGGGCGACCAGGCGGTGACTCAGATCAACAACATCTTCGGCGCTTTGGTCAACAGCGTCGACGGGATCGCCGCGCAGACCGTCTTCGACGCCAACGGCAACTTCATCCCCGCGAACGTGCCGGCGTTCGAACAACTCTACGCCAACGCCCTGGGCACCGCCGCGAGCCAACTCGCGGGCGTTCTCGCCCTCTTCCCCAACGGCCAGTCACTGGCGCCACAACTCCAGCAGGCCCTCTTCGCCACCGGAGCCAACTCTCAGAGCCTGCTGAACGCCTTGATTAACAGCTTCCCCCAGACGGAGCCCACCGCGCCCGTCGCGGCGGCGTTGAGCATCGGCTCGCCCGTCGATCCGCCGGTTGCTCTGCAGGCGGGGCCGTTTAGCCTGAACCAATTCCGGACAACGTTCCAGAATCAGTTCACGCCGGCCTTCCAGAATTTCATGACGCCGATCAACAGCTTCTTCGGCACCACGCCAACCACCGGACTGCCCACCGGCTTCTTCCAGGCCGGCGCGACCTTCCCGAACGTCTTTAACCCGTCGTTCACCGCCACGACCTTCAACAGCGGCTTCAACAACGGCTTCCTCACCAGCGGCAGCGGCTTCCCCGGCTTCGGCATCGCGCCGACCGGCTTCAACTCCCGGTTCGGAACCGGCTTCAACAGCTTCGTCGGCTCGATGAACACTCCCTTCGGCTTCACCACGCCGACGCTCTTCACCTCCGGCGGCGTTGGTGGAGTGGGAGGCGTCGGCGGCGTTGGTGGAGTGGGTGGCGTTGGCGGTCTTGGCGGCCTTGGAAGCTTTGGAGGCTTCGGCTTCTGACAACGCCAAAACGATGGGCTCCATTCGGACGAGCGCCGCCGCGCGGAGACGCTGGCGGCGCTCGTCTTGATTTATGGCCGTTCCCGCAAGAGCGATTTGATAAGCCTATGGACCTCGGTGCAGGGATGAACCTCGCATGGATTCGAACTTCCTCCGGCTCCCTTTTCGGGCAACTGTTTTTCCGCTCGCTTCATAGCCAATTCAACATGCTCCCGCGTGGGCTGATAAGGAGATTTAGACTTTGAATAAGCTTTGATATGGTTCTTGAGGCGATCGCAAACCGCCTTGCCGTCTTTGAACAGAGCCGTTGTTTCCTCAAAATGGAGCAGGAGCCAGTATTCGAAGCAGGGGTTGGACACCGCCGTTTTAAAGCCGAGCCGCTTCGCCTTCTCAATGCCCCGTCGCGCCTTTTGGATTCGATCGTGGTCGTTCGGCCCCTCCGTGTCGAAGACAACCCAGTCCTCGTCGAACCTATTGTCCCGGCCCGCCTGGGCCTCGCGTTCCCTTTTGTCGTTCGTTTGCTTGGCCGCCTCGACGACATCATCGGGATTCGGACCCTGATGGTGGGCGATGACGACGACGCGGCTCGCCTTCAACTCCCTCCTGTAATCCTCGAAGTACAATCGGGCCGACCGCGCGTCCTCCAGCGAGATGAGAATGGCCTTGCGCTGGGGACGCGAAGGGGCCGGGCGTTGCAGCCTTTGCCAAACTTGGCCCTTGCCCGCTCGGTTCTTACTTCGCATTGGCATCTTCCGCGAGGGGGGGAAAGTCGAACTCCCCAATGAACGGAATGGCGCCGTAACGCCCCCTCAGGTAGCCTTTCTCCAGAGCATCGTCCTCTCGAACCCCCTTGACGTCGTGGAGAGAATACAGGTCCGTCGCGCCGGAGCGATCCTTTTCGGCGAACCACACTTGGTCGCGCCGGAATAGACGGCCGCTCAATAGGTTCGTGTCGTGCGTGGTGAAGACAAGTTGAGCGCCCTTGGTGTTGATGTCGGGACGGTGGAACAGCCGCACGAGTTCTCTCGTAATCACGGGGTGAAGGCTGGCGCTGAACTCGTCAATGACGGCGAGTTCTCCCTTGGACAGTACATCATAAAACGGTGCCAGCATGCCAAAGAGCCGCCGTGTTCCGTGCGATTCGTCGGCGAGGAGGAAACGCCTTGGCGACCCCGCCTCGCTCTCATGCAGAAAAACAGGGTGGTACCGCTTTGGATCACCTGAGCCGCTTGAATCGCGCTGTGTAATGCCAGGAATAAAGAAATGCAGAAAGTCTACTGTGTAATCGCCGTCTTCAGACTGGTAAGAGGCGGGGTTTTTTCTTTCCTCTATCTCGATGTCCTTAATGCCAATATCGGCGTGTCGCAATAACGACGTGGCCCAAGTTTTAAACCGCTCATCCATACCGAGTTTTTGAATCGTCCTAGATTCCGCGACCGAAAACGCAGCGCCGAATTCCAGACGATTGCGCAGGCTGGACGCCAGCCAACGAGCCGGAACCGCAAGTTTTGGAACGCCCAAAGCGGCGGCGAGGCCTAGAAACAGCCGATCCGAGGGAGGAGCCTTTGAGAGTTCCTGGAGAACCGGCGACGGCGATCGTTCCAGTTTTATCTTGGAACGTACGCGGTGAAACCACACATTAGGGCGGTTGTTCGGGTAGGCGACGAGCTTCTCCTCCACGACCTCGGCACGCTTCAAGGCGACGTTGTATTCATACAAGATGTCGTCCACGAGGAATGTTGCCCCGAGCCGGCTCGGCTCGCCAGCCGAAGTTTCGTCGAGGCCGAAGGGTTCGCAGGAGAGCCGGTGGAACAAGGAGAATTTCGTCGGCGCCTCGACCAACTCGCTCAGGTCGTCCATCGCCGACAAGAGGTTGCTCTTGCCCGATCCGTTGGCCCCATAGATGACCGCGGATCGAATCAACGAAAGATCGCGCCTCTGGACGTGGATCAGATTCTCCGGCAGTTCCTTGGCCGGCGAGGCGACCATGCTCAGCTTGGCCGGCCCTCGGTAGGAGCGATAGTTCTCAACCGTAAATTCGAGGAGCATGGGTCGGCCGTTCGCGCTTTGAGCATGAGATTCGGGGAAAAAAACCGGATCTTCACTCAAAATTGTAGGATATGGCGTCTGGGCAAGGCAAGCACGCGACGGGCCTTGGTTTTTCCATTTGTGAGGAATGGACAACTTCTGGCGGACGGCTGTATAGTGGTTTTGCGTGGGGGAATGATTCGGCGGGCGGGGAATCGGCGGAAGGGGCGTTTCAGGGATGGCGTCGTCGGAGATCGTGATCCGGGGGGCGCGCGAGCATAATTTGCGGGACGTTTCGCTCGCGCTGCCGAGGGGGCGGCTGATCTGTTTGACGGGGGTCTCGGGCTCGGGCAAAAGCTCGTTGGCCTTCGACACGCTCTACGCCGAGGGCCAGCGCCGGTACGTCGAAAGCCTCTCCAGCTACGCCAGGCAATTTCTGGGGCAGATGCCCAAGCCGGCGGTCGACCGCATCGAGGGGCTCTCGCCGTCGATCTCGATCCAGCAGAAGACGGGGGGACGCAACCCCAGGTCCACCGTCGGAACCATCACCGAGATTCACGACCACCTGCGCGTCCTCTTCGCCCGGATCGGCCGGGGACATTGTCCAAACTGCGGTCGGCCGGTCTCGGCCCAGACTCGCGAGCAGATCGCCGCCCGGATTTTGGAGCTTCCCGCCGGAACCCCCTTCAGCATCCTCGCGCCCGTTATCCGAGGGCAAAAGGGCGAGCATAAAGACCTGTTCATCGACCTGTCCAAGGCCGGCTATGTGCGGGCCCGGGTGGACGGGCAGATTCATAATCTGTCGGACGACCTCCGGCTCGATCGGCAGATCAAGCACGACATTGAAGTGGTCATCGACCGCCTGAAGGCGAGCGCCGCCGAATCGGCCAGGGGAAGGCTGGTCGACGCGGTCGAGCAGGCTCTGAAACTGGGCGACGGCGGCCTGATCGTCGCGGTTGAAGGGCAACCCGACCTGGTCCTTTCGTCTCATTACGCCTGCGCGGCGTGCGGGATCGGCTTTGATCCGCCGAGCCCCCAGCTTTTCAGCTTCAACAGCCCCCAGGGGATGTGCCCCTCGTGCGACGGCCTGGGCGTTCGGCACGATTTTGACCCGGATTTGCTCGTCCCCGACCCATCGCTCTCGGTCTGGGAGGGGGCGATCGCCCCTTTGGGGTCGGTCAAGAAGATGGGGAAGTGGCGTCGACACATCTTCGAATCGGTCGCCGCCAATTTCGAGGCCGATCCCGGCGGGCCCCCCAAGGGGAGGATGCTCAAGGGCCCCTGGAACAAGCTCGACGAAGCCATGCGCCGAGTCTGGCTGTACGGGGCGGGGGACCGGGTGATCGTCTGCCACTGGAAGGGGAAGGGCAAGGTCTGGTCGCACCCCGAGAAATGGCCGGGCGCGGCGGTGGAGATGCTCGACGCCTACAAGACGAAAGGGGCCCCAACCCGCGCCGCGATGGAGCCGTACATGAGGAGCATGGTCTGCCCCGACTGCCGGGGGGGCCGGCTCAACCCGCGCGCCCGGGCCGTCCGGGTCGGCGGCAAAACCATCGTCGAATTGGCCTCCCAGCCGATCGGCCGAACCAAGGCGTTCTTTGACGCGCTGGCCGGAGAATCGCCAGAGACCGAGGGCGTTGAACCTCTGGATTCGACCTCCCGGACGATCGCCGAAGAGCTGTTGAAGGAAATTCGGGGGCGGCTCGGCTTCCTCAACGACGTGGGCCTGCACTACCTGACGCTCGACCGCGCCGCGCCGACGCTCTCCGGGGGCGAGGCCCAGCGGATCAGGCTGGCGAGCCAGGTGGGGGCGGGGCTTGTGGGGGTCCTTTACATCCTCGACGAGCCCTCCATCGGCCTCCACCCGCGCGACAACGACGCCCTGCTCGCCACCCTTCAGCGGCTTCGAGACATCGGGAACACCGTGATCGTCGTCGAGCACGACGAGGACACGATGCGCGCCGCGGATTGGCTGGTCGACTTCGGCCCCGGCCCCGGCGTCAAGGGGGGAGAGATCGTCGCCGAGGGCGATTTCGCCGCGATCACCAAATCCAAAAAGAGCCTCACCGGCGCGTATCTCTCGGGCAAGTCCCGGATCGACATCCCGGCCGAGCGAAGACCCCCCGACGGCCGCGAGTTGGTGATTCGCGGGGCGCGACATCATAATCTGAAGAATATCGACGCATCCATTCCCCTCGGCCTTTTCGTCTGCGTGACCGGGGTTTCGGGCTCCGGGAAAAGCTCGCTGGTGGGCGACATCCTCCGCGAGGCGCTCGCGCGCGACCTGAACGGAGCGCATGGGACCCCGGGAGAGTTCGACCGAATCGACGGGATCGACCAGCTCGACAAGGTCATCGACATCGATCAATCGCCCATCGGCCGGACTCCCCGGTCGAACCCGGCGACCTACATCAAGCTTTGGGACCTGATTCGCGACCTTTATACGAAGCTTCCCGACTCCCGAGCGCGCGGGTACAAGCCCGGCCGGTTCAGCTTCAACGTCCCCGGCGGGCGCTGCGAGGCGTGCGAGGGGAACGGGTCGAACAAGCTCGAAATGGATTTCCTGGCCGACGTTTGGGTCGTCTGCCCCGTCTGCGAGGGGAAGCGGTTCACCCGCGAGACGCTCCATGTTCGCTACAAAGGCAAGAGCATCAGCGACGTGCTCGACATGGATGTTCAAGAAGCGCTTGAGCATTTCGAGAACATTCCGAAAATCTCCGCGATGCTGCAAACGCTCCACGACGTGGGGCTCGACTATCTGAAGCTCGGCCAGCCCTCGCCGACCCTCTCGGGAGGCGAGGCCCAGCGGATCAAACTGGCGCGGGAATTGGTCCGCAAGGGGACCGGCAAGACTCTTTACATCCTCGACGAGCCGACGACCGGGCTCCACTTCGAGGATGTCCGCAAGCTCTTGACCGTCCTCCACGGCTTCGCCGACCGGGGGAACACCGTCGTCGTCATCGAGCACAACCTCGACGTGGTCAAGACCGCCGACTGGATCATCGACCTGGGTCCCGAAGGAGGCGCCGAAGGGGGCCGGATCGTCGCCCAGGGGTCGCCCGAGGCCGTCGCCGAGGTCGTCGAGAGCCACACCGGGCGGGCCCTCCAGCGCGCCCTTCATTTCAATCCCGGCCGCCGCGTCGGCGCCGTCAAAACGACCAAGAAGGGAAAGCGGGGAAGGGGGGCGTCGTCGGAGGAGGGGCTCGCCGCGATCTCGGTTCGAGGGGCTCGCCAGCATAATTTGAAGGGGATCGATGTTGATCTGCCCCGCAACAAGATGACCGTCTGCGGCGGCCCCAGCGGCTCGGGCAAAAGCTCGCTGGCGATCGACACCCTTTACGCCGAAGGCCAGCGCCGGTACGTCGAGAGCCTTTCCAGCTACGCCAGGCAGTTTCTCGCCCCCTTGCAAAAGCCCCGGGTCGAGAAGATCACCGGGCTTTCCCCGGCCGTCAGCATCGAGCAGAAGACGACCAGCAAGAGCCCCCGGTCGACCGTCGGCACCGTCACCGAGATTCATGATTATCTCCGAATCTTGATGGCCCGGCTCGGCAAGCCTTTTTGCCCGACCTGCGGCGCTCCGATCGGCTCGCAAACGGCCGACGAGATCATCGAGAAGATCCTTCAACATCCCGAGGGAACCAAGATCTACATCATGGCGCCCGTCGAGCGCCGGGATAATGAGACGTATGAAGACCTCTGGGAATCCTTGAAGGCGTCGGGCTTCGCTCGGGCCCGCGTGGACGGGGCGTCGATCGAGCTGGAGTCGCCCCCGAAGTTGAGCCGGCGCCGCAAGCACCGGGTTGAGGTGGTGATCGACCGAACCATCGTCCGCCGATCGACCCGCGCCCGGTTGGCCGACTCGGTCGAATCGGCCCTCGACCTGGGCAAGGGGGTGGTCCTCATCGCCCGGGTCGGCGACGAGGCCGACGAGGCGAATTGGCCGGTCGACCGTTACAGCCAGCACCGATCTTGCGACCGCTGCGGGCGAGGGTTCGAGGAGCTTTCCCCCCATCATTTCTCGTTCAACAGCCCCCTCGGCTGGTGCCCCGTCTGCCAGGGCCTGGGCGTCCAGCAGGGCGCGACCTCGACCTCCATGATCGGCGATACGAGCCTTTCCCTCCGCGAGGGGGCCGTCGCCGCCTGGCCGAAGTTCTCCGCGAATCCCCTGTTCGCCCGAATGATCGGGGCGGTGGCCGACGCCGAAGGGATCGACCTCGACGCGCCGTTTGAGGAGCTAAACGGGACCCGTCGCCGGCTCATCCTCCACGGCAAGGAGAACGCCTGGTACAGCCTTCCCGCCGACGGCCGAACGCCCGGGTTCGCGTTCCAGTACAAGGGCCTCTTCCCAGCGATTGAGGAGGCGTCGCGGGTCTCGTTCATTTATAGGTACAAGCTTCAGGGGATGGTCGACGAGGTGGCCTGCGGCGCCTGCCACGGGGCGAGGATTCGAGACGACGCGGCGGCCGTTCAGTTCGAGGGACTAACGCTTGAACAAATCAATAAAATGCCGCTCGGCAAGGCGCTTGATTTCTTCAACGAGTTGAAGCTCGACGCCGACGGGGAGCACATCGCCGGCGACCTGATTCGCGAGATCCGCCAGCGGCTGGGGTTCCTGGTTGAAGTCGGCCTCGATTACCTGTCGCTGGGCCGGGGGACGCCGACCCTCTCCGGGGGCGAAAGCCAGCGGATCCGGCTGGCGAGCCAGATCGGCAGCGGCCTGACGGGGGTTCTGTACGTTCTCGACGAGCCGACCATCGGCCTCCACCCGCGCGACAACGGCCGGCTTTTGGGGGCGCTTCGGCGGCTCCGCGACCTGGGCAACACTCTTGTTTTGGTCGAGCACGACCGCGAGATCATCGAGGCGGCCGACAACCTGATCGACTTCGGGCCTGGTTCGGGCCGGTTTGGCGGCGATGTGACGGCCAGCGGCCCGCCGAAGCAGGTTTGTAAAGATCCCCACTCGCTGACCGGCCGATATCTGAGCGGCCGCGAGGCCATTCCGGTTCCCACCAACCGGCGGCCGGCGGGGCCCGACTCGGACGTTCCGGCCATCTGGATTCGCGGGGCTCGGCAAAACAACCTCAAGGATCTTGATGTCCGCATCCCCTTGGGCGTGGTGACGGTTGTGACGGGGGTCTCGGGCTCGGGGAAAAGCTCGCTGGTCGAGGACGTTTTGTGGAAGTCCGCCGCTCAGGTGCTTCACCGGGCGAAGGTTTCTCCGGGGGCCTGCGTGGCCGTCGAGGGTCTGGGACGGGTTGAGAAGGTGATCAGCGTCGATCAATCGCCTCTCGGCGGCACGCCGAACTCGACGGCCGCGACGTATTCGGGCGCCTTCGACATGATCCGCGAGCTGTTCGCCAAGATCCCCGAGGCCCGCGCCAAGGGCTACACCGCCCGTCGATTCAGCTTCAACATGCCCGGCGGGCGCTGCGAGGCGTGCGAGGGGGCGGGCCAAAAACGGATCGAGATGCACTTTCTGCCCGATGTGTGGGTTGATTGCGACGCCTGCGGCGGCAAGCGGTTCACCGCCGAGGTTTTGGCCGTGACGTTCCGGGGCAAGTCGATCGCCGACGTTCTCGACATGTCGGTCGACCAGGCGCTTGAGCTGTTCGACAAGGTCCCCCGAATCAAGAAGATCCTGCGGACGCTCCAGGACGTGGGGCTCGGCTATCTGCCGCTCGGCCAGTCGGCGCCGACCCTCTCCGGGGGCGAAGCCCAGCGCGTGAAGCTGGCGGCCGAGCTTGCCCGCCCCGACGCGGGCCGGACCCTCTACATTCTCGACGAGCCGACCACCGGGCTTCACGTGGACGACGTGCGGAAGCTCCTCGACGTGGTCCACCGGCTCGCCGACCTGGGGAACACGGTCGTCATCATCGAGCACAACCTGGAGGTCATCAAGACCGCCGACTGGATCTTGGACCTGGGGCCCGAGGCCGGGCGCGGGGGGGGCGAGCTGGTCGTCGAGGGAACGCCCGAGGAGGTCGCCGCGTGCAAGCGCGGTTATACGTCAAAGTTCTTGAGGGAAACCCTCGCCTCCAGCCCCCGCGCGGAGCGCCCCCGGTACGATCCCAAGGAGGCCGCGCGCCAGGCCGCGGCCGAGGCCAAGGCGGCGCGCGAGGAGGCCAAGGCCGAGGCGGCTCGGCGCAACGGCAACGCCGCCGCGGAGGCGGAGGGGGTGGCGCCCTGGGAGCGCGACGGCCGCAAGTGGCACACCGAGGAACGAACCGCGCGCAACGGTCGGCCCGTCAGGTGGGACGGCCGCATTCTTTCCCTGATCGTCGATCGCCTTGGGGAATTGGGAGGCGACCTGCTGGCCCCGCCCGAATGGACCGAGCGCGGGTCGGTTCGCGTCCGCTCGGCCAATCCCTTTATCGATCCCGCCGGGACCTTTTTCCAGGCGACGACAACGAGTGAGTGGATCGTCACGCTTCGATTCCGCCTCCCCTCGGTCACCTTCAGGCAGGCCAAACTGGCCGCCTCGCTGGCGCTGGCGCCGTTCCACGAATGCTCGCCCCCGGTCCTCTCCGACGCCCCCCGGCTGAAGTTTTCGACCGTCGGCGGCCGGCAGGAGATCACGATCACCGGCGCGTCCCTGGCCGACTTCGAAACCCCGGCCTTCGCCGACTTTCTCGCCAAGGCCGTCAAATCCATCCGCGATTATGGCGAGGAGGCGCGACGCGCGAGCGAGATGTTCCTGGCGTGGTAGGCGATCAAAGCCGGAGTTTGGCGTCCGCGCGATTCGTCTCGCGGCTTGCGGGGCGCCGGGTTGTGGTGTAGGCTGGAGCCAGTGGGTGCGAGAACGATCAACTCGTAACCAACCGGAGGGCGCGCCATGAGACGCCATAGCGTCCAGGAGATCGCGAACTACATTGTCTGGGACTCTCACGAGGCCGGCTCGTTCCTGAGCAACGCGAAGCTCCAAAAACTGCTTTATTACGCCCAGGCCTGGCACCTGGCGATCCACGATCGACCCCTGTTCGCGGGGAGATTCGAAGCGTGGCAGCACGGGCCGGTGCTGCGGCCGATTTATAATCGTTTTGAACATTTCGGCTGGCGGAACATCGACGAGTTCGTCCCCGAGCCGCTGCTTAATGTCGAGACGAAACGGTTTCTCCACAAGCTTCTCGAAGAATACGGCCCGCACGACGTGCGCAAATTGGAGTGCATGGTTCGCGAGGAGGATCCCTGGGTCAACGCCCGGAGACGGTGCGGGGCCGGGCCTGATGGACCGTGCGAGGAACTTATCGACGAGGCCGAGATGCGGGACTATTACCGGGATCGGATGGATCCGAACGCCGCCTCGGCCGAGATGGTGGTTTAAGCGGGACGCGCCGCTCAAGAGCGGCCGTCGCCAACCATTCTTCTCCCCCCGGGAGAAGCGGCTGTGTTTCCGCCCGGGATGCCGCGAGTGTCGATTTCAGCGGAAATCCCGGGCTTCAACACCGCCGCCTTTGAGTCCTACGGACATACAAGGTGGCCCGGAGGGCCGGATGAGGGTCGAGGGGTTTACGGAGAGAGTTTAGGAAACCGATCCAATACCAACCCGAAGCGCCAGCGAGTGCATCGGCGCTGGCCCAAGACAATTCACTCGCTGGGGCTTCGGGCTGGTATTGGATCGCAGAACCCACCTCGAAATCCCACAACCCTCACCCGGCCCTCCGGGCCACCCTCTCCCGGGGGGAGAAGGATTAAAGATTTCGGTCCGCTCTAAATAAATCGGGAGGTCCGGCTTTTGGGCGATCGGAACGAGGACCTGCACGGCAACGCGCCGGACAAGTCGGCCGCGGCGCTGTTGTTGATCGACGTGATTAATGATCTGGAGTTCCCCGAGGGGGAGCAGTTGCTCCAATTCGCCCTGCCGATGGCTCATCGAATCGTGGAGCTGAAGCGGCGGGCCAAGGCGCTCGGCGTTCCGACGATCTACGCGAACGACAACTTCGGCCGTTGGCGATCGGATTTTAATGCTCAGGTTGACCATTGTCGTCATGACGATGTCATCGGAAGGCCGCTGGCGGAGTTGCTCGCGCCGGAGAAGGATGACTACTTCGTCCTCAAGCCCAAGCACTCCGCCTTCTTCTCGACCTCGTTGGATATTCTCCTGGATTATCTGGAGGTGAAGACGCTGATCCTCGCCGGGGTCGCCGGCGACATCTGCGTTTTGTTCACGGCGAACGACGCCTACATGCGCGACTTCTCGCTTATCGTGCCGTCGGACTGCGTGGCGTCCAACACCGAGGAGGAGAACCGCCACGCCTTGGAGCAGATGGCCGGGGTGTTGAAGGCCGACACGAGGGCGTCGGCCGAGCTGGACCTGGAGGCCATTTCGGGGCGGCGGCTCAAGGGTTCAGGACAACCTTGACGCAACCGTCCTGCTTGTCTCGGAACATCTTGTAGGCGTCGGGGGCTTCGTCGAGCGAGAGCTTGTGGGTAATGACGAACCCGGGGTCGATCTCGCCCTTTTGGATTTTTTCCAGCAGCGGCTTGGTGTAGCGCTGAACGTGCGTTTGGCCCATTTTGAGGGTCAGGGACTTGTTCATCGCCGGTCCCATTGGGATCCGGTCGTGGAACCCGACGTAGACGCCCGGGATGGAGACGGTGCCCCCCTTGCGGCAGGCCATGATCGCCTGGTGGAGAACGGTCGTGCGGTCGGCGGGCATGCCCACGGCGGCCTTCGCCTTGTCGATCACGCCGGCGAGGCCCCCATCGCCGTGAGCCTCGGCGCCCACGGCGTCGATGCAGGAGTCGGGCCCGCGGCCCTTGGTCATCTCCATCAGGGTTTCCTGGACGTCTTGTTTCTGAAAGTCGATGGTCTCGGCCTTGCACTGGCGGGCCATCTCCAGGCGCTCGGGGACCGCGTCGATGGCGACGACTCGGCCGGCGCCGAGCATCCAGGCGCTTAGGATGGTGAAGAGGCCGACCGGGCCGCATCCCCAGATCGCCACCGTGTCTCCCCCCTGGATTTGGGCGTTCTCAGCGCCCATGTAGCCGGTGGGGAAGATGTCGGACAGGAAGACGACCTTCTCGTCGGGCAGGCCGTCGGGGATCTTCACGGGGCCGACGTCGGCGTAGGGGACGCGCATATACTCGGCCTGTCCGCCGGCGAAGCCCCCCAGCATGTGCGAATAGCCGAAGAGCCCGGCGGGCGACTGCCCCATCATCTTGCGGGCGATCTCGGCGTTGGGGTTCGAGCGGTCGCACAGCGAGAACTCCCCGCGCCGGCACCACCAGCATTCGCCGCAGGCGATGACGAACGGGACGACCACGCGATCGCCCTTCCTCAGCATCCGAACGTCCTTGCCGACCTCGACGACCTCGCCCATCGGCTCGTGGCCGAGGACATCGCCGGACTCCATCGTGGGGACGAGCCCATCGTAGAGGTGCAGGTCCGAGCCGCAGATGCAGGTGGAGGTGATCTTGATGATGACGTCCCGGGGATCCTCGATCTTCGGATCGGGGACGGTGTCCACGCGGACATCCCCCTTCCCATGCCAGCAAAGCGCCCTCATCGGACTCCCCTTCAGGCTGGGGCGCGGGTCGGCTGGAAGGGGCGTCGGTCGAGTGCCGACGATCGGCCGACCGCGACGCGCGAACCACGAACTCGCGCCGTTCCGAAGATTGGAGATGCACGGAGCGCGCCGGGGGCCGAACGGGACGTCGGGTTTTTCGGAAAGGCGCGCGGGGCGATCGTTGGCGAGGCCCCGCGGCGAGGGAAGGCTTGGCGCGAGCCGTCGGGGCTTACTTGACGCCCAGCAGCTCGACTTCGAAGAAGAGGGTGGCGTTGGGGGGGATGACGCCGCCGGCGCCGCGGGCGCCGTAGCCGAGGTCGGGCGGGATCACCAGCTCGCGCTTGCCGCCGACCTTCATGGTGGCCACGCCCTCGTCCCAGCCGGCGATGACCTGACCGACGCCGAGGCGGAACTCGAACGGCTCGCCGCGATCGACCGAGCTGTCGAACTTCTTGCCCTTCTTGCCGTTTTCCCAGAGCCAGCCGGTGTAGTGCATGACGCAGGTTTGGCCCTTGGCCGGGGTGGCGCCGTCGCCTTCCTTGGTGTCGCGATACTCCAGGCCGCTGTCGGTCTTGGTCATCTTCTTCTCCTTGGACTTGGCGTCTTCCCGGGCTTGCTGTTCCGGCGCCGCGGCGAGCCCGGCGGGAACCGAGCCCAGCAGGACCAGCGACATCAGGGAGGCGGATAGCGCCAGGCGCGGCTTCGTGATGGGAAACCTCAAAAGACTCGCTCCGTGTTGAGAACGACTCCGGGCGCCCCCACGCGGGAGCGCGGCCGGGGCCGAGCATACCATGTCCGAAGCGGTCCCGAAAACGCCAGTGGCCTCGCCCCGTCGCGAATCCGAGATGGGGAGGCGGCTCGGCTTCGCCGTTATTGCAGCTTCATGCTGTTGGACGATCCGTCGACCTGAAGCTTCCTGGCCCGCTTGGACGGCTTGTAGTCGGGGTCCTTGGGAAGCTCGTCCAGCGCCTCTTTGCCAACCATGCGGGGAGTCTCGGAATCAGCGCCGCAGCCGGCCAACGGCGCGCCAAGGGAGACCAGCAGCAGCGCGACGAGGGGAAGTCTCATCAACGGAATCTCGCGGATTGGGGGACGAAGCGCCTTGGCCGGGACGGACACCGGCGCGCGGTCGCTTGGAGCAAGGGGATCGAGGGCCGCCGAGGCGTCTCGGCGCTCCCGGTGGTCGTCAATAGGCATCGGCGCTGATGACCTCGCCGCCGGCCCGGGTGCCGAGGGCCCAGTAGGTGGGCATGTTGATGGTGCTCTTGATGAACTTCACCGAGCCGTCGCCCATGACGAAGTTGACGCCGCCGGGGTGCATGCTCCGGAAGCCGAAGTTGCCATAAGCTTGGGCCGTCGCCTTCCGATACCAGGTGAGCGGATCGGGATCGATGATGGGCGCGACATCGGCGTCGACCAGGAAAGAGTTGGGTCGAGCCGCCGTGTACGCGATTCCCATCGTCACGCTGCCGCCCCCCTTCTGGCCGATCAGCTCGAACCACTCGCCGTAGTTCCAAGGGTTCAGCCACGAGGCGGGTTGACCCACGAACCGGGACGTTTCGCCCACGAAGAGGGTGTTGCTGGTGCCGTCGACGATGCTGGAGATCTTGTAGTTCCAACTGACGACGAACGCGCCGTCGCCTTCAATGTGCCTGCAGTTGTTTTCGTTGGTCCCGGCGCCGTAGCGGTATCGGAAGAGTTCGATGTTTCCCGCGACTCCCGAGTACGAGCTTTGGTTGACGCCGATGTAGTCTAGCGGGCCGCCCGGCGGGTTGATCGGGCCGGTGCTGGGCAGGTCTGACGGGCAGATGTAGGCGGCGATCTTCGTCTCTTGCGACGTGACGTTGACGCTGAAACTGGCGCCGAAGTCGAAGTTGATCCCGTTGTAGACGGTCGATTGCTCCATGAAAGGCAGGATGAAGGCGAAGAGCGTGTGCCGCTTGTTCGAGTTGGTGTCGCTGGAGGAGCACGACGGCCTGGTGTAACGGATCAGCCCGATGGGGAATGAGCCGTGGGCGCTTTCGTAGTTGTGCAGAGCCAAGCCCATCTGCTTCAGGTTGTTGACGCACTGGGCCCGGCGGGCGGCCTCGCGCGCCGATTGGACGGCCGGCAAAAGCAGGGCGATGAGAACCGCGATGATCGCGATCACCACCAAGAGCTCGATCAGCGTGAACGCGCGGCGGCGGATCATGGGTGGATACCCCTTGGAAAAACGTGGATCAGACGATGATGACGCCTCTCAAAAATAGGCCGGAAAACCCCGCCGTGGCGGCGCCGACGCGAATACCGGTCGGCGAGGGTCGAAGGCGCTTTGTAAGGAAGTGCGTCGCCCAACAGCGCGAAACGCGGCCGACCGTCCGGGATCGACCCGGGCGATGGAACCATACTTCCAAGCAAAAGGAGGGCCGGGGACGATCGAGACCGCCGAGAGGAGCTCGGCGTGAGTGCGGAGGCGCGCCAGCTCGAAACGGAACGGGGTCGAGGCTTCGATCCTTTCCATTGTTTCGGCTCAATGCGGAATATGATTCCGAAAATCCGCCTGTCAGGGTAAATAAAGCAATGGCGGCGAGTCAAGGGGCCCGCCGGTCGGGGGGCCCCGCTCGATCCGGCCCCAAGCGGCCGTCCCCCGGCACCGCCGATCTCCCGATCGGCATCCGGGCCAACAGGCGTTAGAGGGAAGAGCCCTTCGACTCCGGGAATCCTCGGGATCGCGGGGCGCCGCGTGGACGTCTCGGCGGCCAAAGGCCCGCCTCTTCCCTTATAAGGCGGCAGGGTGGCCCAGGTTCGCCCCGAACCCGGGGACGCGAGCTGCGGCCATCCTCCCGGGTTCGAGACGAACCCGGGGCGCCCCGGGAATTTCAAGCGATACACCGAACGGAAATATTGCTCTATAAGGCGGACGCCGCGGCGCGGGGGATGTAGACGCAATCGGGCTCGGAGGCGTAGGGGTCTCCCAGGACGTTGTAGGCCCTGGCCCGGCTGCCGCCGCAGAGGTTCCGGTATTCGCAGACGCCGCACTTGCCGCTTAAGGCGTCGGGCTGGCGGAGCCGGCGGAAGACCGGCGAGCGCTGGTAGACCTCGACCACATCGTTGAAGGGGAACACGCCGCAAAGCATCGGCAGGAAACCGCTTGGGTGAATCAGCCCGACGTGGCTGACGAACATGATCCCCTTGCCGTCGTTGACCCCAGTGGTGAGGAACTGGGGAGGCGGAACCGGCGCGGCGCCGCCGCTCTTGCGTGCTTCAACCCGTTGTTGGGCGACGAAGCGGCGATAGTGCATGGCCTCGGTCGTCTTGATCCCGAAGGGTCGTCGGAGCGATTCGGCGTACAGGCGGGCGAAGGCGGCCTCGTACTGTTCGGCGCTCAGCCGAAGGTCGGCCGTGGCTCGACCCACGGGGACGATGAAGAAGAGCGACCAGAGGACGATCCCGCGACGGGCGAACTGCTCGGCCATCTCCTCGATCTGGTCGTAATTGTTGGGGTTCAGCGTGGTGTTGACCTGGAGAGGGATGCCGAGGTCCTGGGCGTCCTCCATGATCCGCCTCGTCTGGTCAAAGCTTCCGGAAACCCCGCGCATTCGGTCGTGGGTGTCCGCGTCGGCGCCGTCGACGCTGACGGCCATTCTCGAAATCCCGGCGTCGCGGAGCCTGGCGATCGCCTCTCGAGTCAAAAGGGGCGTCGGCGAGGGGGTGATCGCGGTCTCCAGGCCCGTCCGAACCGAGTGGCGGATCAGGTCGTAGATGTCCGGCCGCTTGATCGGATCGCCCCCGGTGAGGACCAGGGTCGGGGGCTGGGGAAACCGCCCAAGCTGGTCGATCAGCCGCATCGACTCCTCGGTCGTCAACTCGCCGGGCGCGGGCTTCGGCTGGGCGCGGGCCCGGCAATGGAGGCAAACCAGGTCGCACGACCGGGTTAGCTCGTAGAAGACGATCATCGGGCTGGAGTCGAAATCGGTCCTCGCCCACCTTCCCGGACGCCGGTTCGTTTCCGTCTTCGCCTGGAACACCGCAATCGCCCTCCAGCGGCGCTGGTTCTTGACTAAAATGGATGCGTCGATCCAGAATAATGGTCCGACGCCCCGGCCGTCAATTGTCCCTTGGCGGGGGAGCCCTTGGAATTTCGAGGTCGAGCCGATGTTGAAGAGCGCCGAGAGCGTTGAGGTTGGCCGGGGCCCGGCCGTTGGGGATGGTCCCGCTCCCCTGGTCGTGGTGGTGGGCGGAGGAATCTCGGGCCTTTCCGCGGCGCATCGGCTGACCGAGATCGCCCCTGGGCTGAGGGTCCTGGTGTTGGAGGCTGGCCAGCGGCCGGGGGGCGTCTTGCGGACGGTTCGCAAGGACGGCTTCTTGATCGAGGAGAGCGCCGATAGTTTCCTGACGGCCTCGCCCGGGGCCCTTGATCTGTGTCGGCGGCTGGGCATGGAGGGCGACCTGATCCCGACCGATCCGAACCACCGGCGGGCCTTCGTGGCGACGCGGGGGAGGCTCGCGCCGGTTCCCGACGGCCTGATGATTATGAGCCCCACGCGGCTGCTTCCCCTGGCGACGACTCCGATCCTGGGGCCGCTGGGCAAACTCCGCATGCTCATGGAGCTTCTCGTCGGGCCGGGACCGGAGGGAGACGAGAGCCTGGAGGCGTTCGCGGTTCGCCGGTTTGGCCGGCGGGCTTTCGAGCGTCTGATCCAACCGCTCTTGGGCGGAATGTACACGGGAGACCCCGGCAAGTTGAGCCTCTTGGCGACGATGCCGAGGTTCCGAGACATGGAGCGAGCCCGGGGAAGCCTGATCCGCGCGGCCCTGGCCGACCGGAAAAAGCGGCAACCGGCCGGCGCCGGCGCGGGGGCCCGCTACGGCCTCTTCGCCGGTTTGCGCGAGGGGATGGCGAGCCTTGTCGACGCCCTGGCGGCCAAACTCCCGCCCGGTTCCGTGCGTTGCGGCGCCAAGGTCGA
>Ga0182738_1003211_pt1 | contig 18881 bp, 20 predicted proteins | sample eDN5th30CBELigMG_FD_128876 | JGI IMG/M metagenome (GOLD analysis project Ga0182738, IMG submission 128876) | Enriched Miracle-Growth compost microbial communities from Emeryville, California, USA - eDNA 5th pass 30_C BE-Lig MG (version 2)... ... | reverse complement strand
TCGAGCTGATGCGCGGCATCAAGCACCTCCTCGACCCCGCCGGCATCCTCCACCCCGACGTCGTCCTCGCCGCTTCCCCGCCGCCGACCTGAGGCGGCCTTCGCCGCCCCTCCGCAACCTCGACCCCCGAAAGGGCTTCCCGTGCCCATAGCCGTCTACGCGCTCACCATCTCCGCCTTCGCCATCGGCACGACGGAGTTCGTCATCATGGGGCTCCTGCCGATCGTGGCGCGCGACCTCGGCGTCTCGATCCCGGCAGCGGGCATGCTGGTGACCGGCTATGCCCTCGGCGTCGTGGTCGGCGCGCCGATCCTGACGCTCGCCACGACGCGGATTGCCCGGAAGCCACTGCTGATCGGGCTCATGGGCATCTTCATCGTCGGCAACCTGATCGCGGCGCTCGCGCCGAGCTACGCGGTGCTGATGGTCGCCCGCGTCGTCGCCTCCTTCACCCACGGCGCCTTCTTCGGCGTCGGCTCGGTGGTGGCGGCGGGCATGGTGGCGCCCGACAAGCGGGCCCGGGCCATCGCGATGATGTTCACCGGCCTCGCGCTCGCCAACATCCTCGGCGTCCCCGCGGGCACGGCCATCGGCCAGGCCTTCGGCTGGCGGGCGACGTTCTGGGCGGTCACCGCGCTCGGCCTCGTCTCCGCGCTGGCGCTCCTCGTGCTCGTCCCGCCGGTGGCGGGCCACGGCGGCGGCAACGTCCGGCGCGAGGTCGCCGCGCTCCGCAACCTGTCCGTCTGGATGGCGCTCGCCACCACCATGCTCGGCTTCGGCGGCGTGTTCGTCGTGCTCACCTACATCGCGCCGATCCTCGAGGAGGTCACCGGGCTGGCGGCGGGCACGGTGACCCTCGTGCTGTTCCTTTTCGGCCTCGGCCTCACCATCGGCAACGCGCTCGGCGGCCGGCTCGCCGACCGGGCGCTGATGCCGTCGCTGATCGCAACCCTCGCCATCCTCGCCGCGATCATGGCCCTCTTCGCCGCCACCATGCATTCTCCGGTCGCCGCGATCGTGACGATCTTCTTCTGGGGCGTCGCCGCCTTCGCGACGATCCCCGCGATGCAGACCCGGGTGGTCGAGAAGGCGCACCACGCGCCCAACCTTGCCGCTTCGCTCAACATCGGCGCCTTCAACCTCGGCAATGCGCTGGGCGCGGCGCTGGGCGGCGCGCTCATCGAGGCCCAGATGAGCTACCCGGTCGTCGCCGTCGCGGGCGGGCTGATGACCCTCAGCGGATGCGTGCTCGCCATTCTGGGCAGCGCGCTCGACCGGCGCGAACACGGCGGCAGCGCTCCGGCGAGGACCTGAGGCACGGCCGCCGGCCGGCGGCCGCGATGGGCGGCCCGTCCGGGATTCATCGTCGGCGGGACGAGCGCCGGAAGGACCGCGCCCGTGGGGGAATCACCGCCGCCGGCCGGAATCCCCCATCGACGAGGCCCCCAGCGCGGACGTCCCCCTCTCCGCCGCGATGCGCGCCGCATAGCCGTCGGATGCGTGCGCCGCGAGCGGATCGGGCGGCAGGTCCTTCTCGATCCGCACCTGACGGAGCAGCGGTTCGACGTCGGTGTTGAAGGCCGTCATCAGGAGCCGATGGGCGCCGAGCACGTCACCCGACGCCTGGAGTCCGCCAAGCGTCGCCCGGTTGACGATGAGCGCCTTCGCATAGGCGGCCTGCGCGTTCATGGCGCTGAGGAGGTGCGCCGCGAGCTTGGGCTCGATGTTGTGCGACTGGTCGAACATGTAGGCGACGTCGCGCGCCTGCGTCTCGTTGGCCGCCAGCTCGACGTAGATCTCGAAGAGCTCCTGCGCATTGCCCGATCCGACGAGGCCGTCGTCGTCGCCGTAGCGCCGCGAATTGAGATGGAAGCCGCCGAGCCGGTCTTCGTCGAGAAGGAAGGAGACGATGTGGGCGACGTTGGTGGCGAGCGCGTGATGACCGGTATCGACCAGCACCCCTGCCCGCTCGCCGAGCTTCAGGCAGGCCGCGTAGGACGTGCCCCAGTCGGCGAAGTCCGTGTGATAGAAGCCCGGCTCGTAGAACTTGTACTCGATCAACATCCGCGCGTCGGCCGGCAGCGCCGCATAGGCCGCGGCGAGCCCCTCCTCCATCGCCCGCTTCCGGCGGCTCATGCTGTCCTGGCCGGCGTAGTTGGTGCCGTCGTGGAACCAGAGCGCCACCATCTCCGCGCCCGACGGGGGAATGGCCGCGATCACCTCGAGGAGATGGTCGAGGGCCTTCCGGCGGATGCCGGCGTCGGGATTGGTGAGGCTGCCGAGCTTGTACTCCGGCGCCTGGAAATAGGTCGGGCTGACGGCTGCGATGCGGATGCCCCGCTCCGCCGCGTACTGGCGGAGCGCCCCCCAATCCTCCGGTTCGTCCCAGGGCAGGATGAGCGCGATCGACGGCGACAGGCCGGTGAGCCGGTTGAGGTAGGCCGCATCGTCGATCTTCTCGTGGATCGTGCGGGCCGCGCCGGGCCAGGGATAGACGGTGTAGCGCGTGCCGCTGTTGCCCAGCGCCCAGGAGGCCGAGGCGATCTCCTGCCGCGCGATCCGTTCCTTGACCGCGGCGACGTCGACGCCGCGGCGGTGGAGCGTCTCGGCCAGAAGTTCATACTCGGCACGGTGGGTCATGCGACGCGTCCTCCGGGATAGCGCACGAACAGGTCGGGGTCGTACATCGGCACCAGGAGATCGGCCTCCGCGGCGATGCGGCGATAGGCCCGCATGCATTGCCTGAGATCCTGGCAGTAGCCGATCGGCTTCATCTGCTCGATGTTGGCGAACTTGAAGAAGGCGTCGGAGAAGATCGCCGTGCCCCGTTCCGTCGCGATGGCGATGGCCATGGAGCCGGGGTGATGCACGCCGACATGGAAGGTGCGGATCCCGGGCAGCGGCTCCGCCTCGTCGTCGAGGAGGCACAGGCGCGAGAACCCGTCGGTGACGAGATGGCAGAGCTCGGCATCGGGGATGGTGATGTTGCGGACGCGCGGCGGCAGGTCGGGATCGAGGCCCATGAGATGGGCCCAGCCGCGCTTGAGGGCGAAGATCCGCGCGTTGGGGAAGCGCGAGATGTTGCCGGTGTTGTACGGCCCCCACGGCGTGATGAAGACCGCTTCGACCGCACCCGGATCGATGCGGCGCCCGGCGAGGATGGCCTCGACCCGCATGGCCTCCGTGCGCTCGAAGCGGCAGCGGGGGTCCTCGTCGGACCATGCCCTGGCGATCGCGGCGACGTCTTCGGGGAACCCGGTATTGACGAGCACGACACGCCCGCCGCTCCGCAGGATGAGCATCGTGTAGCAGAAGGGCTCGTAGCTGCCGTTCCGCTCGAGGCGGAAGATCGCCGGGGTCGGCACCTCGTCCATGCGGCCGACCATGACCGCCTCGACGGTGTAGGTCGCGCTCATGCCGCCGCCGCCGGATCGAGGAGGCTGCCGGCCATCTCGCCGCCGTCGACCAGGATCGCCGCGCCGGTGATGTAGGATGCGGCATCGCTCAGCAGGAACAGCGTCGCGCCGACGATGTCGCTGCCCGTCCCGAGGCGGTTGACCGGCAGGCCGGGATCGGCGCGCGCGGCATCGACCAGGCGCTGGATCCCGGGCTGCCCGGCGACGATCGCCGTGTCGATCGTGCCGGGTTCGACGGCGTTGACGCGGATGCCCAGCCGCGAGAACTCGAGCGCCATGCCCTTGGTGAGGCTGCCCACCGCCGCCTTGCTCGCGGCATAGTGCGCCTTCAGCTCCCCCGACTTGTGGGCGCTGATCGAGGAGATGTTGACGACGGCGCGATCGCCTGCCGGCAGGCGCCGGACGCCCCGCGCGAACGCGCGGGCGAACAGGAACTGGCCGCGGACGTTCACGTCGAAGGTTGCCGCGAACGTCTCGACCGGCAGGTCCGCCAAGGCGCCGAACGGGGCGATCCCGGCATTGTTGACGAGGAAGTGGACGTCCCCGAAGCGGCGGACCGCCTCCGCGACGAACGCCTCGACCTGCCCGGGATCGCGTACGTCGACCTCGGCGAAGAACCCGTCCGGATAGGCGCGGGCGACATCGGCGAGGGCGCGGGCATCGACGTCGCATCCCGCCACGGCGGCACCGGCCCGGGCGAGGCCGTCGAGCACCGCGCGCCCGATCCCGCTCGGCGAGGCGACGCCGGTGACGATGGCGGCGCGATCCCGGAAGGCGAAGGTCACGTCGCGGAACATGGTCCTAGCTGCCGGCGAAGGTCACGCGGCGGTCGCGGTTCGCCTCCGCCACGTCCCAGTCGACGCTCACCCCGAAGCCGGGTGCGCTGCCCGGAAACAGGCGTCCGTCGCGAAGCGCCATGTCGCTGGTGAAGAGGGCCCTGCCGCCCCCGAATTCCTGGGTGAGGTCGTACCACTCGATCGCCGGGCTCGCCTGGCAGGCGAGGATGAAGTGCGCGGCCCACGGCGTGTAGCCGTAGTGCGGAATGATCTTGACCCCCGCGCCGAGAGCGAGCGCCGCGATCTTGGTCATCTCCGTGATGCCGCCGGCCCAGGTCACGTCGGCCTGCCAGACATCGGCGAGCCGCTCGTTCATGAACGGCAGCGCGCCGCGCACCAGGGTCTCGTGCTCGCCGGTGGCGATCAGGGTGTCCGAACGCCAGGCCCGCCGGAGCTGCCGGTAGCCGTCGATGTCGCCGGCGACGAGCGGCTCCTCGATCCAGCGCACGCGAAACGGCTCGAGCGCATGCGCGAGCTCGAGCGTGTAGGGAACGTCGAGCCCCATCCAGCAGTCGAGCATGATGTCCCGGTCAGGCCCCAGCGTCTCGCGGAGCGCGGCGACGTCGGCGACGTTGGCCTTGAGGCCCTCGCGGCCGCTCGCCGGGCCGTATTTCAGCGGGATCTTGAGGCCGAGGAAATTCTCGCGCTGGACCTTGGCCGCGTCGTAGCCGGTCATGTAGCAGGGCAGGCTCTCCTGCACCGGGCCGCCGAGCAGGCTGCACACCGGCTGGCCCGCGAGCTTGCCGCGGATGTCCCACAGCGCCAGGTCGATGGCGCTGATGCCGTGCATCAGGAAGCCGTCGCGCCCGTGGTGATAGGTCGAGCGCACCATGATGTCGCTGAGCCGCTCCACCCGGTTCGCGTCCTGCCCGAGGAGCAGGCGCTTCAGATGCAGCTCGATCGTGACGGCGCAGGCGACGCCGCCCATCGAGGTATAGCCGACGCCCTCGATGCCCGCGTCGGTGTCGATCCGCACGAGCAGCGGCCCGAAGTCGTCGCGCCAGAGCGAACGGCTCTTGCGATACTCCGGATACACCGACATCGGGCAGGCGACCGGATGCTCGTTGCTGGTGTCCCCGGACATGAGGAGCGGATAGGTCCGGACCGCGGTGATCTTCGTCGGCTTTGCCATGGGCGTATCCTGTGGAGCTCGGAACGGAGGAAGCCGCGGGCGCCGGGCCCGCGGCTTCCCGTCGCCTACTCGGGGTAGTACGTGTCGATGTTGGCCTTGCTGATCACCTCGTGCGGAACGCTGACGATGCTCGGCACGGCGTTGCCGGCGAGGACGTCGATGGCGAGCGGCACGAGGTAGTCGCCGTAGCGGTTGCCGAAGAACGACACGGTGCCGACCAGCGGCGAGTCGCCCGCCCGGATCGCGTTGAGCGCAACCGTCTCGGCGTTCTTGCCGACCACGATGCCGTCGACCTTCGGATCGCCCCGGCCGGCCTGCGTCATCGCCTGGGCGATGCCGTAGGCCCGATCGTCGTTGATCGAGGTGGAGACGATGTACCGGGCGTCGGGATGCGCCGTCAGCCAGTCGGTCATCGCGGCGATGGCGCCGGCCACGGCCCCCAGCTCGCCCGTCCGCGTGTCGACGTCGTGGAAGTTGGCCTCCGGGATCTCCGGCACGGCGGCCTTGATGGCGTCGACGAAGCCGGTGTTCCGGCAGGCGGGGGCGCCGCCGACGGCGGGGTCGCTGCCGGTGACGACCTGAATCTGGTCGAGCGGCCAGCCGTTGTCCTTCGCCCACTGCACGGCGAACTCGCCGGCGAGTATCCCGGTCTTGCAGTTGTCGGCCCCGTAGAAGACCGAGCCGGGATGGGCGACGTCGACCGCGATCACGGGGATCCTGGCCTCGTTGTACTTGGCCATGATCGCGGGCGCGATCTCGCCGAACACGTTGAACGAGACCACGACGTCGGCACCGCGCGTGACGCAGGTGTCGGCGTTCTCGAGCGGCTTGGTGGTGCTCGGGTAGGCGTTGTTGAGGAGGAGGAGCTCGACCCCCGCCGCCTCGGCCGCGCGCCGCATGCTCGGGTTGACGAGGACGACGTCCCAGTCGAATTCCTCGCTTTCCGCGGTGAAGCAGATGAGCGTTCCTTCGCTGGCGGCGGGGACGTTGGCGGGGTCCCAGCCGGTGAGCACGTCGCCGCTGGCATCTCCGGCCAGGCGGTAGGCGCCCGCGTCGAAGTCGTAGCGCACCCAGTAGCGCTCCTGCGCCGGGTCACCCGGGTTCTGCTCGAGCGTGGGGTTCTCCGGCCCCTCCGCCCAGGCGCCCGGCACCATGGCCGCGGTGCCGAGGAGGCCCGCGAGAATGGCTGAGCCGAACAAACGAACAGCTTGCATATTCCTCTCCTTTTTCCGCGCCGACTTTCACTTCGCCCGGCTCGCCGTCGACGGTCGGCGACGCCGGATTGGATCAGAACCGCTTCTTGAGGCGGTCGAGGGTGACGGCCGTCGCCAGCACCAGTCCTTCGGCCACCATCTGGAACACCGAGCTGATGCCGAGGAGCGTCATGCCGTTCTTGAGGACGCCGACGAGGAGGACCGCGACGAGCGTTCCCTCGATGAGGCCGACGCCGCCCGACAGGCTGACCCCGCCGAGGATCACCGCCGCGATCACGCTGAGCTCGTTGCCGGCTCCGTACGGGATGCCCGCGCCCTGGAGGCTCGCCAGCACGATGCCGGCGAAGGCCGCGCCCGTGGCGCTGATCACGTAGAGGAGGATCGTGTGGCGATCGACGTTGATGCCGGCGCGGCGGCACGCCGACGCCTTGCCGCCGATGGCGTAGACGTACTTGCCGAACAGCGTGAAGCGCAGGATCCCCCAGACCAGCGCCATCGACAGCAGCATCCAGACCAGCGGCGCGGGGATGCTGATGCTGCCGATGCGGAAATAGCTCTGGGCGATGGCGAGGAAGAGCGGATCGGTGATGATCTTGGACGCCGAGGCCGAGAGCCCCAGCGTCAGCCCGCGGACGATGAACTGCATCGCGATCGTCATGATCAGCGGGTTGACGCCGAGCTTGGCGACGAAGACGCCGTTGACGAAACCCACGACGATGCCGACGGAGAGGCCGGCGAGGATCGCCCCCGGCACGCCGAGGCCGCTGCTCTGGAGCGCGATCGCGGCGGCGACTCCCGCGGCGTTCATCACCGCGCCTATCGAGAGGTCGAGGCCGCCGGCGATCATCAGGAGCGTCGTGAACGCCGCCGCGATGCCGATGATCGACACCGCGCGGCCGATGTTCATCGCGTTGCGGAAGTCGAGGAAATACGGCGACGCCATCGTGAAGACGAGCACGAGGGCGAACAGGGCGACGAGCAGGACGACGACCACGCCCTCCTGGCTCCGCGCCAGGCGCAGGAGGCCGGGGGCGGACGTCGTGGTCGCGGCGTTGGAGGGGATCGAGGTCATGGCTACTGGCGCCCGCGCATGATGAGGGAGACGATCTCGTCGGGCGTGGTTTCCTTCGTGCGCCGATCGGCGATGAGCTCGCCGCGCTTGAAGACCGCGATCCGGTCGGTGATCTCGAAGACGTCGCGCATCTCGTGGCTGATCACCAGGATGGCCTTGCCCTGCTCGCGGAAGCGCAGCACGAGGTCGAGGAGCGCGCGGGTCTCGCGCACGCCGAGCGCCGCGGTCGGCTCGTCGAGGATGACGAGCTTCGCCCCCGCCTTGGCGACGCGGGCCAGCGCCGTCGCCTGCCGCTGGCCGCCGGACAGATTCACGACGATCTCGTGCGTCGAGGGGATGCCGATGCCGAGGTCGTCGAGGAGGATCCGGGTCTCGGCATGCATGCGGGCGCGCCGGAGAAACCGGAAGGGCAGCCCGGACGTGATCTCGTGGCCGAGAAACACGTTGTCCATCACCGAGAGGTTCTCGCAGAGGGCGAGGTCCTGGTAGATCGTCTCGATCTGGGCCCGCTTGGCGTCGCGCGGCCGGGCGAAGCGCACCGGGCGCCCCTCGATCAGGAGGTCCCCCGAGGTCGGCTCGTGGTCGCCCGCGAGGATCTTGATGAACGTCGATTTGCCCGCGCCGTTGTCGCCGACGATCCCGACCACCTCGCCCGGGTAGAGGGGCAGCGTCACGTCCCGGACCGCGAACAGGCCTCCGTAGCGCTTGGTGACGTTGCGGGCCTCGAGGAACGGCACCCGGCCGGCGGCCCTGCCCTCCCCGCCGGCGTCGAGGGAAGCGACGCTCATCGCGGCATCCCCTTCAGCACCGTCTCGGCGGCGTCCAGCGTGCGGTCGATGTCGTTCTCGGTATGGGCGGCGCTGACGTGGTTCCGCTTGAGCGCCATCGGCAGCATGAAGATGCCGCGCTCGACCATGGCCGAGCGGAACGCCACGTCCTTCTCGCCGTCGTTGCGCAGAAGGTCGTCGTAGCGCTCCACCGGGCCGTCCATGAAGTAGGGCGTGAAGACCGAGCCGTAGCCCGCGACCGTCATGCGGTGGCCGAGCCGGTCGGCGATCTCCTGAAGCCCGTCCCGGACGCGGTCGCCGAGCCGGAAGAGGCGCTCGTGGACGGTGCCGTCCTCGAGCGCGGCGATGGTGGCGAGCGCCGCCGCCGAGCCGACCGGATGGCCGTTATACGTGCCGCCGACGAACACCTTGCCGCCGGGCGCGGTGGTGAACTGCATCATCAGGTCGCGGCGGCCGGCGATCACCGCGCACGGGTATCCGTTGGCGATCGCCTTGGCCATGGTGGTCACGTCGGGCGTGACCCCAAGCTTCTCCTGGTATCCGCCGAGGCCGTGCCGGAAGCCGGTGATCACCTCGTCGAAGACGAGCACGATGCCGTGCGCGTCGCAGAGGCGGCGAAGCCCCTCGACGAAGTCCTGCCGCGGCAGCACGCAGCCGATGTTGTGCGGGATCGCCTCGAGGAAGATCGCCGCGATCTGGTCGGGGTTGTCGCGGATCGACTGCTCGACGGCCTCGAGATCGTTGAACGGCACGACGATCGTATGGTCGACCGCCTCGGCGAGCTGCCCGGCGCAGCCCGGATCCTTCCGACCGAGCTTCTCGGCCGGCGTGATGACGTTGAGGAGCAGGTAGTCGTGCCAGCCGTGGAACGTGCCCTGGAACTTGAGGAGCTTGGAGCGCCCCGTGACGCCGCGCGCCAGGCGGACCGCCATGTAGGTCGCCTCGGATCCCGAGGAGAAGGTCAGCGCCATCTCCGCCGACGGCACGTGCTCGACGACCTTCTCGGCGAGGCGGATCTCATGCTCGGTGATGCCGACGCCGACCATGTCGACGCCGTCGAGCGCTTCGGCCACGGCCCGGTTCACGCCGGGATGGTTGTGGCCGAGGACGATCGGGCCGAACGCGGCGTGATTGTCGAGATAGGCGTTGCCGTCGGCATCGCGGATGGTCGCCCCTTCGGCCCATTCCCAGGCGACCGGGCGCGCAAGGCGCCGTGTCGCGGAATTGACGCCGCCGGGGATCACCTGGCTGGCGCGGGCATGGAGGAGCTGGGACTTCTGATATTGCATGAGAGACTCGACGGGGTTTTTCGAGGGACTAGGACAGGCCGAACAGCGCGAGGCTGTCGCGGTGGATGATCTCCTCGATCTTGTCCTCCGGGACCCGCGGCATGCGGGTTCCCTCGACGATGGCGTTCACTCCCCGCAGTCCGGCCAGCGTCTCGGCGGGCGTGGCCACGGGGAAGTCCGAACCGAAGAGGATCTTGTCGAGCACACTCCATTCCGTCGCCTTGATCAGGGCGTCGTAGGCCGTGTAGGGGCGATAGAAGAGGCCGGATATGTCGGTGTAGACGTTGGGGTGCTTGCGGACGACGACGACCGTGTCGACCGTCCACGGGTGCCCCATGTGCGCCATGATGATCCTGAGATCCGGGTAACGGGACGCGATCACGTCGACGGTCAGCGGGTGCGCCGCGGCGATCGGCGCCGTCTTCACGGCGGAGGTGCCGTTGTGGAACAGGACGGGCAGGCCGTGGCGCTCGGCATAGGCGTAGATCGCCAGGGCCCGGCTCTCGAGCGGGTCGAAGCTCTGGTAGTTCGCGCCGAGCTTTATGCCCCGGAGCCCCAGGTCGACCCGGCTGCGCTCCATCTCGTCGTGCAGTCCGTTGTCGTACGGATGAACCGACATGAAGCCGATGAGCCGGTCCGGATGCGCCCTGACGAAGGTCGCCGTGGAATCGTTGACGCCGTCGGCGATGTCCCCGACGTCGCGCGGCCCGACGCCGCCAACCTTCTCGCCCGGCTCCCATGCGATGCCGAAGACGACCGACTTGTCGACGGCCGATTGCGCATCGAGGTACTCGGGCCAGCTGTAGTTGGCCGGGCGCACCGCATCGGGGCGCCACACGGCGTTCAGTTTCCTGAGGCCAGGCGGCACGGCGTCGCGAAATTGCGGCGTGTGCGTATGGATATCGATGATCATTCCTGGTCCTCTCGCGCAATGTAGCCAAGCCCCTTGGAGATGCGCTGCGCCTTGGCCGTGACGACGGAGATGAGGTGCGGCTGGACCGCCTCGCTGATCCGGCTGTCGGGACCGGAAATGCTGATCGCGGCGATCACGCGTCCGGCATTGTTTCGGACGGGCGCCGCGATGCAGGAGAGGCCATCTTCGATCTCGCCGAGGTCGAGCGCGTAGCCCTGAAGCCGGATCCGATCGAGCTCCTTGCCGAGCGCGCCGCGATCCATGATCGTTCGATCGGTTCTCCTGACGAACTCGATCTTCGAGATGAGCTCTTCGCGTTCGCGTTCGGGCTGGAACGCCAGGAGCGTCTTCCCGACGCCGCTGCAGTAGAGCGGATCGCGAAAGCCGACGAACGACAGCATCCGCACCGACCGTGTCGAGTCGATCTTGTCGATGCACAGGGCCGAGTCGAGATTGAGGACGGACAGGTGAACGGTTTCACCCGTCTCGACCATCAACTGCTCGATGAACGGCCGGGCAATGATCCGCACGTCGGCCTGGCCGAGCGCACGTGCTCCCACCAATAGAGCCATTTCGCCGAAACTGTAGGTCTGGCTGACCGGATCGCGGACGACGAAGCCGCGATTCTCCAGCGTCGCCAGAACACGGAACACGGTCGTCTTGGGCAGTTCCATCCGGGCGGTGATCTGATCGACCGTCATCGGCTGCTCGGAGACCGCTATGCAGCGCACGACGTCGAGCGCGCGGTCGACGGCGCGGATCGAATATTTCGACTGATCATGATAATCCATCTGATGAATTCTCATTTCAGACTATGGATATAACGCCACGGATCGTCCGGGCTGTCAATGGCGCGCCCTCGGCAAGGGTGGAGCCTTGGCGCACGCGACGGCCGCCCGGTACGGGCGGTCCCGGGAATGATGAGGGAGTGGATCGGGGATGGGGCCGGCGATGCGGTGCAACCGGCGCCGCTGCTGCCGGGACACGACCGGTTGATGCGGGGAAGCGTTCGCTATCGCGCCGTTCTGCCGCCGGCCACGCGGCGAAGCTCTGCGGCAAGGCCGCCGAACGACCCGCTCGCCTTCACGAGGAGATCAGCCTCCGGACGGAGGCCGCGCTCGCGGGTCTCGACGGTTTCCACCGCGGCGGATCATCACCGGCGTCGGGAGCGGTCGAGGGCCGCCGTCCGGTCCGGCGGGAGCCGTCGCGACCCGTCCACCGGCCGGAACGGGACCGGGCACCGGCCCCGCTCCGCGGCGGGACGCTCGATCAATTCGACGTCGCGAGCGCGTGCAAGGCGTGCCGGTCGATCTTGCCGACCTTGTTGCGCGGAAGCGCGGCGACGAACGTCCAGCGGTCCGGCACCTTGTAGGCGGCGAGGCGCTCCGCGGCGAAGGCCTTCAGCTCCTCTTCCGTCGGCGGCGCGGCGAGGCCGTGCTTCAGCTCGACGAAGGCGTGCACGAGTGCGCCGAGCCGCGGGTCCGGCGCCCCGACGACGCCGCTGAGCTCGACCGCGGGATGGGCGTTCAGCACGTCCTCGACCTCGCCGGGCGCGATGTTCGAGCCGCCCTTGATGATGATCTCCTTGATGCGGCCCTTGAAGAAGAGGTAGCCGGCATCGTCCCGGTATCCGAGGTCGCCGGTGCGCAGCCAGCCGTCGGCGAACGCCGCCGCGGTGTTCACCGGGTCGTCCCAATACTGCGCCATGACCGAATCGCCGCGCACCCAGATCTCGCCGGTCTCCCCCGCGGCGACGTCCTCGCCATCGGGGTGCTCGCGGGCGGCGACGATGCGCACCTCGATGCCCTCGCGCGGCAGCCCGATCGAGCCCCGTTTGTTGAGCCCGAAGGCGGGGCTCATGCTGACCCCTTCGCACTCGGTCATGCCGTAGGCCTGGTTCAGCTGCAGCTCGGCGACCCCGGCGAACGCCGTGTAGAGGGCCGGCGAAATCTGGTCGCCGCCGCACTGCACCTCGCGCAGGCAGGCAAAATCGCCGGCTTTCGCACGGGTGTCCTGGACCGCATCCAGCAATTGCGCCGGCAGGAGCAGGCTGCGCGTCGGACGGTGCGCGACGACGGCGTCGAGGAACAGGTCGGGGTCGCTCTCCTCGAGGATCGCCACCGTGCCGCCGGCAAGGAGGGTCGGAAACGTCACCCCGATCGAGCCGCCGGCATGGCAGATGGCGGTCGCGGCCAGCGACACGTCGTCCGCGGTGAGCTGCTGGGTGGCGACGCGCCCGGTCGCGGTCGCAAGGATCGAACGCTGCGTGTGGGTGACGCCCTTCGGCTTGCCGGTCGACCCCGAGGTGTAGAGGATCATCGCGGCGTCGGTCTCGGCGATCGCCGGCGCGGCGAGCGCGCCGCCGGCCGCGGCCACGACGCTGCTCCATGGCGCGGAGGCGCCCTCCGGCACGTCGCCGTACACGTAGAGATGCTCGATGCTCGGAGACGTCGCCGGCACGCTCTCGACGACCGGCAGCAGCGGCCCGTCGGCGATGAGGACCTTCGCCCCGCAGTGGTCGACCGCGAACGCCACCTCGTCGGTCTGGAACCGATGGTTCAGCGGCACCGCGACCGCGCCGATGCGAAAGCAGGCGAGGTACAGCTCGACGAATTCGCTCCGGTTGCGCATGAAGATCGCGACGCGGTCGCCGTGACCGACGCCGATCGAGAGCAATCCGCGCGCCGATGCCTCGACCGCGGCATCGAGGTCCCGGTATGAGATGGAGGTGTCGCGGAAGAGGAGCGCGGGCTTGTTCGGGGATGCGGCGACGGCGCCGCGCAGGATATCTGACAGCATCGCGCACTCTATCGCGGCCTCCGACGGGCGTCGACACTCGATCCACGCCCGGGACGCATTTCCTGAAGCGGAAATCCGGTCCTTTCGCGAGGGTTCCTTCAGAGCAGCGACGCGGCCACCGCGACGAGGTTGATCGCGAGCGCGACGAGGCTGGTCGCGACGACCACGACGCCGAACAGCATGGCGACGGCCCCGGCGCCGTCGAGCTGCCAACCGATGATCCTGGGCATGGCGTTCTCCCGGCTCCCTATGGGTTGGATGCGCGATGCGCCCCGTCGGCAGCGCCGCGGTCGGCCCCGGCGCCGCGGGCCGTCACGGGATCGGAGGCCGGCGGCGGCTCGACGATGGGCCGGTCGATCCGCTGGGCGAGGAGGACCCGCTCCGCCGCGCCGTCGAGATCGTCGTACTGGCCGGTCCGCGTCGACCACAGGAAGGCGAGCAGGCCGACCACGCCCATCGCGAGGGTGATCGGGATGAGCCAGGCGAGCGAGCTCATGGGACCATCCCCCGCGGACTATCCGGCGACCGCGGCATCGGCCGGGACCGGCCCGGCGGCGGCGGGCGTCTCTCCCGGCTCCGGGGCGACCGTCCGGTAGGCGTGCCAGGTGGCGTGTCCGAGCCAGGGGAAGATCACGATCAACCCGATGAGGCCGGTCGCGAGGCTGACGAGGAAGAGCGCCAGCACCACCGCGCCCCAGGCGAGCATCGGGACGAGGTTGTTCCAGACCAGCGCCATGCTCGTGCCCATGGCGGTGAGCGCATCGGTGCGCCGGTCGAGGAGCATGGGAATGGAGAACACGCTGATGGCGAAGGCGAAGGCGGCGAAGAGGCCGCCGATCGCGGTCCCGACCGCCAGCATGGCCCAGCCGAGCGGCTGGGTCAGGAACAGCTCGAGGATGTGATCGAGCCCCGGGAACGGCCGGATGCCGAAGAACAGCGCGTAGACGAGGACCGCCGCGCGCATCCACAGGAGCATGAGGAGGCAGAGGAGGACGCCGGTGAAATAGACCTGCGCGCCGGCCTTCGGACGAACGAAGATCATGCGCCCGAGGCTGACCCTCTCGCCGGCCTCGAGCGCGCGGCTCTTCTCGTAGAGCCCGAGCGCCATCACCGGGGCGACGATCATGAACCCGGCGAGCGCCGGAAAGAGGATGTAGTCGTAGCCGAGCTGGCCGAGCAGCCAGACGAGGCCGAGGGACAGGAGAAAGATGCCGGCGCCGTAGACCAGGCTCGGCCCGGGGTGGCGGACGAGGTCGCGCCAGCCGGCGGCGAGCCATCGGCGGCCGATGTCGACCGGCAGGTCCCGCTGCAGGCGCCGGTTCCGCGTCTCCTCGATGCCGGAGGTCTCGGTCAGGAGGCCGTAGGACTTGTCGGCTTCAGTCATCCTCTGGCCCTCCTAGCACGCCGACCGGGCCGCCCGGAACTGCCCGTCCCCGCCGGGGTCCTTGAGATGCGGGACGCAATCGGGCTGCGAGGTCACGGCGACGTAGACGAGATGGATGTTGGCGGCCGCGAAGAGGAGGACGACGAGCGGGACGAGCACCCACGCGAGGAGCCGTATCCGGCGGGCCGTATCCGCGCGCATCGCCGTCATGGCCGGGGCGCCCCGAGCGCATGGACGTAGAGCGCGAGGATCCTGATCTCGGTGTCGCTCAGGCGCCCCTCCCATGTCGGCATGTGGCCCTGCCGGCCGCCATGGACCGTCGCGGTGATGGTGCGCAGGTCGCCGCCGTAGATCCAGGACGCATCCGTGAGGTCTGGCGCGCCCATGTCCTCGCTGCCGCGCGCGTCCTCGCCATGGCACGCGGCGCAATTGGCGAGGAAGATCTCCTCGCCCGCGGCGACGGCGTCGGCGTTCCCCGCGCCCGCCGCCTCCGGCGCCGCGAGGGAATGGACATAGGCGGCGACGTTCGCCACCTCGTCGCGCTCGAGGATGCCGTCGCGCCCGAAGGCCGGCATCTCGCTGAAGTGGGTGTCCGGGTGCTCGCTGTTGATGCCGACGCGGATGGTCTCGGCGATGGTCTCGACGTCGCCGCCCCACAGCCAGCTGCCCGCGGTGAGGTTCGGGAAGCCGGCGCCGCCGGTGCCGCCGATGCCATGGCACGCGGCGCAGTTGTCGCCGAACAGCCGGTGCCCGGTGCTCTCGACGATGGCCATGAGCTGCCGGTCCGCCTGGATCTCCTCGAAGCTCGCCGCCTCGATCCGGTCGGTCCAGGCCGCGCGCCGGGCGACCGCGTCGACGAGCTGCGCCTCGACCGTCCGCCGCTGGTCGAGCTGGAGCAGCCCCTTGGTATAGGTCGTGCCGAGCGGCCAGGTCGGCATCAGCATCCACCACAGCACGGCGAAGACATGGGTGAGGATCAGGAAGATCAGGACGCCGCGCGGGATCGGCGTATCGAGCTCCTTGATGCCGTTCCACTCGTGGCCGGTGGTCCTGCGGCCGCTGACCGGGTCGCGCTCCTCTACTGCCATGGCTTGTCGTCCCGGTCGAGGATGCTGTGCTTGGCCTTGTCGAACCGCTTCCGGTTCGAGGGCCAGAACGTGTAGGCGAGAACGCCGATCACGAGGATGATCAGGTAGAGGAGACCCCAGCTCTTCGAGAAGGCGACGAGGGTGTCGTGGTCCATGGTGCTCCCCGCCTCGCTATTCGGCCGTTTCCGGCGGCCCGCCGGCGACGGGGGCCTCCTGGAAGGCGGCGTCGGTGAGCCGGCCGAGGACCTGCAGGTAGGCGACGAGGGCGTCCATCTCCGTCACCCGGCCGGGGGCGCCGTCGAAGGCCCGAACGTTGGTCGCCTCGCCATAGCGCTCGCTCACGCCCGCGGCGGCATCGCTGTCCGGCGAGGCCTGGCCGTAGGCGTCGCGGGCGGCGTTCTCGATCATCTCGTCGGTGTAGGGCACACCGACGGCGCGCTGGGCGGCGAGGTGCTCCGACAGGTCGTCGATGCGCAGCGGGTTGCGCACCAGCGCCCGATAGGCCGGCATGTTGGAGGCCGGCACGACGTCGCGCGGATTGTTGAGGTGGGCGACGTGCCAGACGTCGGAATACTTGCCGCCGACGCGCGCGAGGTCCGGCCCGGTCCGCTTCGACCCCCACAGCATCGGGTGGTCGTAGCGCGACTCGACGGCGAGCGAATACGGACCGTAGCGCTCGACATCGTCGCGCAGCGTCCGGATCATCTGGCTATGGCAGGCGTAGCAGCCCTCGCGGAGGTAGATGTTGCGCCCGGCGAGCTCGAGCGGCGTGTAGACCCGCATGTCGTCGGCCTGCTCGACCGTCTCGTCGATCGTGAAGAGCGGGGCGATCTCGATGATGCCGCCGACGCTCGCCGCGGCGATGATGGCGAGCACGAAACCGATCGTGGAGCGCTCGAGCCTGCGGTGGAACAGCTCCGCCATGCTCACTCTCCCGGGACGGCGACGGCATCCGGCTGCGGCACGTCCGCCCCCGCCGGGGCGGCGCCCGGCGCGGCGCGGACGGTCATCCAGATGTTGTAGCTGCCGACGATCGTGCCGAGCAGGAAGAGGAGCCCGCCGAAGGCACGGGCGATGTAATAAGGATACATCGCGATCAGCGAGTCGACGAAGGAATAGGCCAGCGTGCCTTCCTCGGTATAGGTGCGCCACATCAGGCCCTGGATGATGCCCGAGTTCCACATCGCGAAGATGTAGATGAGCGTTCCGGCGAGGGCGAGCCAGAAGTGGACCTCGACAAGCGCCGGCGAATACATGCCGTTCCGCTTCCAGATGCTCGGAACGAGCGTATAGAGCGCGCCGAAGGTGATCAGCGCCACCCAGCCGAGCGCACCGGCGTGGACATGGCCCACGGTCCAGTCCGTGTAGTGGGACAGCGAGTTGACCGGCCGGATCGCGAGGAACGAGCCTTCGAAGGTCGACAGGCCGTAGAAGACCACCGCCACCATCATGAAGCGCAGCGTGGCGTCGTCCCGCACCCGGTGCCAGGCGCCGTTGAGCGTCAGGAGCGCGTTGCCGGCCGAGGCCCAGGACGGCACGAGGAGCATTACCGAGAAGGTCATCCCCAGCGTCTGCACCCAGTGCGGCAGCGCAGTGTAGTGGAGGTGGTGCGACCCCGCCCACATGTAGAAGAACGTGATGCCCCAGAAGCTGAGGATGGAGAGCCGGTAGGAGAAGATCGGCCGGTTGGCCCGGACCGGCAGGTAGTAATAGAGCATCCCCAGAAAGCCGGCGGTGAGGAAGAAAGCCACCGCGTTGTGGCCGTACCACCACTGCACCATCGCATCCTGGACGCCGGACCACACCGGATAGCTCCGGGCGTGGCCGAGCGACACCGGGACGGCGATGTTGTTGACGATGTGAAGGATGGCGACGACGAGGATGAACGCGAGGAAATACCAGTTGGCGACGTAGATGTGCGGCTCTTTCCGTCGCGCGAGCGTCCTCAGGTAGAGAAGGAAGAACGTGACCCAGACGATGACCAGCCAGATATCGGCGTACCATTCCGCCTCGGCATATTCCTTGGACTGGGTGATGCCGATGAAATACCCGCTGACGGCGAGCAGGCAGAACAGGTTGTAGCCGACGATCACGAACCAGGCGGAAAGCTGGTCGGGCATCCGGGCGCGCGAGGTGCGCTGCATGACGTGGAAGGAGGTGGCGATGAGCGCATTGCCGCCGAAGCCGAAGATGACCCCGGTCGTGTGCACCGGCCGGAGCCGCCCGAAGCTGGCCCATTGCTGGTCGAAGGTGAGTTCGGGCCAGGCGAGGAGCGCCGCCACCCAGACCCCCATGAACATGGCGAAGACGGCCCATGCCATGGCGGCGGCGACCCCGGCCTTGATCGGCTCGTCATAATAGCTCGCCAGCCGCTCGGGGCCGGGCTCGGGCTCGTACAATCCCCGCACGATCACCATGGCGCAGACGAGTGCGAAGAGGAGGATGATCCATCCGTGCACCCCGAGGACGTCGTGGCGCCCGAGCGCCGCGAACGCGACGCCGCAGACGCAGAGGAGAGCCGCTACGGTCAGCGCGATCTGCCGTTCGGTGCTCGTCAGGGTCGCAATCATGAGACAGCCGCTCCCTCACGCGTCATCGAAGGCGTCCGTATGGGATACATCGCCAAGCCACATCACCCGCCAAACATGCACGGCCCGTATATCTTAGGCCACGCGCGTGCGGCAGGGTACGTTGTGTCGCGGGGGAAGGGGAACGGGGGGAGAGGGTGCTTCTCCGGCTGGCGGGAAGCAGCCGCGGCTGGCGCGCCGGTCCGGCCGAACGCGCGACGGCCCCGGCCCCAGCGCTGGACGCCGGAACCGGGGCCTGTGAGCCGACGCCCTAGGCCGGATCGACATTCAGGATTCCCTAGTGGGAAGATCGGTGATTCATAGGGTTCCGTGTTTTGTTGGCACGGGGTCCTCTGATGGCGGCGAAGCGATACGAGTTGGAC
>Ga0182738_1003210_pt1 | contig 18882 bp, 15 predicted proteins | sample eDN5th30CBELigMG_FD_128876 | JGI IMG/M metagenome (GOLD analysis project Ga0182738, IMG submission 128876) | Enriched Miracle-Growth compost microbial communities from Emeryville, California, USA - eDNA 5th pass 30_C BE-Lig MG (version 2)... ... | reverse complement strand
TCACCGACTTTGTGAGGAACATTAAGGTCTTGTCCGACAGCGGCGACAGTTCCAGAGCCTTCTAAGCCAACGAAATAGGGAGGCTGCGCTTGAATTCTGTAAAATCCGTCAAGACTAAGAAGATCACTGGGGTTTAGGGGGCAATAGGCCATTTTAACCAAGGCTTGATTTCTTCCAGGAGTGGGGATAGAAAGACCTTGGACAGTGGGAGGTCGGTTGTTTTGCTCGGAGGCAACAAGGGCCTTGTAAGTCTGGGAAACGGAAGTGGAATCCATGAGTGAAATAAAATTATTCTGTCGAGTATGATATTGAGGATTTAATGTATTTTTTTGGCTCTAAATAAATTTCTTATAAAAAATCTTTTTTCTTCAGCATAAAATTGTTTCCTGGTGACTTTTATATCCTTTATTGATGAAAAAGTTTTATGAAATTGTCAGACTGCTGAAGGAAGGGGAAAATATAAGTGATTTATTCCTCACCTCTGGAGAGATTCTCAATTCAGAGATTATTTATTCAGACTCTTGTCGTAAAAGAAACTTGCACGAAATGATTCGACTTTGAACAATATTTTAAGATTACATCATATAGAAATTCAACAAAATACCGACTGAAAAGTTATCATAATCCGTTGTTACTCTTCCGAATCTTCTCCCTTTCCACCACCAAAACTTCTTTTTAGATATCACTCGCTCGCTCGTCCCCCAAAGATTTTGTTTCTCTAATTTCCCTCATAAACAGGATTTGACGCCACCCTGAGCGGATTACTAAAATTACATATTTAAACTTCTTGGAAATTATTTTATACTTTCTCGAATGGACTCTGGTTCCCTACCTCAAACCTACAAGGCTCTTGCTGCTCAAGAGGACAGCACCCCTCGAAGACTTGTTGAATTACCTCTTCCCAAACCTGGCCCAAACCAAATCCTCATCAGGATGGCATTCGTTCCAATTAACCAGTCAGACTTACTCTGCAGCAAGGGGTTTTACCGACTAATTGAGACATCTCCTTACTTTGTCGGCCTCGAAGGCTCAGGAGTCATTGTCGAGATCGGCGAAGGTGTCAAGACACCACTCAAAGTCGGAGACAAGGTGCATGTTCACTCAAGAGGCACTCATGCCCAGTTTCTCCTTGTCGATCCTGATGAAATCTCACCTATTTCAAGTGATTTATCCCTCGATGAAGCTGCTTCTCACATTATCAACCCTGGAACAGTCTCCTATATGGTTGCCTTGGCAGTGAGAGGTGGTCATAAGGCTGTTGTTAGTACCGCCGCATCATCTGCATTGGGAAAGATGCTGATCAGAGCTCTCAAAGCCAAGGGTATCAAGTCAATAAACACTGTGAGACAAGACAAGTACATTGAACCACTCAAAAAAGAAGGAGCGGACTATGTGTTGAACTCTGAGGCTGCTGATTTTGAGACTCAATTAAAAGAATTGGCAGAAAAAGAAAACGCGACGATTGCTTTTGATGCAATCAATGGACATTTTACCGATAAGCTGCTTCATAACCTTCCTGCACACTCAACTATTTATGTCTATGGAGCCTTAGGTGGAGTCAAATACGATTTGAATGAGGTCAGGCATTTTGAACATGGTAAGACGATCAGCGGGCTTCTTTATACTTCATATATTGAAGAATTTAAGCAAAGGGGTGAGATGGATAAGTATTATGAAGAAATTCACGCTCCCCTAAAGACCATCTTCAAGTCCCATGTTCAAAAGATTTATCCTTTGGATGATATTATCGAGGCTTTCGAGTATTATGAAAAGAACAGTTCAAAAGGAAAAGTCCTTATTAAAGCAAATTAATTGCTATATCAAGAGATTGTTTATTTAAGTACTATTTATCATTAAGTAAAATAGAGTTTCATGCATTGTTTATAGAAACACCTTTTACAACTTAAAATTGAATGACAATTTTACCTTTAGAGCTGGATTTCTTGTAGAATTCCAAGGCTTCAAAGATCTCATCGAATTTATATATTTTTTGGATTTGAGTCTTCAATGCACCAGGTAAATAACTGTGAACTTCTTGAACAAATTTGTTGACTTCTTCTTGGCCACCTTTCTTGGCAAGTTCGTCAATATAAGTGTACAAAAACAACCCGCCGATTGTCTTGCCCTTGAAAAGCTCCATGATGCTCAAATCCTTAATCTCCATACCAGTCAAGGCTCCGCTGATGATAACCTCGCTCTTTGGGGGCAATGCTTTCAAAATAGTGTTGGTGAAGCTTCCACACACAGCTTCATAAGCCAAAGTAACATTTTCCTTCTCACAGATCTCCTTCAATTTTTCTTCAAAACCTTCACTTTGAGAGTTCAAGACATAATCAGCGCCGTCATCCAAAAGTTCTTGAATCACATCGTCTCTTCTGACCACATTCACAAGCTTCAAACCCTTGAGCTTGAAATATTTAATCATCATTCTTCCTAATTGAGATGCTCCTGCAGTATGTAACAAAGCCTTATGTCCTCCTCTTTCAGCGACAATGCCCATATAAACAACAGTAGCAGGGTTAATAAAGTGGTTAGAGGCGTCTTCCAAAGAAAGCCCTTCTTGAACTGGTAAAAAGCTTTCAGAATTGGCCAAAACGTATTCAGCCATAACACCATTAGCGTTGATATGAACTCTGTCTCCGACCTTATGGGCCAATTTGAGGTCCTCTCCGACAGTAGCAACGACACCAGAGCCTTCCCAACCAACAAATCTAGGAGAAGGGATGGGATCAGCAGGGTAATGTCCGCTGATGACGGCGATTTCAGCAGGGTTGATGGGAGCAAAGGCAACCTTGACGAGGACTTGGTCTTTGCCGAGCGTAGGCAAAGGGAGCTCGACGATCTTGGGAGGTTGATCGATACCTTCAGCTTGAAGGGCTCTGTAGGTTTGTGGAAGAGACATTAGATTTACTAAAAATGAATGATTTGTGTTAATTTTATTTTTTCGCTGAGATATAGCAAGCGTGTTGGTTTAAGGCAAATAATTCACGGGCAATTATCTTATGGTATGTATTGCATTCGACTTGTAATGGTGGAGTTAAAGACAAAGATTAAACTTTGGCAGAATTTGAACAATCATGATGAAACTTTGCTAAACGATAGAAAATGAGACCAGGTGGTCGCATGAAGATGGCAAAAATAGATCTCGTGAGTTCTCGATGATAAATTTTTCTTTCAAAATGATAGATTGATGACGCAATTTGATCCTCAAATAAAGCTACTTCAGAGGTCTCTTTACTTTTTCATCGAGACTGATCTTTCAATGAGAAAGATTCCAAAAGGTATTTTTTCCAAACAAAATAAATTTTCATTAGTTTTTTAGGAAAAAATTTCTAGCTACAAAATCCTAGAAAAAATTTTCTTTTCTTTTTTCAGAATTTATTTGATAAGGCTTATTTACGTTATATAGAATTAGATAGATTTCAGGTTCTTCTTTACCTCTAGCAAACAATATTTACCTGTCCCCTAATTAGTTGAGTTTCAACAAGACTTTACCTTTGGAGCCACTGGTTTGACTATAAGGAAGGGCTTTTTCGATTTCCTCCAGCCCAAACACTTTGGCCACCTTGGTAGTAAACATTACAGGCAACAAGTTATTAATTTCTCTCAAGAATTCATTAAACGTTCCTTTCTCTTTTCTTTCACCTGCATAATCAAACATGCCCAGAGCCCCAACAGTCTTGCCCTTGAACAACTCCATGATGTTAATATTGTGCACATCTGTGCTGGACATGCATCCGTACACCAAGCATTCGGCTTTTGGGTTCAAACACTTCAAAACCTTGTTGGTCAAGTCTCCTCCTACAGCATCAAAAGCCAATGTTGCATTTTCCTTTTCACAGACTTCCTTCAGTGTTTCTTCAAAATCTGGCCACTGCATGTTCAACACATAATCAGCTCCTTCTTTCTTCAATTCTTCAATAACCTCGTCTCTTCTTACCACATTAATCAGCTTAATGCCCTTCAACTTGAAGTATCTTATCAACATTTTTCCCAATGTTGAAGATCCTGCAGTGTGAACAGCTGCCTTATGGCCTCCTCTTTCAGCTCTAACCCCCATATAATACACAGTGGCGGGGTTAATATAATGGCTGGAGGCTTCTTCAAATGACAAATTGTTTTGAATAGGAGTGCAGTCTTCAGACTTGGCCAAGTAATAATCAGCCATTGAGCCAAATCCAGTCACATGGACTCTGTCCCCCACTTTATGAGAGATCTTGAGATCGGTTCCAACAGCGACAACAGTGCCGGAACCTTCAGTACCAACAGGATGGGGGTCTTGTGGGAGATATTTGTTGTATCCCAACATGATATATTCATCAACAGGATTGATTGTAGCATATTCCATCTTGACAAGAATTTGGTCTTTGCCAGGGAGTGCTAAGGGGACTTGTTGGATTTTGGAGAGGCTCCCAACCGGAAGAGAAGGGAAAAGAGCTCTAAAGGTTTTTGGAAGTGACATATTTGATAAGAGTTGTTGTTGTTTTTGATAATGAGTTTGCTTTTGGAATTATAAAGAGGAAGGAAGAAGGGATATTTATAGGGGGAAGAAATAAATTGTAGACAAGCATGACAAGAATTTTTGGGTGAGAGGTTTTCCTTAAAAACTTTTATTAAAGTGTGGTTGGGGGATTTCCATTTCGAGAAAAGGATAATTTTAGTTTAGTTAATGTGGATTGATGTATTAATTAAAGATTATCTAAATTTAGATCACAGCTGATAATTTTTAATTAACCTTAATCTAGAATTTTTTGGGGGAGTTGTCCGTGAAAAATTTCATCTCTTTCGTTGAAAACAACTCTCTCTCCTTGAAAAAGAAGATGTAACTCTGAAGGATCCACAAAAATGTTGTTTTCGGAACTCTCAAGAGGATTCTTTCAACAATTAGATCATCTCTTTCAGACGAAAACATGTAGGCAATAAAGGCTCGCATCATAATTTATGCTATGGTTCAATATTCCTTCTTGAATTAAAACAAGTCTCTGGTAAAAGCTCTTTCTTCCTCAGAAAATATCATCTTAAAACTCATCAAAACAAGCATCTCAATGTCTTGGGACGTTGTTAATCTTCATAAAACGAGGAAGTCAAAAATTTAGATTCACGAATCACTAGATCCCGTCGACCTTACTCCAATAAATTTTCTCAGCAGAGCTGAATTAGAAGGTTTAGAAGGCAAGCCTTGGCCAAAAAAGGCAAACGAGGCAAAAATTGAATGTCTTTTTGAATTTTAATTTTTTAATAGGCAAATATTAAATGGCAAATTGTTTGAATTCGGCAAAATATTTTCATAACAACACTAAACAAGCAATTCATTCTGAAACTTCCCAAAACATAAAAACTATCTCTTTAGTTAGGCTTAAACACAACTTTTCCTTTTGAACTATTTGCTGCGTAATAAGTGACAGCTTCTTTAGACTCTCCTAATTTAAAGACCTTGTGAATATGAGTCCTGAATGTTGTTGGCAAAAGCTCATATAATTCTGTGGCTAATTTTGTAAGCTGACTCTTTTGAGCATATTCCTCAACAGGATTAGTCACATAAAGACCTCCAAGAGCCTTGCTTTTGAAAAGCTCCATAATATTAATTTTTTGAACATTAGCCCCTCCGAAACCTCCACAGGCCAAGCATTTTGATCCTGTCGGCTGACTTGCCAATTTCTTGTGAGTCAAGTCTCCAGCAACTGCATCAAAAGCCAAAGTTGCATTCTCCTTTTCTGCCAGTTGTTTTAGTCTCTCCTCAGAGTTTTCTCCCTGAGAATTTAACACATAATCAGCTCCTTCCTTTTTGAGGCATTCAATCTGTCCCTCTCTTCTAGTAACGTTGTTCACATTGATTCCCTTTTGCTTGAAATGTCTAGTCAATATTCCTCCAACAGCAGAAGCTGCAGCAGTGTGAATAACGGCCTTATTACCTCTTTTTTCAGCGACTGTCCCCATATAATGGGCAGTCGATGGATTCACCAAATGAGCAAAGGCATCTTCTAGCGGGATGTCTATTTGCAAGATTGCAAAGGCTTCTTCCAAATTCACCAAGAGGGACTGAGACCAGCCTCCAAAGTGAATATGAACTCAGCCCAAAATTTTGAAGGATTTTTGGGGGGTTTTTTCGACTTCAGCCACAATGCCTGAGCCTTCTGAGTAATGCTGAGTATTAGGATTGGCGCCTACAGCCAAGAGAAAGATGCCCAGAGGATTAATAGGAGAAGATCCAACCCTAACAAGAACTTGATCAATTGAGGGTTGTTGGAGGGGAAATTCTTTAAGAACTGGTTGCCCTTTTTCGTCAGACTGGAGAGCTCGAAATGTTTGGGGAGGTGACGTTTTTTATTAGCGGGAGAATAATGAATGAGAATAAAAATAGGAATCAAGTTTCATGGAGAAATAATGGGAAGGAATATTCTTAGAGGAATAGGGTTCTAAAATCAAAGTCAATTATCAGGAGGTTAATTTGAAAACAAGCCAGATTATTTCTTAAAGAATTAAATATTTGCGGGTTATTTATTAATTTACAGAGAAAGATTTTTGTCCAAATGAATTTGTCCGAGAACATTTTGGGCAAGTTTTATACAACAAGTCTCCAATTTTTTTCTTGAAAAATACAAACTCATGATTTCAATCTTCATTTTGGATCCCAAAAAGAATTTTCTCTCGGAAAAACTCCTTCACGAAAATTTAAAGGCAAAAGTTTCTCCATATCCTATCTGAGTGCCTTGGAAATTATGATGAAAGAGTTCGTGAATTGGCCTTGTTCAATGAGAAAATTTTTATACTAAAGTTTTCTTGATGAAAGAAATACAATTTTCTCATTTCCAAAAATTAAGTTCTCTCAGCAAATAACACAGAATAAGAAAGCAAACAAATTACTTAAAAAGGAGACAAATAAAATTATCACTTTATCAATAGTTTATCAACTTAATTTAATTGGATAATAATCTTTCCTTTTGAACTATTTTCCTCGAAGTAAGCAAAAGCTTCTTTAATATCATCTATTTTAAATATTTTGTGGATATGACTCTTGAAGACTGTTGGCAAAAGCTTGTGTAAATCTGTTGCTAGTTTTTCCAACTCACCTTTCTGCGCATATTCTGCAATATGATTAGAAACTACAAGACCTCCCAGAGTTTTTTGCTTGAAAAGCTCCATGATATTGATATTATTCACAGTCCATCCTGACATCAACCCATACACCAAAATTGTCGATCCTGGGGGCTGATTCTTCAAAATAACGTTGGTAAAGTCACCAGCCACTGCATCAAAGGCCAAAGTTGCATTCTCCTTTTCTGCCAACTCTTTGAGCTTATCTTCAAAGCCAGCAGCTTGGGAATTTAATACGTAATCGGCTCCTTCCTTCTTTAATTCCTCAATAACGTCATCTCTTCTTACAACATTAATCGTCTTAATCCCCTTCAACTTAAAATATCTGATTGCCATTCTGCCGAGAACGGAGCCTGCAGCAGTCTGAATGACTGCTTTATGGCCTCCTTTTCCAGCTTCTGCTCCCATATAATGGACAGTGGCAGGGTTGATCCAGTGAGCACAGGCATCTTCTAAAGAAAGATCCTTGTGCAAAATTGGAAAGACTTCTTCAGAATTTGCCAAAAGATATTGGGCCCAACATCCAACTCTCACATGGACTCTATCCCCCACCTTGAAGGACCTCTTGAGGTTCTTTCCAACCTCAACCACAATGCCTGACCCTTCTGAGCCATAGCGGGCGTTGGGATCCTTTGACGCAGCCCCTCTAGCAAGCAGACCATTGTCATACACGCAGAGTGGAGTAAACTCGACTCTCACAAGAACTTGGTTTGTTGAAGGGTGTTGGATTGGGAATTCTTTGAGAGTTGGTTGGCCTTTTTCATCAGGTACAATGACTTTATATTTTTCAGGAAGCGAGATTTTTACTGTTGGAATAACGGTATTTCTTGGTGATGAACTACCATCACGAAGATTCCCACTGCATGCAGAACCCATTTGAGAGAGTTTTTCTGAATTCATTTATAAATCTGATGAGAAGTTTCTCCTATTTATAGTGAGGTGAGAGGCCGAAAAGTTGATTAGGTGAACTTTAGGATTCAAAATAGACTTAAACTGAAGACGGGTTGTTGTAAAATTTTCATTAAAACATATATGCGGGCAAATATTCGAAGGCTATATTCTAGATTAATCGGCTAATATCCTGTTTATCCTTTTATGAAATTAGATCTTGCCTGATTCAAGTCGTAATTTGAATTAAAATTTTTCCGACAAGGATTTTGCCCAGAGATAAAATAGCTTCTTCTCTTGAGAGGAAAGTAACTAAGTTTCAAGGTAATATTAAGACGATAAATTTCGAGAATCCTTTCATCATGATCAAATGAAATAATAGAGAGATTTCTTCTTTCCTTCTGAAAATGAGAAACACACTTTTTTAATATTTTTTGATGATTTAAAAAAGAGGATTGCAACTATAAAATCTTAATTTAGGTGGTAAAGGCTGCAGTTAAAGATTAACAATATGTATTTTTGAACTTTTGGCAAGCTTTGATCTTGATGAAGTTCAAACAAAGCTATGCATTTAGGTATAGAGTTTCTCTCTTTTAAACACACTAAAACTAACCAAAGATCTCTTTGAAATGAAGTCTCCTTTTTTGGGACTTGAGGGAAACTCAGGAGAAATAGGAATTCCTTAAAAGAGTCAAAGTATGTTCTTAAAGGAAAGTTTCGAAGAACTTGTGAAGTTTATCAAAAAGGTAAAACAAAATGAATTCTAATTTGATAACTCAATTTTTTCGCTTCAATTAATATCCTCTCAAAGAAATATTTTCTTAAGAATAAACTTATCATTGATTCATCAATCCATTACTTTTAAGATCATTTGTTTGTATATAAAGCAATGTCTTCCATTTTTATTTACAAATGAAGACTTTTACATATGATTTTACTCATCAAGAGTATTGTAAAAGCACTTGTTTCCATACATACCTCTGGGCTGCTCACTTATTGCCCACTCACCAGGACCTGCTTCACTTCTCTTCTGATCAAGTTTGCCAATTGTGGTTGCAGTATGTGATTTTGTTGGGTGATAATAACAACTCACAACCTTTCCCTTCCAGCTTCCATATTTTCCTTCAAGAGTTGTTACCCACCCAGCTCCTTCATGTGGTTGCGAAAAATGAGCGCTCCCATGGCTCAATTCATCATATATCCATTCTCCAACTCTCAGTGCCAAACTTGCTAAGATCTCGTATTGCATTTTCTCTTAATTTTTTTCTTGTTTTTATTTGAAAAATGAAGGTTCAAGGGCTATATATAGGGCGAGTTGGTGAAATTTCTTTTTTCTAAAAAGTCTACATTTCAAATTCTAATTTTTCCCAAAAATTCGCTCATTTCAAAAAGATTTAAAAAAAAGGAGAAAAAACTCTTAACAATTCTCATCTGTCTTCTGAATCAACTTTGACAATCTTATTTCGCTTCACCTCTTTCAAAAAAGCAATGATTGAATCGAAAATCTTTAGCTTTTAACAAGAGAGTCAAGCTAACTTTCTCAGTTGATGAATATTGATTGGAAACAAATTTTTTTGTTTTGGCCAAATTTCAAATTGAACCTTCTATCAATAAGTTCGACCGAAGTTTTTGATCAGTCAAAACTTTTTTTTGAAAAAAAGAGTTTGAGTTGACATTGTAATTGAATGATAGATTATGAAGTTTAATAATGATTGATGGGTCTATTTACAATATAAACAACATACATATAAGACTATCAAACTGAATTGAATTTGATACTAATTTTTCCTACGGAACTAGTTGCTTTAAATTCAGCAAAAGCATCTTGAAAATCATCCAATTTGAAGATTTTATGAATCCTGCTCCAAGAGTTTTTCCTTTGAAAAGCTCCAAAATACTGATGTTATTCACAGTCCATCCTGATAGAGGCCCATAAACCAAGCATGTCGATCCTGGAGGCTGATTCTTCAAAATAACATTGGTAAAGTCACCAGCAATCGCATCAAAGGCCAAAGTTGCATTCTCCTTTTCTGCTACTCCTTTGAGTTTATCTTCAAATCCAGCAGCCTGAGAGTTTAATACATGGTCAGCTCCTTCTTACTTGAGTTCATGGATCTGTTCGTCTCTTCTAACCACGCAAATTATCTTGATTCCTTTCAATTTAAAGTATCTGATCGCCATTCTGTCGAGAATAGAGCCAGCAGCAGTTACAATAACAGTCCTATGCCCTCCTTTTATTGTTACTGTTCCCATATTATGCACTGTAGCAGAGTTAACAAAATGAGCACAGACATCTTCTAAAGCAATGTCTTTTTGTAAAACAGGGTAAACATCTTCAGATTTAGCTAAAAGGTATTGTGACCAGCTTCCATCACCGATATGAACTCTGTCTCCAACTTTAAAGGGTCTCTTGAGGTTGTCACCAACTGCGACAACAATACCTGAACCTTCCAATCCATATCGTTTATTGGGGTCAGTTGATTGAGTTCCAAGGGACAGGAGTCGGTTGTCATAAAGACTAAGAGCTGAAAACTCAACTCTGACAAGTTCTTGGTCTGTGGAAGGTTTTTCAAGAGGGAATTCTTTGAGAATCGGTTGACCCTTTTCGTCAGGTTGGATGACTTTATAAGTTTCAGGAAGTGACATTGTAAACTTTTTTGGAATTCCAGATTATAAATAAAGAGGATAAACCTGTATTTATAGGCGAAGGAAAGCTATCAGAAAATGAGGACGAATAGTCATAAAATAAAAAGGGCTTGAAGGAATCTATTATTAAAATTATTATAATTGGAAGGAAAAAATTTGCAGGCTATATTCATCCTATTTTTCGTTTATATTTTTCCGAAAAGATATTTTTTGAATTTGTTTTTATTATGTTCTCAGGCTAAAAAGGATAGATCGCCATCAAATTGGATCTCACTCACAATATATTGGGAATAGGAGAAATAATCCGTAAGCAACTTGATTCTTCAACTTCCAAAAACCTTGAGCCTGGACCAACATGATGCGTTTGAGCATGCAAGTTCCCGATTTTGAATTCATCCAAACATCTCTTTTGAGCGAGCTCTTTTTCTTTGCAGAAATATAGGAAAAATTTTTGGTTAAAGAAAGTCGAGAAAAACATCAATTCACAATATGTGAGAATTAATTCCCGTTTTTTTTAAAGAGGGAACAAACCACAAAAGCTCGTAACTGAATCGTTTAACTTTCAATATGATTTGTTTATTGCGAAAAAAAGTCTTATCAAATAAAAATTTCTCTCTCTCACATCCTAATTTCAAGAAAAATCTACTTTAATTTTCATCTTCTTTCATTTTTATAATTTACATATTTCTCATTATTCAATAGTTTTTAAGCACTCAAAAACTTTGATTATGGCACAGTGAGAATATTATGCTTTTGTAAAACTTTAAAAAGAAGATTATTTTGGGTTCTGTTCGATATATGTGTATCGTCTTTGAATCAATCAAGGGTATTATAGTAGCATTTGTTCCCGTAAAGGCCTTTTGTCTGTTCGCTTATTGCCCAGGTTCCGGGACCTGCAGTGCTTCGCTTCTCACCTAACTTGCCGACCGTTGTGGCAGTGTGGGTTTTAGTTGGGTGATAATAGCAGCTCACAACCTTGCCCTTCCAGCTTCCATATTTTCCTTCAAGACAGGTGATCCATACAGATCCTGCATGTGGCTGCGAAAAGTGGGAGCTGCCATGGCTCAACTCTTCATAAACAAATTTTCCAACTGTAGCTGCTAACTCAGCAATTATTTCTGCAGTCTTTGGATCCATTTTTTGTATTTAATTAGTTTTAAGAAAAAAGAATCAAATTGGTATTTATATTATGAGTTAGTCTACGTTTTATCATTAACTTTGTTTCCAGAAAGTCCCTAGTCTACATTTTAATTTTCCAAAAAGAAAATTTTTTGAGAATTAGGTTCTTTTCAAAAATTTCCAATTTCTTACCATTCAGCCCTCCATCTTTCATCTCCGACTCTTGAGAAAAGCAACGATCTAATTTTATCAATATGAAAGGAACCAGGAAATGAGTTTGCTTATTCATTCACTTAAAAATTTTTGGGGCTAAATTTTAAATTGGACCTGCGAATAATAAAGCTGTCAATTCGTTAGACTCGAAAATTTTTGGCGAGATTCTAAATTTGTCCTTGAGCGATTTCGAATTTGAATTCGATTCAAAAACCCCTTTCCTCTTTTATAGCTTCTTGAGAAAACACTGAATAGAAAATTTAATTATTTGGGACTTTTAGATATGATCACTAGAGAGTTTCAAGTCAACTGCACAGACATACAACAATACGAAATTTAACTTTCATTTCGAGAATATTTTCAATTGACTTTGAGGACTATCTTTCCGACGGAACTGGTAGCTTTAAACTCAGCAAAGGCATCTTGAATGTCTTCGAATTTAAAGATCTTGTGGATTCGACTCTTGAAGGCGGTTGGCAAAAGTTCATGGAGCTCTGTAAAAAGTTTTTGTTTTTGACCCTGTTTTTCATAGTCTGCAATATGTTCAGTAGCCAGAAGCCCTCCTAAACGCTTTTTCTTAAAAAGTTCCATAATACTGATGCCGTTCACAGTATGTCCTGATAACAGCCCATACACCAAACATGTTGAGCCTGGTGGCTGACTTGCCAAGATCTTGTTTGTGAAATCTCCAGCAACTGCATCAAAAGACAAAGTTGCATTCTCTTTTTCTGCCAACTCTTTGAGCTTATCTTCAAAATCAGGAGCCTGGGAATTCAGCACATAATCAGCTCCTTCTTCCTTGAGTTCTTTGATATGTTCGTTTCTTCGAACAACACAAATTATCTTGATTCCTTTTAAGCTGAAATACTTTATAGCCATTCTGCCAAGAAGAGACCCTGCAGCAGTTACAATAACAGCCTTATGTCCTCCCTTTTCTGCGACCGCTCCCATATGATGCACGGTCACAGGATTCACATAATGAGCGCAAACATCTTCCAAAGGAATGTCTTTTTGTAAAACAGGGTAAACATCTTCAGATTTCGCTAAAAGGTATTGTGACCAGCTTCCATCACCGACATGAACTCTGTCTCCAACTTTGAAGGATCTCTTGAGATTGTCGCCAACGGCTACAACAATACCAGAACCTTCAAAACCATAGCGGGAATTGGGAGTATTGGCAGGAGTTCCGAGAGCGAGAAAATGAATTTCAACAGGACTGAGAGTCGCATATTCGACCCTGACAAGAACTTGATCAGTTGAAGGCTTTTGAAGAGGGAATTCTTTGAGGATTGGTTGACCCTTTTCGTCAGGTTGAATAGCTTTGTAAGTTTCAGGGAGTGACATTGTAAACTTTTTTGGGATTGTCGATTATAAACAAAGAGGATAAACCTGTATATATATTTTCTCGCGGAAGAAAAGGCGTACGAGTAATCATAAAATAAAAAAGACTTGTTATAAACTATTATTAAAATTAATTGAAAGGAAAAAATTAGCAGGCTATTTCAAGGCAAATTTGATTAACGAATTTTTTCTATTTGATTTCCTAATTAATATTCTGACAAGCTTTTCATTGAGCAGGTAAAAATTCAATTCAATTAATTTAATTTCAATACAACTTTTCCTTTAGAGCTATTCTTTTCATAATATGCAAATGCCTCATTAATTTCTTGAACTTTGAAGACTTTGTGAATATGGGTTTTGAATACAGTTGGTAAGAGTTCATGTAACTCTTTAAACAATTTCTCAAGCTCACCTTTTCTGGTATATTCTTCCATATGATCAGGTAAATAATGACCACCAATTGTTTTGCCTTTAAAAAGTTCCATAATACTGATGTCCTTCACATCAAACCCTCCCAAAACACCATACACTAAACATGTTGATCCTGCAGGCTGGCTCTTCAAAATAACATTGGTAAACTCACCAGCAACTGCTTCAAAGGCCAAAGTTGCCTTCTCCTTTTCTGCCAACTCTTTGAGCTTATCCTCAAAGTCCAACGCTGTGGAGTTCAGCACGTAATCTGCTCCTTCCTTTTTGAGCTCTTCAACTTGTTCTTCTCTTCTCACAACATTGATAGATTTGATTCCTTTTTGCTTAAAATATCTAATCAACAATTTTCCAACAGCAGAAGCTGCAGCAGTATGGATAACAGCTTTATGGCCGCCCTTTTCTGCAACGGCTGCCATATGATGGACAGTAGCAGCGTTAACCCAATGAGCAGAGGCGTCTTCTAACGAGATATCCTCTTGTAAAATTGGGTAAATCTCTTCAGAATCAGCCAAAAGGTATTGAGACCAACTTCCAAAGCGGACATGAACTCGATCTCCAACTTTGAAAGATCGCTTCAGATTATCGCCAACTGCTGCGACAATACCTGAGCCTTCGGAACCATAGCGAGAATTGGGATCATAGGAGTTGCTATAAAAGTCACCATTCAGTTTCAAGATATCTGTTGGATTAATGGGAGCAAACTCAACTTTGACAAGGACTTGGTTGGTGGAAGGTTGTTGGAGAGGAAATTGTTTCAAAATTGGCTGACCTTTTTCGTCAGGTTGAATTGCTCTATATGTTTGAGGAAGCGACATTTTTTTTTGGGAAAACCTTAGAATAATAATAAACTATAAAGAGAAACTGTTTAAATATGAGTATTTTGAAAAGAAGGCTGGCTCGGAAAAATAATTAAAAGGCAAAAGTATTTGCAGGTTAGGTTTTATTTTATGAGAATTTATTGGCTTTGCTTTTGTTTATGCAGAAATTTGCACGCTAATATTCCTGATAATTTTTTGCCAACAGACAAATCACACTATTTATTCAAAGGAAAGTCGACAAAATTTAAGGTAATAGTCAAGTTTTATCAGAGGATTATTTAACACAAACACTTTACAAATCCTAATAAAGTCTTGTTGTTCGCAAACTTTCCTTATTTCTAATGTTAAATAAAAATATTAATTTGGCTTCAAGAATTTTTTCCCTTTGGAAATATTTTCCTCAGAGAGAGCAATTGCTTCTTTGATATCATCGATCTTGAGGACCCTTTGAATATGACTTTTGAAAAGGGTTGATAGGAAACAATACACCTCATCATAGAACTTGTCAATTTCACCCTTTTGTTCGAATTCTGCGGCATAACGAGGCATGATTAATGAGCCAATTGTCTTCTTCTAAAATCGCTATTCTGGAATCATTCTATTTTTCTAGCTCTTCTCTCTGCACTTGAAAATTTTGTTTGATGATTTGCCGATTGGTAAACTGAAATGAATCGAAAAAAAAATCCTCAAGGTTCCAAATCATAGTTACTGAACCAATCCCAAAATTCAAATCTTCGAAAAAAGAATATGGTTGCTCATCCAAAACCAAGACAGGAGAGCAAAGTCCTCTTCAGCGCTAAACTCACGATTCTTTCGTTTTGGGAAAAATAACCTGTTAATTTTTAGCCTATTTGCTTAACCTTCATTTGTCTTGAAAATTGAATAAAAATCTAAAGAATATTCCTCTCCCTCTCAACGAGGATCTCATCCAGAATAAATTTAGAGTCAAAATTATTTGAGAGGAAAAAATTAGGATCCCTCAAATTACCTTTCCAACCATCAACAGGGCTTCTGCAGTCATTGACAGATTAATTATTAAAAGAGTTTTCAGGCTCTCTTGAAATCCTAAATTTTCTTCCCCAACATTTAACGAAAACATGAATTTTCTCGAAATGATCATAAAGATATCGAAATATTAAAGTTATTATTTTTTATGATGGCAATTAGATTTATTCATGTTTAAATTTACAAAAAGTATAAGAAATCTCTACACGAAAAATTAGTTAGGCTTAATAAGAACTTTTCCTTTAGAACTATTTTCATTATAATAAGCTAATGCTTCTTTGATATCATCAATCTTGAATACCTTTTGGACATTAGTTCTGAAAACAGTTGGTAAGAGATGGTGGACTTCATCATAGAACTTGTCAAGCTTGCCCTGACTCTTCACTTCCTCTGTATAGACAGGCAGGAACAATGAACCGATTGTCTTCTTCTTGAATAATTCCATAATACTAATATTTTTGACTTCAGGTCCTTCCAATATCCCATAAATTAAAAGTTCTGAACCGGCTGGTTGACTCTTAAGAATCTTGTTAGTAAAGGCACCTCCAACAGCTTCAAAGGCTAATGTTGCATTCTCCTTTTCAGCAATTTCCTTCAGTCTCTCTTCAAAATCTGGGGCTTGAGAATTTAAGACGTAGTCAGCTCCTTCTTTCTTGAGCTCTTCAATGTATTCATCCCTTCTCACAATGTTGATGAGCTTGATTCCCTTGTACTTGAAATATCTGATCAACATTCTTCCAAGAGCAGAAGAACCAGCAGTGTGAATGGCAGCCTTATGATTACCCCTTTCTGCCACAACACCCATATAGTAAACAGTTGCAGGATTAATCCAATGAGAAGCAGCATCCTCAAAAGACAAGTCGTTCTGAAGGATATGAGACACTCTATCAGACTCAAGCAAGGCATATTGACCCCAACCTGCTCCCCAAATATGGACTCTGTCGCCAACTTTGAAAGGATACTTTAGGTCGTTTCCGACTGCTACAACAACTCCAGAACCCTCAGAACCATTGAGAGAAGTGTTATAGTCAGCTGGCTTTCCGTAAAATCCTCTGATTTTATTAATATCAGTAGGATTGATAGGAGTAAATTCAACCTTTACCAAAACTTGGTTAGATGAAGGTTTTGGGAGAGGGAGCTCTTTGACAAGAGGCTCACCTTGTTCGTTACCAAGAATGGCTTTGTATGTTTCAGGAAGAGACATTGTTTTGAATATTTGTTTATTTGCTAATTATTGAGTTTGTTTGAGTTAGGAAGCCCTATTTATAGAGATATCGAGAGAACGGGCAAGTTCATGAAGCTCATGATTTTGGGGATTTCTTTTGGACAAGATTGGCTAATCTAAAAATTTGTTATTCGAATTTTTTTTTTTTAACTGAAGGAAATACAATATTTTCTTCTTCTTCTTCTTCAAGAGACTTGCTTGCTGCCTTCCATGTCTCTTTCATTTTCCTTTCCCGAAACTTCATCTGATTCTCCAAACCCTTCTTCCTCGTAAATTGAGGATGATAAAAGCTCGAAATAAAATTTAGAATTAAATCTTTGCCAATTTGCCTATTAATTATTCGCCCATATGTCAAGCCTATTTGCCTCAATATTTATCCTCTCATTCTAAAATCAAAGACAAAACATCAGATAGCCATTTTTTGCCTTTTGCTTTAATTATCAACTGAGAAAAACCTTTTTTTTTGACACGTAAAATGTCTTAAAAACAGGATTTTCGACAAGTTAAATTTGTTGAGATATGTTTCTTTCTGATAAATCCTAATTTCCTTAGCTCAGCTTGGCTTCAAAAGAACTTTTCCTTTTGAGCCGTTCTCTTTGTAAAAAGCAATAGCCTCCTTGATATCATCAAGTTTGAATATTTCTTGGATATGGTTCTAAAAACAGTTGGCAACAGACTATGAACATTATCCTGGAACTTTTCAAACTCATTCCTCTCCTTGAGTTCTTCAATGTACTTGAGAATAAATAAAGGTCCCAACGTTTTGCCCTTGAATAATTCCATAATACTAATCCCATTCGCTTCAAAGTCCGCTAATAGACCATAAACCAGACATTCAGAATTAGCTGGCGGACTTTTCAGAACCTTGTTTGTAAAGTCTCCTGCAATGCCATAAAATGCTAATGTCGCATTCTCCTTTTCTGCAATCTCTTTGAGTTGCTCTTCAGAACCTGGAGCCTGAGAGTTGAAAGCATAATCAGCACCATCCTTCTAGAGTTCATCAACATATTCTTGTCTTCTCACAATATTAATTCATTTGATATCCTGATGTTTAAAGTATCGGATCAGCATTCTTCTAAAAGAGTGGTGCTATAGTCAGCAGGCTTGCCATAGAAGTCTAGGAGTTTGATGAGGTCAGTGGGATTGACCGATGTGAACTCAACCTGAACCAAAACTTGGTTGGTAGAGGGTTTTAGAATTGGAAATTCTTTTCGGAATATTTCAGCTTGCTCATTACCAATGATGACTTCAGGAAGAGATCCCATGTAAAACAAAGTGCTTTTCATGATTATAGATGCTCAAGATAATGAAGATGAGGTATTATTTAAAGGGTAAACCAGGACAGAAGATGTCAGGCTTGCTTAGAGAGGATAAATATCCTAAACAAGTTTATGAATTGAAAAAGCAAGCCTTTTTATTCGCAAACTTGGCATGGCAGAGTCAGCAAGAGTGAGATTATTCTGCCGTTTGAGGCTACTCTTTTACAAAATACCGTATAACCCCTAAAAATTCAATTTTTCCATTTTTCACTCATTTCGCCACAGAACTAAAAATTCGTTCCGTTTAAAAAATTTTAATTTCGAAAATAATTTTTGAGACTGGGTTTTCCTCACTATGTGACAGGAACCTTTTTTTTTTTACTCGCTAAAATTTTCAAGGGACCCCTTTACTCGCTTTGGGACGCAAAATTCGTTTTTTTTTTTCGGCTCACCACCTAATTTTTTTTTTCGGACTGAGGCCCCCCTTTTTCTCGCTCCGTCACACGAAAATCTTTTTTTTTTGGCTCACGACTCAGAAAAGATTTTTTGAAATTGAACTGAGACCTCCTTTGACGCGCTCCATCACGAAATTCTTTTTTAATTCTCAAGTCTTTTTTGGTAACAGGGTTGCACTCACGAAGGAACTGAAATCGCTTGTTCTTGTCGCCAAAATTTTATCCAAGTCAAATTCTCAGACACCCTTTTATTCACTCCGTCACATCAACCAATTCCTTTTGGGCTTTCATTCTGTTTTAAAACTATTTGATGAATTATTTGATTTTTAAAGAATAAATTTATGGACTAGAGTCTGTTTCGTTAGAGTAAGATTTCTGAAACTTCTATA